>Ga0306925_10004765_pt1 | contig 12325 bp, 9 predicted proteins | sample flu12Cox44000176_FD_203755 | JGI IMG/M metagenome (GOLD analysis project Ga0306925, IMG submission 203755) | Lab enrichment of tropical soil microbial communities from Luquillo Experimental Forest, Puerto Rico - flux8day.12C.oxic.44.000.176 (v2)... | ecosystem: Environmental > Terrestrial > Soil...
TGAAATTGTCCGCGCTTGCTGTCAGCTGACGAGGAACATCACGTTCTAGCGGTGCGAGCCCGACGTTTGGTACCGGGCCTGCAGCGATCGAGATTGCTTCGCTTCGCTCGCAATGACCCGTAAAAATGGCTCGTCATTGCGAGGAGCGGAGGCCGTCGCGAAGGCCGGGAGCTGCGGGCTTCTCAGGCCTAGTCGAACGTTTCGATGGGCACCCATCGGCGAGCCTCTTCATGGCGCGTCAGACGCCCGTGGCCCGGCAATCGCATTCTGTTATTGATAATTTTCGAGAATGTGTCATACTAATAATATTCCGATTTCGGGTAACGGCAGGCATGAGCACATCGCAGACAAACATTCACCCCGTAAACAAACACGCGTTGCCGATCGACAGCGTATTAGAGCGTTAACCTGTCCGTTACCCGCTGTTGCCTTGTGCATCGCGCGGCTTGAAGTCCAGGATTTTCCCGGCGGAGACGGCCTCTCGGTAGCTGATAATTTCTTGTAAAAACAGCAAAAACAGTGGCGCGCTGGCTTGCGAAGAGTCGCTGCGTCGGGCCGCACGAGCATTTCAACCTAAAGGAGAGATTTTGCTGCAAATTTGCTGCAGGTGCAACGACGGGCGATCAACGATGCAACTTCCGCGCGCTCTGCGCAGGGCGCATCGACGGCGATTTCCCATCGGGACGCTACCGCTGGCACGACGGGGTCGACTTCCGGCATCTTGGCGCAGAAAATGCTTGCCGAGGCTGTCGGCCGATGTGTCGGGTGGGAGATGGATCGCTCGATCCTCGATGGTTACGATCCGCAGAGCTTTTACTGCGAGATGCTCCGCGGCGCGGCCAGCGGCGTCATCCGCGAGCGCCTCTCCGGGCTGTCGATCGATGCGCTCAAAGAGCGCGCCGCCGCCGCCAATGCCGAGCTCTACAACCTGGGTATTACCTTCACGATCTACTCGGATGCGCAGACGATCGACCGGATCCTGCCGTTCGATGTCCTGCCTCGAATCTTGTCGGCCGAGGAGTGGCGCCACATCGAGCGCGGCATCATTCAGCGGATCACCGCGATCAACCTGCTGCTCGACGACGTCTATCACGACCAGCACCTGCTGAGCGACGGCGTGGTCCCGGCCGAGCTGATCCTTGGCAACCGCAACTACCGTCCGCTGATGCGCGCCATCGACCTGCCACACAAGGCGTATGTCAACATCTGCGGTACTGACATCGTGCGCGACGAGCGCGGCACATTCCTCGTGCTCGAGGACAACGCCCGTACACCCTCCGGCGTCAGCTATGTCGTCGAGAACCGGCACATGATGCTGCGTGCTTTTCCCGATCTGCTCGACGACATCTCGCTGCGCGCGATCGACAATTACGGCGCCAAGCTGATCGCCGCATTGCAGGAGGTGGCGCCGCCCGGGGTTGCCGATCCGCGAATCGTCCTGCTGTCGCCCGGCACTTACAATTCGGCCTATTTCGAACATGTCTTTCTGGCGCGCGAGATGGGCGTGCCATTGGTGGAGGGGTCCGATCTCCTCGTCGAGGATGACCGCGTCTTCATGCGCACCACCGGCGGGTTGTCGCGAGTCGATGTGATCTATCGCCGGATCAACGACGATTATCTCGATCCCGAAGCGTTCGTTGCCGAGAGCATGCTCGGCGTGCCCGGGCTGATGCGGGCCTATCGGGCGGGCAATCTGGCGCTCGCCAACGCGGTCGGCACCGGTGTCGCAGACGACAAGGCGGTCTACGCCTATATGCCGAGGATCATCCGCTATTACCTTGACGAGGATCCGATCCTGCCCAGCGTCGAGACCCATATCTGCCGCGAGCCGAAGGCACTGCGCTACACCCTCGACCGTCTCGCCGAGCTCGTCGTCAAGCCGGTCGGCGAGGCGGGCGGCTACGGCATCACGGTCGGTCCGGGGGCGAGCTTGCAGGAGCTCGACGAATGCCGGGCCAAGCTCGTCGCCGACCCGGCCAACTACATCAGTCAGCCCTGCGTCAACCTGTCGGTCGCGCCGACATTGGTGGATGGCCGGATCGAGCCCCGTCACGTCGATCTGCGGCCGTTTGCGGTGACCGGGTCGAGCACCTGGGTGTTGCCCGGGGGGCTGACGCGGGTGGCGTTGCGGCGCGGCTCGCTGGTCGTCAATTCTTCGCAAGGCGGCGGCTCGAAGGACACCTGGGTGGTCGAGTGAGGGGGTGGTTAAGTGAGGGGTCGTTGAGTGACGTTCTGCTCGCCCGCTACGCGGACTGCATCTTCTGGCTCGCGCGCTATGTCGAGCGCGCGGAAAACCTCGCGCGCATCCTCGACGTCAACGAGACCTTTTCGCGCGACAGCCGGGGCGGCCAAAACTGGCGTTCGATCGTTCAGCTGAATTCGGACGAGGAGCGCTTTTTCGCCACCCACCCATCAGCCACCGCGCAAAGTGTGGTGAAGTTCTACGTCATCGACGGCGCCAATCCGACCTCGATCGTTAGCGCGATCCGCTACGCCAGGGAGAACGCGCGCACACTTCGGCCGTTGATCTCGACCGAGATGTGGGTGCAGCTCAACGTGTTCTACAACCGCCTCGTCGAGCTGGGCGAGGGCGATTTGGCGCCCGGAAGGCTTGCCGCCTTGTTCGCCACAATAAAGGAGGCCTGCCAGACCCATACCGGGATCACCGACGGCACCTTCTTCCGCGACCAGGGCTGGTATTTCTATCAGCTCGGCCGCTATATCGAGCGCGCCGATCAGACCACACGGTTGCTCGACATCAAATATCACCTGCTGCTGCCGAGCCCCTCCGACGTCGGCTCGCCGACCGATGTCAGCCAATGGAACGCGCTGCTGCGTTCGGCGGCGGGATATCACGCCTATCGGCGCTTGCACACGGCCAGCACGACCCCGGCAAGGGTGGCGGGCTTCCTGCTGCTCAATCAGGCTTTTCCGCGCTCGCTGCATCACTGTGTGCGCGAGGCCGGCCGGCTGCTCGGCGAAGTCAAGTCGCGCTATTTGCTGCGCCACGGCAACGACGCTGCCGAAGAGCTGGATCGGTTGCGCAGCGTCCTCGGGACGCTCGACATATCGGCGATTCTGAGCGAGGGTCTGCACGAGTTCCTCGATTTGATGCAACAGCAATTGAGCGCCATCACGCGCGACCTCTCGATCGCCTTTTTCGGCTATTCGCCTGAGGCGTCGCAGGCGCAGACGGTAACCCCACAATAGGCTGACGCGATGCTCGTCATCACCGTGCGCCACGTCACTACCTACCGCTATAAGCAGCCGGTGGCGTTTGGCGAGCACCGCATGATGCTGCGGCCGCGCGACAGCTACGACCAGAAACTGCTCGACGCCACGCTCGCGATCACGCCCGAACCGGTCGATGTCCGCTGGGTGCACGACGTGTTCGGGAATTGCGTCGCGATCGCCCGATTCGCTGGCCGCGCGGAGGAACTGCGCTTCGAGAGCATCATTCGCCTCGACCACTCGCCGACCAACGCGCTCGACTTCCAGATCGAGGAATACGCCAAACGGTATCCGTTCACTTACGGTGCCGACGAAATGCCCGATCTGTTGCGCTCGATCGAACGGCAGTATCTCGATCCCGAGCGCGAGGTCGACCGGTGGGCGCGGCAGTTCCTGCGTCATGACGGCCGGACCAATACCTCCGAGCTGCTCGCCGCGATGACCCATGCGATCCCGCAGGAGCTAGACTATGTCGCGCGCGAGGAGAGCGGCGTCCAGGACCCGGCCAAGACACTGCGGATGAAGAGCGGCAGCTGCCGCGATTTCGCCGTGCTGATGATAGAGGCGGTGCGCTCGCTCGGGCTCGCCGCGCGGTTTGTGACGGGCTACCTCTACGTCCCCGAGGGCAGGCGCAGCGAGCGAATTGGCGGCGGAGCGACCCATGCCTGGCTACAGGTTTACGTCCCGGGGGCCGGCTGGATCGAGCTCGATCCGACCAATGGCATCGTCGGCAATCACGATCTGATCCGGGTCGCTGTCGCGCGCGATCCGCGCCAGGCGGTGCCGATCTCCGGCAGCTGGACCGGCTTTCCATCCGATCATCTCGGCATGACTGTGGAGGTCGAGGTCACCGCCGAGACCGAGGCGCAAGCTGCGCCCAAAACGGCTGCGAAGGCGCGCAAATCGCGCGCCTTAGGGTGAATCCGACGGCCCGATACGCGGCCCACCCGTTGCCGATGGACCGCTCGCTTGCGATATGTGGCGAGTCGTGACAACCAGCATATCACCAGTCAACGACGACGGAGTGCTTCCGCGATGCCGCGCTATGATTTCGACCTGTTGACGATCGGGGCCGGCTCGGGCGGGGTGGCGAGCTCGCGCCGCGCCGGCAGCTATGGCGCGCGCGTCGCGATCTGCGAGGAACTCCGCGTCGGCGGCACCTGTGTGTTGCGCGGCTGCATCCCTAAGAAACTCCTTGTCTATGGAGCGCAATTTGCCGACGCGTTTGCCGACGCCGAAGGGTTTGGCTGGACTGTGCCCCCGGCCGATTTCGACTGGCCCAAGCTGATTGAGGCAAAGGACAAGGAGATCGGCCGGCTGTCGCAGATTTACATCAACATGCTGAACAACGCCGGTGTCGAGATCATCGACGGCCACGCGGCGCTGACCGACCCGCACTCCGTCGAGGTGGCCGGCCGCACATACACTGCCGAGAATATCCTGATCGCCACCGGCTCGTGGCCGGAGACGCCGAACCTCCCCGGCATCGAGCACGTGATCTCGTCGAACGAGGCGCTCGACCTTAAAAAGCTGCCAAGCCGGATCGTCATCGTCGGCGGCGGTTACATTGCGGTCGAGTTCGCCGGCATATTCAGCGGGTTCGGCAGCGAGGTCGTCGAGCTGATCCGGCGCCCGGAATTACTCTACGGGTTCGACGACGATATCCGTGTGGCCTTGGGAGAAGAGATGCGCCTGCGCGGCGTCGATATTCGCGGCCGAACCCAGGTCGCCCGCATCGACAAAGTCGCAACCGGATATATCGTGACCACCACCGCCGGCGACAAAGTCGAGACCGACCTCGTCATGTATGCCACCGGCCGCCGGCCCAACACCAAGGGGATGGGCCTCGAAGAGGTCGATGTCCGGATCAACGAAGCGGGTGCAGTGGTCGTCGACGAATGGCAGCGCTCGAGCGTGCCCAATATTTACGCGATCGGCGACGTGACCGACCATATCAACCTGACCCCGGTCGCAATCGCCGAAGGGCGCGCGATCGCCGAGACGTTGTTCAACGACAACCCCGTGAAAATGGATCACGCTAACGTGCCCTCGGCGGTGTTCAGCCAGCCGCCGATCGGCACGGTGGGGCTGACCGAGGAGCGTGCCCGCCGGGAGTACGGTGAAGTCGACGTCTATGTCGCCCGCTTCAAGCCGATGAAGAACACGCTGTCCGGGCGCGAAGAGCGCACTCTGATGAAGCTCGTCGTCGATCAGCGCAGCGATAGGATGCTCGGCTGTCACATGCTCGGCCCGGACGCGCCGGAGATCGTGCAAGGGTTGGCGATAGCGATCAAAAGCGGCGCAACGAAAAGAATGTTCGACCAGACCGTCGGCATCCATCCGAGTGCGGCCGAGGAATTCGTCACGATGCGCGAAAAGACCGTCCGGCCGACCAAGCTCGCGGCAGATTAAGGGCTGATCTTGCGGTCGCCGATCGCCGCTAAAAAGTCCCGGTTGGAATGACCCCAGCAAACCTGCCCGTCGGGATCGAGCCTCCATCTGGTTTTCTGCTTGATCCGGCGCTGATCGATGCGCTGTGCGCGGAGACCGAGCCCGCTGAGAAGCTGAAGCGGCTCAAGCAATTGCGCCTACAGGCCGAGAAGGGCCGCGCCTGGGTGAAGGAGCAGGCCGACAACCTCGACCAGATCTATACCGAGATCGCGCAGAGCGATGCTTACGCCGAGCACGTCATCCGACTGGCACAGATCGTGCTCGAAAAACGGTACTCCGCCGCGGAGAGGCTAATGCCAGGGATAGAGGAGCTTCGACAGAAGCTTGCCGTGCGCGGCGAGCGGCTCGGCCCCGAAATGCAACCCTTTCAGGAAAGCGTCGACACCGCGGTCGATTGGCTGGCGCTATACGACAGTTTGTACGCAGGCTGCTCAAATTGGCTGCCGCACGCCAGAGACGAGGGTGGGGTTTTGCGTGCCCGGCCGGTCGAAGGCGAGGTCGACCACGAAGCGCTGAGCCGCGGGTTTATGGCTAGGTTCCCTAAGATTCGGGCTGCCCTTGCCGAATGAGCCCTATTGGCTGCCGATAGAGGTTGTCGTTGAACACAATCGCCTCGAAGCCGAGGCAACCCGCGAGCCTCATCTTCTGCTCGACCGGGGTTTGCTGGAAAGCGCATTGGCCCGGCCGCAGAATTTCTTCACCTTCGGCGAAGAAGACATTGTAGTCCTCGCGGTGGTTTTGATGGCTGGGATCGCACGGGCGCACGCGTTCGAGCAAGCCAATAAGCGAACGGCCTTCGAAGCGATGTGGCACTTTCTGCGGCTGAACGGCTACGATCTGGCGATCGACGACTCCCGATCCTGGGCGGACGAGATCATCGCGCTGGTCGAGCATCGGTCGACCGAAGAAGATTTCGTGCGCGTGGTTCGCCCTTTCGTGGTCGCTGACGAGTGAATCGCACAAAGCGCTTGCGTCTGGAGCGTCCTGCGGCTAGCCTGAGGGCATGGCAAACCTCAGGGCTCTGTGCGGCCCCTGCCAGATCGCGCGATTTTGGTACCGCCGGTACATGACGGCGGCCTAGGATCGCGCATTCGCGTATTTCCAAAGCCGCCCGACTGAGGCGGCTTTCGTGTTTCATGCCCAGGCTGATCCGAATGTCGCCGATGGTGGAGTGGCCTCCAACCACGGGATGTTGCGACATGATAGAAAATTGGTCCCCTGACAGCTGGCGCGGCCTGCCGATTCGGCAGGTTCCCGGCTATCCCGACGAGGCCGCACTCGCCCGTGTCGAGGAGACCTTGCATCGCTTCCCGCCGCTTGTCTTTGCCGGGGAAGCGCGCCGCCTTCAGGAACGCCTGGCCGCAGTCGCGGCGGGCAAAGCCTTTCTGTTGCAGGGCGGCGACTGCGCCGAGAGCTTTGCCGAGTTTCACCCGAACAACATCCGCGACATGTTCAAGGTATTGTTGCAGATGGCGGTAGTGCTGACCTTTGGCGCGGGCTGCCCGGTGGTCAAGCTCGGCCGGCTCGCCGGACAGTTCGCCAAGCCGCGCTCGTCGGAGACCGAGACCCAGAACGGTCAAACCTTGCCCTCCTATCGCGGCGACATCATCAACGGTCTGGAGTTCGATGCCGCGGCACGCGAGCCGGACCCGCAGCGTATGGTCCAGGCCTACAGCCAGTCCGCGGCGACCTTGAACCTGCTGCGCGCCTTCGCCCAGGGCGGCTATGCCGATTTACATCGCGTCCACGCTTGGAACCAGGATTTTGTCGCCGACTCGCCACAGGGCGAGCGTTACCGTGCGTTGGCCGACCGGTTAACCGAGACATTGGATTTCATGGCGGCTTGTGGGCTCAACTCGGAAACTGCCCCACAGATCCGCGAAACCGAGTTCTATACCTCGCACGAGGCACTGTTCCTGTCATACGAGGAGGCGTTGACAAGGATCGATTCGACGACCGGCGACTGGTACGACTGCTCGGCGCATCTGGTCTGGCTTGGCGACCGCACCCGGCAGGTCGAGGGTGCCCATGCCGAGTTTCTGCGTGGGATCAAGAACCCGATCGGCATGAAATGCGGGCCGACGCTCGAACCGGACGATCTGCTGCGCCTGATTGACCGGCTGAACCCCGAGAACGAGCCGGGCCGGCTCACCCTGATCACCCGCATGGGTGCCGACAAAGTCGAGGCACGACTGCCGTACCTGATCCGCGCCGCTCGGCGCGAGGGACGCGAGGTCGTGTGGTGCTGCGACCCGATGCACGGCAACACGATCACCTCGTCGAACGGCTACAAGACCCGGGTCTTCGGTCGCATCCTCGACGAGCTGCACAGCGCCTTTGCGATCCATGACGCCGAGGGGAGCTATGCTGGCGGCGTGCATTTCGAGCTGACCGGGCAGAATGTCACCGAATGCATCGGCGGCGCCCAGGGGGTCAGCGAGGCCTCGCTCGCCGAGCGGTACCTGACCCATTGTGATCCGCGGCTCAATGCGAGCCAGGCGCTTGAACTCGCCTTCGAGATCGCTGAGGCGCTGAAGCAGCGACGCCAGCGCAACGGCGTCGATGGCATGAGCCGGCTCGCCGCGGTCTCTTGAGGTAAGCCGGTGGCGGACCGGTCGCTCGCGGCACGTACGGACAGCTATTTTCTGAAGACCAAGGCGATCGTCGGGCGCTTTGGCGACCGGCCGGCGACCTACGCGGTGTTCATGCGCCGGCCGGTGATTTGCACGCCGCGTCTCGCCCTCGACTTTCTCGAAAGTGAGGCGGCCGCGCGCGGCACCCGTTTCGAGATCGAGCTGAACCACGCCGAGGGCGCCTGGGTCGGCGCCGGCGAGCCGATCCTCTATGTCACTGGGCCGCTGTTTCATCTCGTCGACCTGGAGACCGTGCTACTGCAAAAGCTCGGTCCCGCATGTGTCGCCGCCTACAACGCCTATGCGATGTGCGCCGAGCTCCCCAAGGTTGCCTTCTTGGCGATGGATGCCCGACACTGCGCCGGCGCCGAGATGGCTTACATGATGGCTTACGCCGCCTCGGTCGGCTCGGCGCATGCGCGGCGTGAGGTGGAGGCGGTGGGCTTTGTCGGCTGCGCTGCCGACGCCACCGCTGCTTTTTTCGAGCAGGACAAGGGTGCTGGCACGATGCCGCACGCGCTGATCGGGTATGCCGGCTCGACCGTGCGCGCCGCCGAGATGTTCCGGGAGGTCTTCCCCGACGAGCCGATGACCGTGCTGATCGATTATTTCGGGCACGAGACATCGGACGCCGTCGCGGTCGCGCGGCGTTTCCCCGAGCTCGCCGCCGCCGGCCGGCTCGCCGTGCGCATCGACACGCCCGGTGGGCGCTATTGCGAAGGGCTCGATCCGGCCCGCTCCTACGAGGTGCTCGAGCGCCACGCACCGCAATCGATCCGCGGCTATCGCAGCGAAGAGGAGCTGCGTCATCTCGTCGGGACCGGGGTTTCCGCGGCGGCGATCTGGCTGCTGCGCCGGACCCTCGACGAAGCCGGGTTCTCGGGCGTCAAGATCGTCGCCAGTTCAGGGTTCGGGCCGGCGAAGTGCCGCATGATGGCCGCCGCCAACGCGCCGATCGATGTGATCGGCACCGGCTCCTACCTCCCCGAGCTGTGGAGCGAGACTTATGCGACGGCCGACATCATCGCGTATGACGGTGTGCCGATGGTCAAGGCCGGCCGCGAGTTCCTGCTACGAAAGCGGAAAGACGGGTAACCGATCGTCCGATTAACCGGGATTGAGGCCGGATAATTCTAGCCTGCGAGTTCACGGTTGGGTTTTGCGCGACTGTCCGCCGGATCGCCGGCTGCGCCACGGTTTGGATCCGTCCACCTCGATCCCTGCTAGGGCTGGGCACGATTTGCGGAACGGTCGGACCTGTCGTCCGGATCGGATTGCTCCGCAGCGCCAATCGTTTCTGACCGCAGCACATCGTTGCTATCTCCTTCTGCTGGCGGAATAATTACCGGGTGTTGACCCAGGCGCTCCAACAGGCAGGCGGCGCCGGAAAGCGCTAACCAACAGAATACCCACTCTAGAGGCCCTCGCGCCACAAAAAGCGCGGCGGGAGCTGCGATCCAGAGGCTGAGGCAATTGAAACAGTCCAATAATTTGCCGGCGAGGCTCTGGCCCAACAACGCCCGAAATCGAACGATCGCGTCAGCCGGGCCGTCCTCGTTCGCCAGCAGGTGGGTTAACCGCCAAGTGGCAAGAGCGGCCAGGACAAATCGGACGCAGAATGCTGTCCACGGCATCCGATCAACGGATCTGTAGCGCCCACGACCCCGCCGGCTTACCGTAGAGGCAGGCGGGGTCACCCCTACGCCCGGCGCTAGACATGCGGCGGACACGGCGGACAGGGCTGGGTCAGCGCGAAGGCAATCGCGGCCTGGCAATCATATTGTGCCAAGCGTTCATAACCATCGGTCGCCCGCGCCGCGCAATACAGGATCACCGCGAACGCTCCTTGCGTGCAGCCGCCCTTCGAGAGCAGTGCGCCGGCCGTGTTATTGAAGGTCGCCGGCAAGCCCGGTGAGCCGGAGCTGGTATTGGTGGGCGGAGGGCTGGGTGGAATGCTGGCTGCTATGCCGACTATCCCCAAGGAAATCGTCAGGTCCCAATCGAGGAAATTGTTGGGATGAAAGGCGACGTAGGAGAGCGCAACGTTGTCGCCGGGGTTGTTGTACTGCAGGATCCCGCAAGGGTCGGTGTCCGTCGAGTTGACGGGCGTCGCCACCTTGGGCAGCTCCGCGTCGCAAACGTTGTTGTCCACCCGGACGCGGAAGATCAGGCGGCCATGGTGCGTGATATTGGGTGAGGGTGCGAAGTCGAATGCATTCGGCGGGCCGCCGACTTGCGGGAAAATAAAGCCAAAATTGCCCGGCAATGGCGGATCCCCCGGCTGGTCACCGAGCGTCGAGCCACCGGGGGTGTTGTTGCAAGGAACGAAGTGCCCGCCGCCGTCGAACAGTTCCAGGATCAACGTGACCATGCCGGTGCGGCCCGTCTCCCCGCCGCAATGCGCTGTATTGAAGCCGGTGCGGGTTGGTGGCGCGCCTTCGGTGGTGTCGAAATAGGCATACGGCCGGTCCGCCGGGTCGACGATGTCTACCCACAGCACGTTGGGATCGGGGATCTCGTAGAGGTTGCTGTTGGGACCCACCGTTTTCGGTCCCAGGGCATAAGACTCGATGAAAATAGGCGGAATAAAGCTAGTCTGGAAGCGATGCGTAACCGGTGTATTGATGACCTTTGGCGGCAACGGATCACCGTCGAAGATGTACGACCAGCGATAGTACATGATATTGTGAGCGCGCAGCTGGGGATGAAAGAGCATCTGCAAGGAGAGTGTTCCCCCGAAGGGCCGGGGCCCGGTGAAGCCCGGGAGAAGGCCGGTGCCAAGCAGGGTCTCGAGGCCGTCGATCCCATTCAGTGGCTCATTGCCGATCGCGGTCGGCCACACATAGAGGGAGCTCGGACCGGGTCCACTGGTCGGGAGACAAGCGACGGCGCGAGGATCGGTGACGACGATGTCGACGCTCTGGGAACCATCGTAGTCATAATAGGTGCTGCACGCGATCTGCGGATCATAGACCTCGGTATCGATCCCGTTCAGGTTCTGCACGACCTCGAAATAGAGGTCGGGATAATCGGCCGGACACCAGAAACAGATTACCGCGCTGAAGGTGCCATCGGACTGAATCGGCACTTCGGTAAGCTCCTGCCAGCAAAAGGCAGAGTCGGGGATGAGCTCGCACCAGAACGGAGACAGGATCGCCTTGTTGGCAACAATGAACTGACCGAGCGCCGCGCCGTCGAGAGCAGCTAGCGTGGTGGCCACATCCGCGAGCGAGAGCGATGACGCGCTGCCGCGGGCGCTCGAGAACGAGGCAATTCTGGAGCTCGCCTGGGCGCCTAAGTTGACGCGCTCGCTTGAAACTCGAGTCGCGACGCCAGACGAGAGTGATATTTTGTCGATCAGCCTGGTTCTGAACGAGGCAAGGTCGATGACAGTGAAGGTGTCGAGCGTACACCCCAGGTCGACCTGAAAAATCTGCACCGTCCCGGTACAAATAGAGCCGTTGCCCTGCTTTGCGACCGTGCCGTGCACATTGATGCAAGTGGGGAACCAGCATAGCCAAATGTTAGGGTAGATCGCGAGCTCCGCCGAGCTCGGCCCGTTGGGCACGAAGTCATGGCTCAGCGCCTTAGCCTGCGCCAGCTGCGCCTCGAGGTTGGCGGGCGCTTCCCTGGCTTCCGCGAGGAGCTCCGGTCCGACCGTGACCCGATAGGCTCGGTCTGCAGCGACATTAAAGGTGACCGGATCGGCTGCGACCGGCTTTGAGTCCACGAGCTGCCCGACACGATCGAATAGGTAGGCTCGCGCCGAGGGCAGCGCCTGGCCCTCGCTCCGGCCGTGTAGGGAGATTCGGACGGTGATCGTTTTGCCGGCACCGGTGCCGCTTTGCTCGCTTCTTCCAGACATTTCGCTTCTCCAATTCGACGCAGTTCAGCGACGGTTTCCAGATGGCCGGCGGGTTTTGGTGGCCGGCCGGCAGACCGAGCTCTATCCTGCCAGCTCGCCAGAAAATCCCGCTCACCGGATGATGTTAACCCTAATAGCAAGTCAG
>Ga0306925_10004770_pt1 | contig 12320 bp, 13 predicted proteins | sample flu12Cox44000176_FD_203755 | JGI IMG/M metagenome (GOLD analysis project Ga0306925, IMG submission 203755) | Lab enrichment of tropical soil microbial communities from Luquillo Experimental Forest, Puerto Rico - flux8day.12C.oxic.44.000.176 (v2)... | ecosystem: Environmental > Terrestrial >...
TGGCATAGAGCAGGGTCGGACCGAAGGCGTATCCGAGACGTCCAGTGACCGAACCAAGCTGGTTGGGGTTTGCGGTGACCAAAGTACCACCGGGGAAAAGGACGCCGTTGTTGCTGTTGCCGGTGACCCAGCTGTACTGCGCTTCGGCGCCGAGCACCCAGTTGTTTGCGAACTGATAGTCGAACCCGCCTTGCACGCCACCGAGGAATCGGGCGTTGCTGCCTTGCAAGCTGTTCGAGCCGGCGAACTCTCCGCCGATATGGCCACCGACGTAAAAGCCCGTCCAGCTGTAGACGACTTCGGGTACCGTATAAACCGGCGCCTTCGTGTAGGTGCGCTTGGGAAGATCGGCGCCGAGTGCAGGCGCAGCGAACGCGATACAAGCAGCTGCGCCGAGCAGTAGTTTCTTCATGTTAGTCCCCGTTATTGGCGTGATCGACATCAACCAAACAACGTGGCGTCAGTTTGGTTGCTTCGTGGCACCGCCATTGCCTGCTGATTCACCATGTGATCGCCGGATCATGAGAGCGTTTGTTCCCGCCCGAACCCGGCTTTTCTCCTGGGCAATAGCCCTTTCTGGTTGGTCTTGCGAGCCGGCCTTCCGGTTCAAAGCTCGCTGAATTGTGATCGAGGTTCCCTCGGTCACGGAGCTCGATATAGGAACTGCCGGGCCGAAAGTAAGCAGAAGCCGAATGTGAAATCGCGCTATTTAGCTTCATCGTTTCAGCTTCATCGCGTCAGCTTTTCTATTTCGGGAAACGCCGCATAGGCCGCTCCGGCGCAGATTTCGGCTCCGTTCTCGATCATGCGATCGAGCCGGCCATTGAAAAACAGAACCGCGCGATCGCGCGGCTCGCGGTAGCTGCCGTCGGATTCGCGCATGGAATACCGCAGGCAGACGACATAGCGGGTCTTGCCGCTGACCTCGCGCGGTGCGGGCTCCGCGATGACTGCATCGTGCACGCCGATCGGATTGTTGAGATAGGTTTTCAGGAAGGCCAGCAATTCGGCGCGGTAGTTGTTTGGAAACGGCTGGTTGGGAAATTTGTCTGCCCCGCCGAAAAGGCTGACGCTTCGGCCCTCGTCGCCGCCCGCGCAGGCAGCGAGCGCGATCGAAAGCGTCAGGATCGCCGCGTGCTTTGCCGATATCCCCAACTGCTACCTGTCTCTTGAAATCCCCAATTCGCAAAGCCTTCTAGACCGTTCACGGGCGAAATGGAATTCCGCATTCCAAGCCGGCGCGGTGCCTGAAACGGTAGATGCCGGCCCACGCCATGGGGAGACGTGGGCCGGACTGATATCCGCAAAAGACGGCGGGGCGTTTGGATCAAGCCGCTTTCGCGGACTGCCGTCAGCCGCGCTTGGCGGGGGGCGCCAAGCGCTTGGCTGCGACCTTCGACGACTTGTGCGACTTGTGCGTCACCATCTTCTTGTGGGTGCGATGATGGCTGGAATGCCGGACGTGATGGCGGCTCATCCGCGCATTGGCATTGAGCGCACTCTTGTTCGCCTCAGTCGATTTGTTCACTTGAGCCGACTTGGTCGCGGGCGCCTGGGTTGTCTTGCCGGTGCTTGCGGCAAGCGCGGGAGCGGCGAGAACCGAAACTGCGAGCAGTGCGGCGGAAATGGTCTTGAGCATGGTGCGTCCTCCTTCGAAGGGGATCACGAACTTTCCGGCCAGATTGCCGGGCTCGTCGATCGTGCCTGCGAAGCTAACGGCCTTGCGCTGAACCCTGCCTGAAGCGCGGCAACGGACTTCATTCATCTCGATGACATATCCTTCATGTTTCGATGAGCAGCGCCGCGAAAAAAAATTCCCAAAAAACCAAAAAAATGTATCGGGAATGATCGGTAGCGGTGGGTGTTCAATCGGGCGGGCTTCGATATAGAATTGCCCTAACGACATCAGGAGAGACGCATGACCAGATTTGCGATCCGACTTTTGACGCTTGCCATGTTTGTAACCGCACTGATGGCGGTTCCCATGGTCAATGCTGCCAGGGCGGCGGGCGGCGAGTCGCCCTCCCCGCCCACGGATACCCACAAGGACACCAAGAAGAAGAAGCAAGACAAGAGCTCCAGCATCGATGATCCCAAATTCCTCGAAGGCTATCGGGCGGCCTACGCGACGATCTATGATCGGCACGACTACGCTTCTGCGATCGAGCAACTGAAGGCACTCGGCCAGGATGACCGCGCCGACGTCGCCAACCTGATCGGCTATTCCTACCGCAAGCTCGGCGACTACAAGGTCTCTCAGGTCTGGTACGAGCGCGCTTTGCAGGCCGATCCGAACCACGTTCGGACTTGGCAATATTACGGGCTGTGGCAGCTCGAACAGGGCAACCGTGAGCAGGCCCAATATCACCTGAGCCGAATCCAGCAGATTTGCGGCAGTGAATGCGCCGAATACAAGTCGCTCGCTTTGGCGCTCAATCAGCCGACCGGCACTGGTCTGGTCTACTGATCGAATCGACTTGAATGATGTTTCTGGCGCAGGCCTGAAGGCCTGCGCCATTTTTATTGTTCGCTATTTCATCAAAGTTTCGGCCTCGGACCGGAAAGCCTGGCGCGAGGGCTGACGAAAATAAAACATGTGCCCGCCGGGATAGACGACAAGCTTCACCCGTTCGGGCGAAGCATAGGCGGGCAACTGGTCTAGCTGAATCTGCGAACCGAAATAGGGCGTGGCGAGATCGAACAATCCGTGCCCCACGAGCAGCCTCAGTTTCGGATCGAATGCAAGAATTTCCCTGAGCTGCGAGATCGATTGCGGCGGATTGGTCCCGCGGCCGAAATCCCAGGCCCTTCCGACCGAACCGTTCAACAGATGATAGGCGCCATCCGGCCGCCAGTTGAGCGTCCGCGTGGTGAGGTCGACCACCGCGCTCGTCAGTGGCGCAATCAACGGGTCTCCGGAAGGATCGTCAAAATGCGAGGAGCTCGAATCCGGGTTGGGATCGAGACCCAGCACCGAGGCATCATACCGTCCGGTTATCTTGCCGTCGCGGCGGCCGTATTCGCGTCGAAACTCCGACACGTCAAAGCGCCCGGCGAGCCTGCGGCTTGTGGCCGGATCGACCCCGGTCAAGGCGGCGACGCGATCGGCGAGCCGGGTCGTGGCCTGCGAATCCGCCTGGCCCTTGACGAGATCGGCAAGAAATTCTCCGCGCGCATATGCTTCGACATCGGCCAGATCGGTGCGCGTCACCGCCCCCTTCGCCTGGCGCGCAACGGCTGCCATGGTGGGCAGGCTTGCTACATATTGCAGGAGACTTGAGCCGCCATATTCGCGGAAATCGAACAGGGGAGAAACCAGGATCAGCCCGTTCACGCCTACGCCCTGCCCGGTCTGCAACTCGCGAACGATCCTTGGTCCGCGGATTCCGCCATAACTCTCGCCGACCACGAATTTGGGCGACAGCAGGCGGTCGGACTTCTCGAGCCAGCGGCGAATCGTGACTGCCAGCGCATTGACGTCGCCATCGACCGAAAAAAATCGCTTTCGGACCTCCTCGTCGGTGGCGACGAACCGGCTGTACCCGGTGCTGACGGGATCGATGAAGACGAGATCGGTGAAGTCGAGCCAGGTTTCGGCATTCGGCTTCAGCTCGGGAGACGCAGAGGAGGCCGGCATGTCGCCCTCGAAGGAGAGCCGCCACGGGCCGGCATTGCCAAGCTGCAAATAGGCCGACGACGCGCCCGGCCCGCCGTTGAAGAAGAAGGTCACTGGCCGCTCGCGCTGGCTGACGCCGTCCAATTGATAGGAGGTGTAGGCAATGTCGGCCTGCGGCTCGCCTTTTTCGTTGAACAGGCGGATCGATCCCGCGGTAGCGGTGAAGGCAAGCGTCCGGCCGGGCAGTGCAATCGACTGCTTGGTCCTGGAATCCTCGGGCAAGCGGCGCTGCTCGACCGGCGCAAGCGGAGTGGATGCATTGCCGCGGCCGCCCGGCGCACTCGCCTGTCGTCCAGCAGGCGTGGCCGGCGGCGAAGCCAAAGAGGGGGATGCCGGCGCGTCCGGCGCCGACGGCGCAGATACATCCTCGGCACGGCTGCCGGTCGCGACCGGGACGAGGATCAATGCGAACACAAGAAAACGTGCGGCGAAACGGACGGCCATATGTCTTTAATCCTCCCTGATCTGCCTTTCGTGCCGCCTGCCATCGCCAAGCGGTCGCCGGCCGTCGTCACGCGTAGGCAATTATTTCGGACAAGCGGCAGATTTTAGCCCAAAATCGCGACGGATCGACCATATTGAGGCGAAGACAGTCATCTCGACAAGCACTGGCAAGGTCGTATAGACGACCTCCTCGTCCAGCTTCCAGAAGCCTCCATGTGAGCCCCGCTGATCCCATGGCCAAACCCAAGCGATACGAGAAGATCGCCTTCGTGGCGAGTGCGGGCGCCGAGGCCCAGCAAGCGCTGGCTCAACTGGCCGCGCTTTATGGCAACCACGCTCCTGCAGATGCCGACGTTGTGGTCGCGCTCGGCGGCGACGGATTGATGCTGCAAACGCTGCATGAGCACATGCGTTCCGGCAAGCCGATCTACGGCATGCATCGCGGCACCGTCGGCTTTCTGATGAACGAGTTCTCGATCGACGACCTGCATGCGCGCCTGGCAGCCGCGCGCGACACGCTGATCAATCCGCTTCTGATGCGGGCCACCGACATGCGTGGCGTCGTGCACCTGCATCACGCCATCAACGAGGTGGCGCTGTTTCGGCAAACCCATCAGGCCGCGCGGCTGCGGATCCTGATCGACGAGCATGAGCGGATGCCTGAGCTGATCGCCGACGGCATCCTCGTGGCAACCCCAGCCGGCTCGACCGCCTACAACCTTTCGGCGCAAGGGCCGATCCTGCCGATCAACGCCGCACTGCTGGCGCTGACCCCGATCAGTCCGTTCCGGCCGCGGCGATGGCGCGGGGCGCTACTGCCCAACACCGCCGTTGTCGTCATTGAAGTGCTCGAGGGCGACAAGCGCCCGGTCGCGGCGGTGGCCGACCACGACGAAGCACGCGACGTCCGCCGCGTCGAGGTGCTGTCCGACAAGACCATCTCGATGCGGATGCTGTTCGATCCCGGCCACAGCCTGGAGGAGCGGATCCTGCGCGAGCAGTTCGGCTACTGACGGCGGCGCGTCCGCGGAAGCGTGCCTCTCGCTCGATTTTTTGATGAATTCAGAGGCCGGCGCGAGCCCTCTTCGCAACCATTCCTTAACGAGGGCGGGATATGGTTAACGACGGGTATACTGTCCTCATGCAGATATGCCCCTGAGGCGCGCCCGACCATGTTTCGCATCGATTTCAACAAGCTGCGATTTCTCATCTGCGACGACAATCCGCACATGCGCCGCATCTTGCGGACGCTGCTGCATTCGTTCGGCGCACGCGAAGTGTACGAATCCGAGGACGGCGCGACCGCGCTCGAGATGTACACTCACTACGTTCCCGACATCGTCATCACCGACTGGGCGATGCCGATTTTCGACGGGCTTGAACTTGCACAGATGATCCGCCAGCCGGAATCGAAGGGCAATCCCTACGCCCCCATCATCATGCTGACCGGCCATTCCGAGAAACGGCGCGTGACCTATGCGCGCGATGCTGGCGTGACCGAATTTCTGGTCAAGCCGATCTCCGCCAAGGGGCTGTATCAGCGCGTCCTGAACGTCGTGGCCAATCCGCGACCGTTCATCAAGACCAAGACTTATTTCGGCCCGGACCGCCGGCGCAACACCAATGCCGCCTATGGCGGACCGGAGCGCCGCGTCGGCGGCGAGGTGGAGGTCCTTCAGCAGCCCTCGCTGCTCGACAAGGCCCGTTCCACCGTATAGCGCCAGCGCGAGGGAAACGCCGAGGGGAAACAACGATGGCGAAGAACAAGTCCGACGGGATCGAGATCCAGAAATTTGCCGATCACCAGGTGATCACGCAGCCCAATCCGCTGCGCAACGTGCTGCGGCGCGTCTCCGACGAGGACCTCGATGATCCCATCGGGCGCGCTGAGAAGGCGCTCGCCGGTCTTTCCGGTGAATTCAGGAACTGGATGGTGATCGAGTCCGACCGCCTCGCCGCCGCGCACGCTGCCATTCTCGCGCACGGCTTCACCGACGCCACACGCGACGAGCTCTTCCATGCCGCCCACGACGTCAAGGGAGACGCCGCCACGTTCGGTTTCCCCTCGGCCGGCGCCGCCGCAGAAAGCCTTTGCCGGATCATCGAGCACGCCCCCGACCTCTCCAGGGTGCCGGCCGAACTGATTGCGCACCACATCAACGCCATCCAGGCCATCGTGGCGGAGCGAACCAAGCTCGACACCATCAGCGTGGCGAGCGAACTCAGCCGCCGCCTGCGCGGTGTCGCCGACGAGTATCTCGCACGCGTCAATCGCGACCGGCCCGAGCATCTCGAAGCTATTCTTGCGCCCGGCATCGCGCCCGTGGATTGACCGGGCTCGCAACCAGATAATTTTCGACACCATAGCCGGGCATAACCGCTCGAAGAACGGCGCCGCTTCACCCACGCGTTCCTTCACCCGAAACGCAATAAGCCGTCGATGTCTGGAAACAGCTTCCGGCACGATGACAGCGAGGCCTTCGAAAAAGCGCCGGTTTCAAGAAAATCAGGCCGCGATCAGGCCATACTGAGCGGGCGCAATTGCCTCTTCCGCGATCAATTCGTCGCAGAACAGGCGGGCTTCTTCCCGCGCCGATTCCGTCGCAAAACGCCGCAACAATATCATGAGCGGCTCGGCGGCGTGCTCGTCGGTTTCGCAATGCGTCAGCACGCGTTCGACCATGCGGCGGCGCAGCCTTGCCGCACCGCCGGCGGTGTCGACAAATCCGATTTCGCGATCGGCTTCAAGCGCGACGCGGAATGCGGCGAATGTCGATTCCGGCAGGCCCGCGCGTTTCAGGAGTGCGAGAAGGCTGGCGCTGCCGCGATCGTGGAGCAGCGCGGCGACGCGCGAGCGCGGCAGATCGGACAATTCCGCCAACGCCGCTTCGAACAGTTCGAGATTGCCGGATAACAGCGCGCGGAGGATCAATCCGGCGGTAAGCTGGCCGGTCACGCGCAAATGCCGCACCAGGCCGACCATGTCCTCGCCACGCGAGGCGGCGGCGATATTCACGGTGGAGCGATCGCGCGCTTCGCTTGCAAGGCGCTCAGCGCGGTCGGCACTCAGCCAGTTCCTGGCAACAACGAACTGCGCCAGCGTGTCCGACAATTTGGCAACGAGCGCCAGGCGCGTCGCTGCCGGCAAATCTTCCAGCACCAGCATCGATTCCCGGATCGCGGCCAAATGGCCATGACGCTCAACAATGCGATCCCAGGAGAACGGAGCAAGCTCGGCATAGGCGTTCTCGATCAGCTCCAGCGCGGCCTCGGCCGTTCCTACCTCCGCAATCGCCGCGCAAACCGAAGCTGGCAGATTGATGCGGCGCGCGATCGCGCATTGCGTTTCGCTGTTGCCGGTCGCGACGATGTCGACGAGGTCGGCATCGATCAGCAGTGGCGAGTGCTCGAGAATCGGAAGCGAAACCGAAGGCTGGTCAACCGACAGCGCCTGAACGATGGCGGCCGGCGCTTCGAGGCTGCGCGCAAACACTTCCGCCATGGCCTGTCGCACCAGGGGCGAGGCGTCGTCGAGCTGCATCAACAGCGCGCCTTCGGCCGCTGCGCGGTCCTCTTCGGTGAGGTTGGAAATCAGCCAGGCCCGCGCCAAGGCTCGGGTTGCTTCCGCCCGCTCGCCCGCAGGCGCTGTCTTGATCCAACTGATGAACTGCCGAACGATCATTGTCCTGCCGGCTTACGCAACGATCGACACCGCGATACGGCGCCACTGCAAGACAAAATAAACCACGACGCTTAACAAAGCGTTCACCATAAGCAACTGGTTTTATTGACGTTTTGTTAAGCGATGTGGCGGGTTGTTAAAGTGATGAGGCAATGACCCAAGGTTGCTAGCCGCTGAACGTGCCGCTGCGGTCACTGAACAGATCCAGCCTGCCGCCATTGCTCGCTGGCAGCGAGGGCACAGACGAAGCCGAAGCCACGGCGACTGGGCCGGTCTGCGGATCCGAGGTCAAGGACGAGCCCTTGCCCCATAGCTCCCTTACCGCCTGAGAGACCGGCTGGGTGCGCTCACCTGACTGAAACAGGGAGCGGAAGATCGGATCGGATGGGGCGGAATTTGTCGCGCTGGCTGCCGAGGCGACCGTCACCGGCTCAGTCGTTCGCACGTCCGGAAAGGTCGAGAGATAGGCCGCATTGTCGACGGCAGGCGTGGTCGGAGGCGCACTCGCGAGCGCCACGGGAGGCTTCAGCCCTCCGACCGAGGCCAGCGCATTGCGGGTTGCCGGCGAGACGGCGGCGCTGGCGTAGCGCTGCGTCAACACCGAGTAGACTTCGGAAACGCTGCGCTTGCGCCCGATGCGGTCATAGAAGATGGAATGGTTCGCCGCCGCGGCGTTGGGAAAGAGCCGCGCGCCGGATGCCTGCGGGTTGTCCTCGGCGTTCGATATCAATTTGGCCGCGCCGCCGACACCCATGAAATGCGCCATGTACAATTCGCTGTCGGTCGGACGGCGGCCGATCATGCCTGTGAGCCTGAAACTGTTGGACTGGGTCAGAGCAGCCGCCATGGTCGAAGCGGCGGCAGGATCGTCGCGCAGCTTCAGGATCGAGCGGCGCGTGGCGGGATCGCTGACCGAATAGCTGCCGTCGGACGATTTGGTGATGGCGTCGGCGTATTGGCCATAGCCGAACTGGGCGCCCGCCTCCTTGACGGTACCGAGCCATGTCTGTTCGATGAATTGAAACAACCCGTGCGCCGACGAGGTCGCAGCGCCCGCCGCCGGATTGAAATCCGACTCCATCTTGGCGGTGGCGAGCAGATATTCGAAGCTGGTGCCGCTCGTGCCCGCTGCCTGCTTGATCGCGCCGGCGATGCGGACACGCGAAGGATCAACACCTGGCGTTGCCGTGGCGTTGAATGTGTCGGCCGACATGTTCCGGTCTCCGCTCCCCGCGAAACGACCTATCTGCCCGAGACTCAAGCTCCCACTTGCACCCGGGACGTGGGTCACAGTGGGGTGTTTATGGTTAAGGAGGCGTAAACAAGCGGCGTAACCGGGCCATTGGTGAACCAACGACCCCGCGTATTGTGCGACCGGTCACCGGCCGGTGAAGAATCATTTGCGGTAGAGCGGCTTCGGATCATCCACGAACGACAATCGCGCGCCGCCCCCGCCCGCTTCGATCTTTCGGTAGAAGCAGGAGCGCCGTCCGGTATGGCAGGCGGCCCCGGTCTGCTCGACGCGGACCCAGACTGCGTCCTGATCGCAATCGGTACGCATCTCAACCACACGCTGGACGTGACCGGAGGTTTCGCCCTTGCGCCACAGCGATTGGCGGGAGCGGCTGTAATACCAGGCTTCTCCGCTCGCGATCGTCTTGCGCAGCGCCTCCTCATTCATGTGCGCGACCATCAATACCTCGCCGGTGCCGACGTCGGTCGCGACACAGGTCACAAGACCGGCAGCGTCGAATTTGGGCTGAAACTTGAGCCCTTCCTCGATCTCGTTGCTATCGGATGAAGCGGACACGACCGTGCTCGAAAAATGAAGGGCGAAGCGTAGAGCGCGGTTCCGACCAAATCGGAACCGGCCGATTCATTGTTGCAGCTTAACGCATTTTGACTGACGCGAAGCGCGGTCCCTTACGCCCGATGCGGACCTCGCACCATCGACAGGAAGCGCGCCTGCTCCGCCGGATTGTCGCGGAACATGCCGGTGAAACGGCTGGTGAAGGTCATTGCGCCGTGCTTGGCGACGCCGCGTACCGACATGCAGGTATGCTCGGCCTCAACCATCACAGCCACGCCACGGGGTTTTAAAATCTCGTCAATGGCGGCTGCGATCTGGGCGGTCAGATGCTCCTGGGTCTGCAGGCGGCGGGCGAAGATGTCGGTCAGCCGCGCCAGCTTCGACAGCCCCACGACCCGCTCCACCGGCGTGTAGGCGATATGCGCCTTGCCGTAGAACGGCATCATGTGATGCTCGCATTGCGAGGTGAATTCGATGTCGCGGACCAGCACGAAATCGTCGTAACCGGCGGTCTCGCCAAAGGTGCGGTTGAGCACCTCGGCCGGACATTGATGATAACCCTGGTAAAGTTCGTCGTAGGCCTCGACCACTCGGCGCGGCGTATCCAGAAGGCCCTCGCGGTCAGGATCTTCGCCGATATAGCTGAGCAGGGTCTGCACGGCCTGTTCGGCTTCAGCCCGCGACGGGCGCGGCTGGTCGGCGCGAACCACGGCGGCCATGAATTCGGCAGGGTCGAGCTCGGCGGGCCGGGTTTCCGGCGCCCTCGCCTCGGAAGGCTTAATATCCGAAGGCTTGATATCCGAAGGATTGAGATCGGGAGCCTTAAGATCAGGAGCCTTAAGATCAGGAGCCTTAAGATCAGGAGCCCTGCCTGGGCGGAGAGATTTGATCAGCGCGTCCATGTCAACTCCGTTCGACCGGCCGTAAGACCGGAGTGTCACCGGCAGACGGGGCGGCATTGTACCGCCGGACGCCTGTGTCCCGTAAGCGCTTTACCGTAGTAACCAAGACGTTCCTGCTTCGGGGGGGTCCTGGCTCAAGTCGCCCGGGATTGGCGGCTGTATTTCCGCCACCGCCAACCCATATATAGGGCTATGGACCACGGCCGCCAAGGGCGATCACTGGTGGTCCACCAGGGGCGATCAGGCTTCGGCCACGAGATCTCGATCTATGCTGAACGATATTTACAACAAGCGCATCATCGAACTGGCTGGCAACATCCCCCGGCTGGGGCAACTCGCCTCGCCTGACGCCTCCGCGACGGCGCATTCCAAGCTATGCGGCTCGACCGTCAAGGTGGACCTCAAGATGGAGGGACCGGTAGTCACCGACTTCGCCCATCAGGTAAAGGCCTGCGCGCTGGGCCAAGCATCCTCTTCGATCATGGCAAGCCACGTGGTTGGCTCAACAGCGAGTGAATTGCGCGAACTGCGCGAGACGGTCCGCAAGATGCTGAAGGAAAACGGCAGCCCTCCGAACGGCAAATGGGCGGACATCGCGTTTCTCGAGCCGGTTCGCGACTACAAGGCGCGGCATGCCTCGACCATGCTGACTTTCGACGCCGTGGTCGACGCGATCGGCCAGATCGAAGCGAAGACCGCCCAGCCTGCTTCGGCCTGAAGGCGCTCGTCATTTCCTGCAAAAGCGAGTTGCGTTAACCGAATTCGCTACGGCGAAGGCGCTGCCGCAACGCTCGCCGTCGGCAAGAGCGCGTCGGCGGTCTTGGTGGATTTCGCAGGCGCCGCAATCGCCAGATCATCCGCGCCGGCGCTCACGAGGCGATCCTGCACTGGTTTTGCGGCGACGACCGTGACCGGCGCGGCAGCCCCGCCGATCTGCGGCAACACTTCGGCCATTGTATCCGTTGTCACAAGATTGGTCATACGCAACTCGTCCCGGGACAATTCATGCAGATCTTCCCACGGCGGCACGTTCAGCGACAGCGACAACAGATCGCCGGCGCCGCCCATGTCGAAAGTGTATTTGGCAAGCCGCCCGATATCGCGTTCCACGATCATCAGATCGTCCGCGGAATAGTTTGCAGCCCTCGCATCCTCGGCGCGATCGCCCATCCAGATCTGGTGCACTCTCACATGCGCGGTTTCAGGCACGTAGCGCGACTTGCCCGACAGCAGCAGGAACACACACATCGACTCGCAATACGCATCAGGCATCACGCTGAAACGACGATCTTGCGCGCCATGAGTCTCGACGCTGGTGCCGACCGTCGTCATCAGACCGAGATTGCGGAACCGGCGACCAAGCGCGATGGAGTCGTTCACCGAGCCGCCGCTGGAATCCAGCACAATGGTGGCGCCGTGAAGTTCCCGCCCTTTGGCGAAATCTTCGAAGTCTTTCGGACTCTCATTGGTCACGATGCCGACGGCGCTGACCCAGCCGCGGCAATTGGGCTCGCAGGCCACCCAGGTGAACCGCATCGGCAATTTGCGCTCCTCAAGCGCGCCCCCGGCTTGCGCCGAGCCGCCGAGGGCGGCAATCACGCCGGACACGGAGATGGAGAGCGCGGCAGCGCCAAGCAGCGCCAAACCGCAGAAGCCAAGCGATTTCACGAACTTCAATTTGGTTCCTTCCCCGCAAGCCCCAAAACGCGCGATGGCAACGGCCCCGACACAGCGACATACGATTCTGTCATGGCGCTGTTACGAAGCGTAAACGTGATGCGCCGAATCGTCCAGAGAACCTTTGAT
>Ga0306925_10004771_pt1 | contig 12319 bp, 6 predicted proteins | sample flu12Cox44000176_FD_203755 | JGI IMG/M metagenome (GOLD analysis project Ga0306925, IMG submission 203755) | Lab enrichment of tropical soil microbial communities from Luquillo Experimental Forest, Puerto Rico - flux8day.12C.oxic.44.000.176 (v2)... | ecosystem: Environmental > Terrestrial > Soil...
CCTCGCGCGCAAGCTTCGAAAACCAATTGCGTGCGGCCGCTTGGGCCTGGGCAAACGATAAGATTGCCACTCCGTCGGCATCGCTCGAATCATCCGCCGTGCCGAGCACGGTTTTCCGATAGCGGCCTTCCTGATAAAGCCGCGCGACCCAAGAGCCGCCGCGTCGACCCCGGTAATAGCCGAGATGCGCGCCAGGATCGATTGTGCGCCAATAAGGCTCGGCCCGAATTGCTAGGCGAAGCCGGGCTGTCCGCGTTTCGAGGTTCGTATCCCTGACCGTGCGCGCCATCAGCAGCTTCCAGCTCCGGATTTCATCGGTAAGATTTCGGTAATATACGGGGAGGAACCCATGCGAACAAGGGCGGACGTGTCTCCCATAAGATATTGTCTACGCGTCGTTTATGGGCGTTCGCCGCTGTCCAGTAGCCGCTTAGATAACCCCCTTTCACGGCGGTAACAGGGGTTCGAATCCCCTTGGGGACGCCAATAAATCAATTGTGCGGACCGGAGACATAGGTAACGGAACGTACCTAAGACATGGGTGACAACCCTGGGCCGAAGGGGTTGTCGAGGGGTTGCAGGGTTTTCTGTTCGAGATCGATGAAGCCGAGATCGTAGTGCATGAAGCTGACGATCCAAATGCCGTCATCGACCTCCTTGATGCCGAGGCGCTGACCGGCGAGCACGGTTGAGATGTTGACGCGCTTGCGATGCATGCAGATGCGGCCGCAGTCGGTGACAAGGACGTCACGGTCGTGCAGCGGGTATGTGAGGTCGGGCAGGCCGGAGTAGGGTCGCGAACTCGCAGAGTAGATTTCGGCCGGACACTTCATGGCGAGCGCCTCGTGTGGCCGTTCGGTGTTGAATTCCTGGACAAAGTCGTCGAAGCGGGCCTGTTGCTGCAGGCTGTTCATTCCGGCCGGTCGGGTTGCTTCTTTCTTCAGCGTGAGATGCATGCGCTCGTGGCGGCCGTTCTGCTGCGGGTGGCCAGGCTTGATGCGCTCGATGGCGATGCCGAGGCGGAGCCACCACACCGAGAGTTTGGAGAGATTGAAGAGGCCGTTCGGACTGGCGAACGGCACGCCATTATCGGACCTGATCGCCTGAGGCAGGCCGCGCTCCTGGAAGAGCTGCTCGAAGGCCGTGATGGCGAGGTTCTCACGGGTTGATTCAAGGGCTTCGCAGAGCAGGAGATAGCGCGAGGCGTGGTCGGTGACAGTCAGCGGAAAGCAGTACCGGCCATTGCCGAGCTTGAACTCGCCCTTGAAATCGGCGCACCACAGGTCATTTGGCGCGGCGCCAGTCGAGAGCGGCGTGCCGGTCGCCCGGTGCCGCGGCCGCCCCGGGACCTTGACCAGGCCATGCCGGTGGAGCACGGCGTGGATCGTGCTCTTGGCCGGAACGCGGATATCGCCGTCCAGTCGGCGCACCAGCAGCTCGCGGATCTTGCGGGCACCCCAATGGGGCTTGTCGCGCTTGGCTGCGACGATCAGGCTCTCGATCTGCCGCGGCAGCTGGTTGGCGTAGCGAACCGGCCGGCGCGAGCGATCGCTCAGGGCCTCGAGACCGTGTTCCTTGTAGCGCTCGAAGATCTTGTAGCCGGTCTTGCGTGAAATGCCGAACGCGCGACAGACCTCGCTCATCGCTTCGCCGTCCAGCAGCCGAGCGACGAACCGCAGGCGCTCGTCCATTACCGAACACTCCTTCCACGGCATCCACGCCTCCCCCGGAAAGGGGGAAGGTGTTACCCATGTGTCCGGTACGATCTGTCACCTATGTCTTGGGCCGCTCAGCTCACCACCCCATCCGCATGCCCTTCTTCCTCGAAGCGGCTCGTCGCGGATGCGCTCACGGGTGACCTCGCCCTCGAACCGCGGCCTTCAAGCCCGCACATCGGTAAAAATCACTAAAATGCTTCAGAGACCATATCGTTATGGTTGTAAGCTGACCTCGGCGTTACGGTTACGAGGTTGGCTTCTCCCCTTGACCGACCGCAAAGCAATGGTAGCAGAGCAAAAGTGGAAATCTGCAAGTAGAGCCCCGAATGCCAAGGCTGATCGAAGAAGCAAATGAGGTCAGATTATGGAAAGCACGGAACGTCAAACAGCAGCCGAAGGGCTTATCGGACGTGCAGCGCAGGTGTTGCGGCATCGCGACCCGTCATTTGCGCAACCTGATACGGATGGCCAAGACAGTGAACAGCTCTCGATGCATGCACGACCCAGCCTTGAAGAAGACAGTGGCCTGGTAGAGGCGTTTGCCGAACGTATAAGAGATACCGTCCGCTTTTCGTCGCCGGGTGTCGCCTATAGTTTGGCAGCTGCGCTAAAGGAGGCGACATACCGGCGATTGCTGTCTCGGGATACTGCTTCGGCGCATGTGATTTCTTTAACGCTTGCAGTCGCAATCGAGCTGATATTAACATGTTTTATCGCTGTCAATGCATCACAAGGTATTCAGATGATGAGGATTGCGGGGAACCTGGTTGTCGGCGTCGTTTATGCACAATCGGTGTCGTCCGCTCCGGCTGCACTCCCGGAATCAACCGTAATCGGCCTGATTTGGCTTGCCGCACTGGTGTTGGGAATCGTCATTCTGGGGCTCCTTTGGTCCGGCTACCTCGCCAGGTCAAAGAATGAGAAGGCCCAAGGCATCCTCCAGCATCTTGTCAATACCGTGTTGAGCGTCGCGACCGGGGCATTGGTATCCAAGGGCCTATCCGGCCTTTAGGCTGGCAGCAGCCTGCCTCGTCGCAGAAACCGAACGCCAGGCGGTGGCGCGGCACAAGCGGCTGCCGAATGTGGGAATTCTTCGATTGCCGCAGGGGCAGAGCGAACGAGGCTGGAATCGCATCAGCATCTCGATCATAGTGTCGCGAGCCAGCGATTCTCGATTTTGTGGGGGCACCATCACTGCACATGGCTTACGAAGCGCAGAGCACACTGGAAACCGCGACGCCGGATGAGGTGGAGCCGACGCGCAATATTCTCGACAGTTCCGCGCTGCGGAGGCTCACGCAACGGTCCGATCGGCGCGGCGCTCTGCAATTCGCAGCGCATCTGGCATGCATGTTGGCGACCGCACTGCTGGTCTCTCTGACGGCACCCTATTGGTTCCTGCTGATCCCGGCAATGGCACTGCATGGGGTCACGATCGTCACGATGTTTGCCCCGTTGCACGAATGCGTCCATCGGACCGCATTTGCATCGCGGTCCGCCAATGAGATCGTCGGTTGGGTGGTGGGCGTTCTGAGCTTCTATAACTCGACCTTCTACCGGTATTACCACACCTGGCATCATCGATATACGCAAGACCCGGCGCGTGATCCGGAACTGATCTATCCCAAGGCGAGCAACCGCGTTCAGTATTTTATTGAAATAAGCGGTGTCATGTTTTGGTTTCGCCGGGCGATCGATTACCCGGCGCTAGCGTTCGGCCGCACGGGCCAACTGCCTTTTGTTCCCGACAGCGCGAGCCGCCGGATAGCACTCTCGATGTCAGTGCAGCTGCTGATCTACCTGGCCGGCGCGGTGTCGATCGCGCTCGGCTTTCGTGCGGTACTCTATTATTGGTTTCTGCCGGCGATCCTGGCGCAGCCATTCTTGCGGGCTCTGCTGGTCGTCGAGCATACGGGATGCAGCCAGGACGCAAACGGTCTGACCAACACACGCACGACGCTCGCCAGTTTCCCGATCCGATTGCTGATGTGGAACATGCCCTACCACGCCGAGCACCACCTCTATCCATCAATTCCCTTTCATCAGCTACCGGCGCTGCACATCAAGGTGCGGGAGAATTTAAAACATATCGCGCCGAGCTATGCGGCCGCCAATCGGGCTGTCATTCAATCTTTATAGGCCGGCAATCTCTATAGGCGGGGCGAGCTCGGGTCGCGGGTAAGGGCTGCGCCGGTAGCCGGCGCCCGCATGACCGGTGCTCCCGGCGAGAGCAGTTAATTGAGTAGCCGGCGTTCACGACCACAGGGCTATTAATATTACTTCGTTACATCTTGTAATAAAAAAGTTTCTGATTAATGTTAAGTTCGGTATTGACATATATTGTTACTATGGTTTGTTAAGACATTCTGCACGCGGCGAAGCATCAACTGTTTCGTCCAAGGAGTCTGTTTGGGCCGTCGCGAGATTAACAGGTTAACTCGGATGAGAGGGCCGCCAAGTATCGTGAAATCAGTGCGCCCAATGGGTCCGCCGTGGCGGGTCCGCGGTGTCAAAGGGTGGAGCGCTCGCGCCCCGTTGCGTTGATCCCCGCCGGCGCACCGCGTTGCGCCAGCAACCATCCCGCCCGACGAGTTACCTTAACCAATCAAATCGATCTGACCCCGCAGGGCGGCCTCTATCGGCAGCCGCTTCACCCGGGAAACCCAATCTCACCCCGACCGGAATGGAAGCCGTCGCGCCGGCTCTCCGCACAACCGCCCCACGCCACCGAGCACCGCTCGCCGGTGCAAAGCAATATCAACCCAGGGAGCTTGCCATGACCCGCAGCCGCGAGGCGCTTTTTGTCGATCCGTCGGTTTCTGATATCGAGATCATCCTCGGCCATGTGCGGCCGGGAATCGAGGCTACACTGCTCGACGGCGTGCGGCCGGTCGCACACCAGATCGTCGCGGCCCTCGCCAACCGCCGCGATCTCGACGCCGTTCACGTAATCGCGCACGGCTCGCCCGGCCGGGTCCACTTTACGGCCGGCGACTGGTCGGTCGAGAGTGCCGCGGCCGAGGCCGAAGATCTCGCTGCAATCGGCCGGGCCCTCGGCCCCGATTGCGATCTCAGGCTGTGGAGCTGCCACACTGGCGCCGGCCCGACGGGCGCGGCGTTTGTCAAACGCCTGGCTCAGGCGACTGGCGGGGAAGTTGCCGCCGCATCGGGCCAGGTCGGCGCCGCCGCGCGCGGCGGCAGCTGGCAGCTCACCGCCCTCTCCAACCGCGCCGCACCGCAGCCGCCGCTGACCACGGCGGGCTTGGCCCGCTATGCAGGGGTCTTGGAGACCCTGACTTGGACCGGAGCCACCTCCACCGCGTGGAACACTGCCACCAATTGGTCTGGGACGATACAGCGTGTCCCTGCGAATGGCGACGATGTCGTTATTTCCGGCACTCCGACCCGCCAACCCACGCTCAACGTCAGCTCCAACAACCTCAATTCCCTGACGATCAGCGGCGTCAACACGCTGACCATGGGCGCAGTCACGCTCCATGTTGCCAATACTACCAGCTCGGCGATCACCGTCGGGACGGGCTCGACAATCTCGATCACCGGCGGCACGATCACCACCGGCACCGCGGGCGGCATCAGCAACACCGGCATTATCACCAATGTCAGCGGCACCAGCTCGATCACCGGGGGAGCGGTTACCAACAACGCCGGTGGTGAAATACGCATCACCGCTGGCAGTCTGAGTTTTACTGGCGGAGCCATCAGCAATTCGGGATTTATTGGGGCATTTGGCGGCACGCTCACCGACGCCAGTGGCATCATACAAAACGGTTTGATCGGTTTTGGCGGGCAACGGCATCGTCGATGTCAGCGGCAGCGGCACCCTCTTCACCAATAATGGCACCCTCGACTTTACGGGCGGTACGCTGAAGGTCGGTGCCGGCGGGTTTACCAACGCCAGTGGGCAGTCAATTATGCTCAACGCCGGGACCAACACCCTGAGCGTCACTGGCGGCAGCATCACCAACGCTGGCACGATCACTGCAACCGTCGGAACATTGACGTTCACGGGCGCCGCCCTGAACAACACCAATGCGATCAACATCGTCACTAGTGCCACTCTGGCTGACGCGAGCGGCATCAACAAGTCGGGCACGATCAGTGGTTCCGGAACGATCTCAGGCGCGATAACCAACAGCGGCAGCGGCACGATCGCCGTCACCGGGACGAGTGCCACGCTTAACACCGACACGATCACCAACTCCGCGGCGATCACGATCGCCAGCGGCGATACCCTCAGCTCTTCGAGTGCGATCACCAACAACAGCGGCGGCACGATCACCCTCTCGGGCGGCACCCTCGCCATGACCGGCGGGATCGCCAATGCCGGCGGCACGATCAGCGGCTCAGGGACGTTGACGGGCGCAATCACCAACAGCGGCGGCGGCACGATCGCCGTCACCGGCGGCAACATGATTGCCAACAACAGCATCACCAACTCCGCGGCGATCACCATCGCCAGCGGCGATACCCTCAGCTCTACGAGCTCGATCACCAACAACAGCGGCGGCACGATCACGCTGTCGGGTGGCGCGCTCAGCGCCAACAGCGGCATCGTCAACAATAGCGGCGCGATGATCAGCGGCAGCGGTTCTCTCTTTGGCACACTTTCCGGCAGCGGCGTCGTCGAGGCGAGCGGCGGCACCTTGGATCTGGCGGGGACGGTCGACAGCGGGCCGGTATTGACGATCGACAACGCTTCGGCTTCGGTGCTGAAGATCGATGGCACTGCAACGGCCGCCAGCGCGATTGCGATCAGCAACGCCAACCAGACATTGGAAATCGGCAGCGCCGGAACTCTGACCCTTAGCGCCGCCGAGAGCATCACCAATGGCACCATCAAGATGGATGGCGGCACGATCAACAACACTGGCGGGACGTTCCAGCTGACGATCGGTGCCGGTGGGACCCTGACCGGTTTTGGCTCGTATGTCGGCGGATCAGTCGCTGCCAACGGCACCATGTCCGTCACCGGAGGTACTCTAAGCTTCAACAACCAGGTCCTCAACCGAGGCGCGATCACCGTCGTCAGCGGTTCTACGCTGACAAGCTCCTCCATTCAGAACTTCAGTGGCGCAACGATCACCCTCTCGGGCGGCGCATTGAACAGCATCATTACCAATTCCGGGGGCACGATCACCGGCTTTGGCACGCTGACGGGCACCGTCGCCAACAGCTCGTCCGGCACGATTGCCGTCGTCGGCGGCAACATGATTGCCAACAACAGCATCACCAACTCCGCGGCGATCACCATCGCCAGCGGCGATACCCTCGCCTCTACGAGCTCGATCACCAACAACAGCGGCGGCACGATCACACTGTCAGGTGGCGCGCTCAGCGCCAACAGCGGCACCGCCAACAACAGCGGCGCGACGATCAGCGGCAGCGGTTCTCTCTTTGGCACACTTTCCGGCAGCGGCGTCGTCGAAGCGTCCGGCGGCACCTTGGACATTACCAGCAACATCACCGCCACCAACGTCACCGGGCTCGAAATAGACAACACGAGCGCGATCGAATCGACGCTGCGGATCGACGGCAGCGTGGCTGCCGGCGACCTTGTCACGTTCCTCGGCGGTTCGGGTGCTTTGGGGAGCCTGTCGCTGACCAGCACCAATATCTCGGGCGGTGAGCTGGGCGGCTTCGCCGCCACCATCGCGGGACTCCCCGTCACCACCTTCGGCAACAACGGGATCAGCCCAGTCCTCGCGCCCGATCACATCGATCTAAGGCTGGCCGATAGCGGGATCGCCTCGGCGACGTTGAACACTACAACCGATGTCGTCACGGTGGTGGACACCGCCGGCACCTTCACCTTGCAGCTCAGCGGCAGCTACGCTGCCGGGACCTATGTCGACGTGATCGATTCCACCAATGCCACCGGGGCCGGCAGCGATTTGTTCTTGAGCACCACCAATATGTTCAAGGCGCAGGGAGCGACCGACACCTGGCTCGACAGCAGTTCGTGGAGTGGCGGCACGCCCAGCACGACCCCGTCCCCCGGCACCGATTTGGCGTTTGTCAACAACAGCAGCAGCTCCCTGGTCCAGACCGCCCAATTCATCGATCTGCCGCCGACCCTCAATCAGGCAACTGGCGCCGGCGCCAGCACCTGGACGATCAGCGATAACAACGGCGCTGCTTCCAACTATCTGAGTTCCCTGACTCTCGTCAACCAGGGTCAGATATTCGTCAACGGCAGCGCCAATATCAGCCCGGGCTCGGCAACGACCGATTGGACATTGTTCGGCGATCAAAACGGTCTCGCTGGAGCAGAATATTTCGAAAATAACGGGGCCCTCGACGTCGTCGGCACCAGCGGCGGCTCGACCACCGCCAACATTTCGGGCAATCTCTCGGTGACCGGTAGTGGCCACATCAATCTTTATGGCAATAATGCGTTTCTGGTCTTTGGCAGCGGGGTTGGGGTTTCAGCCGGCCAGACCATCGATTTTCTCCCCTCCAGCAGCGGCGCTATCGGTGGCAGTGTAACCGAGGGCAGCGCGCTCCTCGATAGCGCTAGTTTCGCGGGATTTCTCCCTGGCGACACCGTTGTATTGGAGGGTTTGGGCGCTACCCCCACCTCAGAGACCGTTCAAGACAGCAACGGCGAAGCGATCGTTTACATATTCAACGGCTCAACACTCCTCGACTCGCAGACATTTCTCGGCAACTTTGCAAACGGCAACAACGATTTCACCTTTACGAATAGCGGCGCAAATGGCGGACAAGTCACGATAGGGGCAACCGGAGCAGCGGGTAGAGCAGGGGGTCCGACGGGCGCGACCGGGGCGACCGGGCCGACGGGCCTAACCGGATCGACCGGCGCCGGCGCCACCGGACCGACCGGAGCCACAGGACCAACCGGCGCCACCGGCACCGGGCCGACCGGACCCACCGGCCCAACCGGAGCGACGGGGACTACTGGCGCAACCGGCGCAACGGGCGCCACCGGCACCGGGCCGACTGGCCCCACGGGTGCAACTGGCCCGACTGGAGCGACCGGCGATACCGGTGCTACCGGTGCCACAGGCTCGACGGGTGCGACTGGCCCGACCGGCGCCACCGGCACCGGGCCGACGGGACCCAGCGGAGCGACGGGGGCGACTGGCGCAACCGGTGCCACCGGCACCGGACCGACGGGCCCCACCGGAGCCACGGGTGCAACTGGCCCGACCGGCGATACCGGGGCTACCGGTGCCACAGGCTCGACGGGTGCGACTGGCCCGACCGGCGCCACCGGTACCGGGCCGACGGGACCCAGCGGAGCGACGGGGGCGACTGGCCCGACTGGAGCGACCGGCGATACCGGTGCTACCGGTGCTACCGGTGCCACAGGCTCGACGGGTGCGACTGGCCCGACCGGCGCCACCGGTACCGGACCGACGGGACCCACCGGAGCGACGGGTGCGACTGGCGCCACCGGCGCCACCGGCACCGGACCGACTGGCCCCACCGGCACCGGGCCGACTGGTCCCACCGGAGCCACGGGTGCAACTGGCCCGACCGGCGATACCGGTGCTACCGGTGCCACAGGCTCGACGGGTGCGACTGGCCCGACCGGCGCCACCGGTACCGGGCCGACGGGCCCCAGCGGAGCGACAGGGGCGACTGGCGCAACCGGCACCGGGCCGACCGGCGCCACGGGTTCCACTGGTGCTACCGGCTCGACCGGCGCCACGGGTGCAACTGGCGCCACGGGTCCGACCGGCGCCACCGGTACCGGTCCAACCGGCCCGACCGGAGCGACGGGTGCAACAGGCGCCACCGGCCCGACCGGCCCGACTGGTGCCACCGGCCCCACCGGCGCAACGGGTGCCACTGGTGCCACCGGCCCGACCGGCGCCACCGGCCCGACTGGTGCCACGGGGCCGACTGGAGCGACCGGCAAGACCGGCGCTACCGGGCCGACCGGCGCCACCGGAAAGACTGGCGCCACGGGGCCGACGGGGGCCACCGGCAAGACGGGTGCCACGGGGCCGACCGGAGCCACCGGCAAGACTGGCGCCACGGGGCCGACCGGGGCCACCGGAAAGACGGGTGCGACCGGGCCAACCGGCGCTACCGGCAAGACGGGTGCCACGGGGCCGACCGGAGCGATCGGCAAGACGGGTGCAACCGGGCCGACGGGTAGCACCGGGCCGACCGGGGCCACCGGTTCCGGCCACCATCACGGCGACACCGGTCACGGCGAGAAGGATTCGGGCCCGGATACTCAGGGCGCGACAGGACCAGCCGGATCGAGCGACCCGCTGACGGCCGTGATCAGCCCCGGCAGTGTGTCTGGGCAGGGGCAGAATGCACCGACCTTCCTCTACGGCTCGGCGTCAGGGAGCGCCGTGTCGGGCGGCACCGGCCAAGATCTGGTGATCCGCGCCGGGGTCGACTATGTCTCGCGCTTCTCCCTCGCGGGCGGCGACAAGCTCGATCTGACGCAAATCCTCGCCGGGGCACCGCTGGCGCATGATCTGGCCAATCTCGGCAGTTTCGTGCAAGTGCTCGGCGCCGCCGCCAACGATCCGGGCTTTGGTGCGGGGACCAAGACTGCGCTCGCGGTCACTGGCCCGGACGGCAGCGCGATCGTCAACCTCGAAGGCAGCGGCAAGCTGCAGCTCAAGGATCTGTTGAGCCACCAGTCGCTGGTCCTGCCCCCGCACTGAGCGGAGCCACCGAGGCAGCCGAGATGACGGGCCAAACCCGGTCCGTCAGCTCGCTGCCTTAACAGGTTATGAGCCCGGCGCCTCCGCTACAAATACGCGTCGTTTACTGTTGATTAAAGATTGTGTCGCACCCTGCGCGCGATTGTTTTTCCGAAGCAGAGGAGAATCCGGTTGCGCACCCTCATCAACCTGGTCAAGGACGACTCCGGCGTTACGGCGATCGAATATGCGTTGATTGCTGCATTGATCGCAGTCGCGGCGATCGCTGCGTTCAGTTTGGTCGGTACCAATCTCAGCAATACTTTCAGCCTGGTCGCCAGCAAGCTGTAGGGTTCGTATAAAAGCCGCTCCTCGACCGGCGCTCGATGGCATTGAATAGGCCGTCGAGCGTCGTGCGCTGCGCTGCTATTGGGGACAACGCCGAACTCAGACGGTGGTCGCATGGGGCTTGGGCGCCGCCCGAGGGGTCCGCGACAGATAATCGATAAATGGTTGCGACCTCGGGGCTCTTCAGGGCATCGCGGCTCCAGCTCTATGGCTACACGGTCGCCGCAATATACGTCCTCTTCCTGGTATCGGTTTACCGCGCAGGGACCTGGATCCTCGATACCAAGGGCGCGCCGATCTACACCGATTTCGCCTGCGCCTGGGCCGCTGCGCTCCAGGCAATCCACGGGCAGGTGGCTTTATTATACGATCCCGCCAAATTCGTCGAAATGCAGGCGGCAGTGATCGGCCCCGGCGAGTACTTCTACCCGAACTGGCCTTATCCGCCCACCTTCTTCCTGATTTTTGCGCCCTTTGCGGTGCTGCATTATTCGCAGGCCTTCCTCGCCTGGGATGTGCTCACCCTGCTCGCCGGCCTCGTTGTCGTGTGTTCGATAGCCCAGCACCCGGCGGTGATTGCCGTCTTCCTGGCCTCCCCTTTTACCTTCTGGAATTTCCTGGCGGCGCATAACGGGTTCCTGACCGTCTCGCTGCTCGGCGGCTCGCTGCTGTTTCTCGAACGGCGGCCGCTATTGGCGGGCGTGTTCATTGGTTGTCTCACCTGCAAACCGCAATTCGGGGTACTGGTCCCGGTCGCGCTCCTCGCAGCAAGAGAGTGGCGCACTATCGTGAGCGCCGCAATCACCGCCGCTCTGCTGTCCGGTGCAGCGGTTGCCGCATTCGGTGCTGGCGCCTGGACTGGGTTGCCTCGCGGGTTCGTTGCGCAAGCGCGCCTAAACTTCCCGGCGGATCCTGCCAGCAATTGGGGATATCTCCAAACGACATACGGTCTAATCCGTTTGCTGCACGGCAGCGCCGCACTCGCTTGGCTCGGCCAGGCTGTGGTTACGTCTACAATCGCTGTCGTCGTGTGGCTGGTCTGGCGATCAAACGCGCGTTACCCGCTAAAAGCAGCGACGTTATCGGCGGGTGCGGTCATTGCGAGCCCTTATGCCTTCGCTTACGATCTGGCGGCGATAGCCATCCCCGTCGCCTTTCTCGCGAGAGACCAGATCTCGTTTGGCTTACTGAAGGGTGAGCAAACGATCGCCGTTGCACTCTTCGGGGCAGCTCTGGCCGTCTTGATAATTTTCGGGGATCGGCCGGGCGGGATCACCTTTGGCAGCATGCCAGTCGGCACGATTGTCGCGGTCACGCTCTTCGGACTGATCTGCCACCGCATTTTGTTCGCCGGTCGACACCCGTCCGTTTCGCATCAAGATAATCCGCGGCAGACCGCCATGGCGGGTCGTGCAGGCATCCCAAGTCTCGCTGGATGAGCGCTGAAAGTCACTCCCTTTCGCTTGACGCTCGTCTTAAAGCGGTCGCAGCGCCTTCCATCGATCGGACGGCACTCGCAAGGTTGGCATTGGTGATTCTCGTGGCGCTGGCGATAGCGCTGCGATTGGAACCGATACTCGTGGAGCCGAGCGCGGTCTG
>Ga0306925_10004775_pt1 | contig 12317 bp, 12 predicted proteins | sample flu12Cox44000176_FD_203755 | JGI IMG/M metagenome (GOLD analysis project Ga0306925, IMG submission 203755) | Lab enrichment of tropical soil microbial communities from Luquillo Experimental Forest, Puerto Rico - flux8day.12C.oxic.44.000.176 (v2)... | ecosystem: Environmental > Terrestrial >...
GGAGGCATCCTCGGCGGCGGATTCGCTCGGCCATGCCGACGCCTTCATCTGGCATCCCGACGGACGGCTGGCGCCGGTGCCACGCGTGAGCAGGGTCGATATCAGCCTGCTCAAGGGCATCGATCGGATGCGCGACATCCTGATCGAAAATACCGAACGCTTTGCCAATGGCTTTCCCGCCAACAATGCCCTGCTCTGGGGCGCACGCGGGATGGGCAAATCGTCGCTGGTGAAGGCGACCCATGCCAGCATCAACCTCAACCGCAAGCCTGCCGAGCGATTGAAGTTGATCGAGATCCATCGCGAGGACATCGAAAGCCTGCCGGCGCTGATGGATCTTTTGCGCGGAGCTCCCTTCAATTTCATCGTGTTCTGCGACGACCTGTCCTTCGATGGCAACGACGCCTCCTACAAGTCGCTCAAGGCGGTTCTGGAAGGCGGTATCGAGGGCCGGCCCGACAACGTGATCCTCTATGCGACTTCCAACCGGCGTCACCTGCTGGCGCGCGAGATGATCGAGAACGAACGCTCGACCGCCATCAACCCGGGCGAGGCGGTGGAAGAAAAAGTATCGCTGTCGGACCGCTTCGGGTTGTGGCTCGGCTTCCACCGCTGCAGCCAGGACGAATACCTGGCGATGGTGAAGGGCTATTGCGGCCACTTCGGCATCAGGCTCGGCGAAGAAGAGCTCGAGCGCGAGGCATTGGAATGGTCGACGACGCGAGGTTCCCGCTCTGGTCGGGTCGCATGGCAATTCACCCAGGAGCTTGCGGGACGGCTCGGGGTCCGGCTCAGCGGGAAATAAGGCGAATGCCCCGGCCTTCGGGCCGCGGGCAATGATGGCGTGTCGCCCGCTCAAGCTCCGTTAAGGAATTGAAGCGGATCGACCGGCGTCGACCCCTTGCGGATCTCGAAATGAAGTTGTGGCGACCCCGCTTCGCCCGACTGGCCCGATTTGGCGATGACCTGGCCCCGCTTGATGGTGTCGCCGCGCTTCACCAGAAGTTCGCTCGCATGCGCGTAGGCGGTCACGTAACCATTGCCGTGGCGGATCAGGACAAGGTTGCCATAACCCTTCAGTTCATTTCCGGAATAAGCAACGACGCCATCTTCGGCGGCCTTGACCGGCGTACCTTCCGGCACGGCCAGGTTGATACCGTCATTCGCTTTGCCATTGGTCTTGGCACCGTAACTCGTGATCACCTTGCCGCGTACCGGCCAGCGGAACGTCGGCAGCGCGCCTGTTGCTTCCGCCGCCTTGACCGAAGTTTCAGCCGGCTCTTCCGCGTTCGTTGCTTGCGCCAGACGCGCCTTTTGCTGGGATTCAAGCGTTCCGGCAGCCAGCCTGGTCGCAGGTGCCGATGCGGCGGGCTGCGCGGCAGCAACCGCCGGCTGGGCCGCCGGAGCGAGTGCGGTCGCTCTCGCCGGCACCGTCAACTTCATGCCCAACCGGAGCCTGGCATTTGGTTGGATGCCGTTGGCTCTGGCGAGTTCCGCCACCGAGACGTGATTGCGGCGAGCTACACCGAGCAGGGTATCGCCGCGATTGACGACATGCACCGAAGGCGCCGCACTCACCGCTGGAGCGGGTCTGGCTGCGGGATCAGCCGGCGCGGACACCGCAGCGAGCGCAGCGGGGTGGGGAATGATCAGTTGCTGACCCGGCGACAGCGCGCGTGGTCCTTTGTAGCCATTGGCCTGCAGGATGGCGGTCGGAGTGACCTTGTAGCGGCGGGCCAGGATTTCGAGCGTGTCGCTGGTGCCGACGATAATGGTGGTGCCGGCCGGGTTGCGGGCCGCAACCGAGCGAGGGACGCTGCCGGTGGTTGCGATCGGACGCGCCGGCGGAGTGTAGGAGGTAATACCCCGCCCTCTCCCGGAGACCGCGGTGGAAGGATAGGACTGCGGGGCCGAGATCGCCGGAGGTGGCGACTGGGGGCGGGCATATTGCGGAAGCTCGCGGCGTTCAACCGCAGGGGTCGAAACGGAGGCTGTCGCTTCAGGCTGGGAGGCAAAGGGATTTTGCGAAAGACGTGTCGACATGTCGGCGCTGCAGCCGGCAAAACTGATCGACATCAGCGCCAGCACCGCGACCTGCGATACCCGACGCGAGCAAAGCCACTCGACGACACGGGACATGGTTACTCACTCGTACGCAACAAAATACTGTTTTGAGTAAACACGCCCCGAGTAAACAACCGCTTAAACCCAGGAATAAGACGTTGGCGGGACAGTAAATCCTGGCTTTTTAGAGTTCGCGGGCGATGCCTGGCAGCGCGGGCACGAAACGGACATCGACGAGCTGCTTGCGCTCAAGGCCGGCCTCTGTCCTGACCATCCGGGTGAGGGTCTGGGTGCCGTGAAGCGGCCCGACCGGGGCGATCAGAATGCCATCGCGATCGAGACGCTCTCCCAGAGCATCGGGGACCTGCTCCATCGCCGCGGTCACGATGATGCGGTCGAAATTGCCGGCATCTGCCGGCACCTCGAAGCCATCGCCGAGCAGCACCTCCACATTGTCGCAGCCGAGCCTGGCGAGCCGGGCCCGGGCGTGATCGGCCAACGTCCGGTATCGCTCGATGGTCAGGACGTGACCGCAAAGCCGGGACAGGATGGCGGCCTGGTAGCCCGAGCCGGTGCCAATCTCCAGAACCCTGTGATGTTTTTGCAGTTGCAACTGCTCGGTCATGTACGCGACCACGAAGGGTTGGCTGATAGTCTGCCCGCAGGCGATGCCGAGTGCGCTGTCACGGTATGCATCGGCGCGATCGGCCGCCCCCACGAACATCTCGCGCGGGATCTCTTCCATGGCGCGAAGCACGGCCTGATCGCTGATCCCGCGCCGCCGCAAATTGAGCTGAAACATCATTTTCTCTGGCGGATTTTGCATCGTGAAGATCGCGGTCCCATAGGTACGTGCACAGGCAGTCGGCCATCAGCCCAGTCGTCCTGCGGCCCGGGGCGCGCATTTCGACTCAAAGCGGAGTTCCTGACGAGGAACTCATTATATACCTTTGACGTTAGACGGGCTGGCGCGATCTGGCCCTACCGCGCTTTCGCCCTCCAGGCAGCGGCTGAACCCGGCGGGTTCTTCCTGTACAAGTTGCGATTGCGTCGTTGAGGGTTATTTGCGATTCTTTTCGCTTCTGGGGACCGGCAAGGACTGGATGAATGACCGCGAAGCGGCCGCAAGGCGGCTCTGTATTCCTCGTCGAAGATGAGGTCATGATCAGGATGATGGTCGCCGACATGCTGGAGGAGCTGGGCTACGGCATTGCCGCACAAGCCGGTGAAATCAGCGAAGCCCTAAGGCTTGCCCAATCGACCGATTTCGACTTCGCCATCCTTGACGTCAACGTCAATGGCAAGGTGATCTCGCCGGTGGCCGATCTCATCAAGGCGCGTAACCGCCCCTTCATCTTCGCGACCGGCTACGGCTCGTCGGGGCTGCCCGAGGAGTACCGCGACCGGCCGTCGCTGCAAAAGCCGTTCCAGATCGAAACGCTGGCGCGGGTGATCGAAAACACGCTGAAAAGCACGGCCGCTTAGCCGATCGCAAAATCAAACCAACCCCTTCGGTTTCCGATTTCAGCTTAACGCTTCACGTCACTTGAGCATCGCGGTCAGGGCTTCGGAAAACGCCTCGTCCGTGCGATCCAGCCGCAACGGCGTCACCGAAACGTAGCGCGACGCCAATGCCCAGAGATCGGTGCCCTCTTCCGGAACATCGACCTTTGCCAGCCGCTCGAAGCCGATCCAGAAATATGGGTTGCCGCGGCCGTCGCGCCGCTGATCGATTTTCAAAAAGCCGAGATTGCGCTTGCCCTGTCGCGTCACGCGCACGCCTGCAACTTCATTCGGAGCGCAGGCCGGGAAATTGACGTTGATCACCGTGTTCTTCGGCACGCCCGCACTGATCACCTTGTTGAGGATCGGCGGACCGAATTCGAGCGCGGCGTCCCACAGCGGGTTTTCCCGCGATTGCGCTGTAAATTCCTGCGACAATGCAAATGAAGGCAGGCCCAGGATGGTGCCCTCCAGCGCGCCCGCGATGGTGCCCGAATAGACCACGTCCTCGGCGACATTGCGGCCCTTGTTGACGCCCGAAAGCACAACGTCCGGCATCTTGTCACGCAGGATATGGCGCGCACCCATGATGACGCAGTCGGTTGGCGTTCCCCGTACCGCGAAATGGCGCGGCCCGACTTCGCGCAAGCGAAGGGGATCATTGAGCGAGAGCGAATGCGAAACGCCGGACTGGTCGAGTTCGGGCGCAACGATCCACACGTCGTCGGACAAGGCGCGCGCGATTTGCTCGACAATCTTCAAGCCCGGGGCGTGGATGCCATCGTCATTGGTGCAGAGAATTCGCATCGGCAGATCGGGCTATTGATCGATTCCTTGGGGGCGCGGACAGGCGTCGTCTTATCGCCCTATCGGCCACGAGGCAAACCCGTTGTGCCGGCCGGGTCTTGCCCGCCGGCGGTCTTCAGGCGCTCTACTTGTGAACGGCAAAAGCAGGGATGCGTTCCCACCCAGGTTGCGGGGATTTCCCACTGTCAGGACCCACCGCCACGGGTGCGGATACGCCATACCGGAACGAGTCTTGCGCGCCCTGCGGTTCGCATCCGGTATGTTTGAGCGGCGTGCCGCGGCGCCAGGGAGGAAGCCTCTCCTGGCGGCGGTGAAAGGGAATGTTCAGCCGGCTGAGTGCTTCGGAGCGGCTCTGGATAATATCTGCGCGCGACGGACACGGCCTTTTCGAAATCCTCGGCATTGAGCCACTTCAACCCGCGTGCGCTGTCAAGGACGCCATCTTCCCATAATCGTGAGCCTTCGATATCGAACTGGCCCTTCTGCTTCTGATCACACGCCTGGATGCCGTAGCCGGTGACGGCCCATTGTCGGCCTACCCAATGGATGTCGCGATGGAGGGGCATTGCCAGGCTGCATCCTTCTTGCGGCTCTCGCGGCGGCGGAAACCGAAGATAGCCCGACAAGGCGCGTTCGCAATATCGAACGCGCGATGTGGTCAGGCGAATTTTATTGCAAGCTCACTTGTCGCGTTCGATTGTCTTGGTCCCGCCCATATAGGGCTGCAGGACGTCAGGCACGGCGATCGAGCCGTCTGTCTGCTGGTAGGTTTCCATGATCGCAATCAGGGCGCGGCCCACCGCCGTGCCCGAGCCATTGAGGGTATGCACGAACCGCGGCTTGCCGTCTTGACCGCGATAGCGGGCATCCATGCGGCGGGCCTGGAAGTCGCCGCATACCGAGCAGCTCGAGATTTCCCTGAACGCGCCGTCCTCGCCTTGCCCGGGCATCCAGACCTCGATGTCGTAGGTTTTTTGCGCCGAGAAACCCATGTCGCCGGCGCACAGCGTCATCACCCGGTAATGAAGATCGAGCTGGCGCAGCACTTCTTCGGCGCAAGCGAGCATGCGCTCGTGCTCGTCCCGGCTCGTCTCCGGCGTCGCGATCGAAACCAGCTCGACTTTGGTGAATTGATGCTGGCGGATCATGCCGCGGGTGTCGCGCCCGGCGGCACCGGCTTCGGCGCGGAAGCACGGGGTGAGCGCCGTCAGGCGCATCGGCAATTCCTTTTCGTCGACGATGGATTCGCGAACGAGATTGGTCAGCGATACTTCGGCGGTGGGGATGAGGCCGAGACGTTCGTCTCTCAATCTGTCGGGGTGCCCTGTTGCTCCCTCGGTCGTCAGTAATTCACCTTTGATCGCCCAAAACTGGTCGTCCTCGAATTTCGGCAATTGACCGGTGCCGAACATCACCTCGTTGCGCACCAGAAGCGGCGGATTGATTTCGGTATAGCCGTGCTCATCGGTGTGAAGATCGAGCATGAATTGCCCGATCGCGCGCTCGAGCCGCGCCAGCCCCTTTTTCAGAACGACGAACCGCGCGCCTGACAATTTTGCCGCAGCCTCGAAGTCCATGAAACCAAGTGCGCTGCCGAGATCGTCATGCGGCTTTGGCCCAAAGCCATAAGTGCGCGGTGCGCCGAACACGTGATGCCGTACGTTATCGTGCTCGTCGGCACCGTCAGGCACGTCGTCGAGCGGCAAGTTGGGGATCGCCGCCAGTTCTTTGGCCAGTTCCTGGTCGGCACTCTTTGCGGCCAATTCAAGCTGCGGCAAGGTGACCTTGAGTTCTGCGACCTCCGCCATCAGTTTCGCGGCGCGGGCTTCATCCCTGGCCTTCTTGGCTTCGCCGATTTCCTTCGAGGCGGCGTTGCGTCGCGCCAGCGCCTGCTCCGATTTGACGATTGCCGCGCGACGCGCTTCGTCAATTGCGAGCAATTTTGGCGACATCGGCGCAAGCCCACGCCGTTTCAGCGCGGCGTCGAATGCTCCAGCGTTATCGCGAATCCACTTGATGTCGTGCATGGTCCGGTTTCCATGTGCTGGCCAGGCTTTGGCGGCCGACCGCGTCTTCGCCGTCTTAGACCAAGGCGTGGATGCCCGGGTCAAGCCCGTCGCGTGACGAATTCCGGGATTGGCAGGCTACTCGGCCGGCGTCGGACTTGGCGGCGGGCTTGCCGGAGGCGGCGTGGCCGCTGTGGTCTTTGCCGCAGCGGCACTTTTTTCGACCATGCGCACCGCGAGGATCGAGCCTTCGTAGAGCGCCAGAAGCGGTATGGCGAGCGAGGCCTGGCTCAGCACGTCGGGCGGGGTCAAGACGGCGGCAATGATGAAGGCGATCACGATGAAATAACGCCGCTTCTCGCGCAGTTGTTTCGACGTGATGATGCCGATCCGCCCCAGCAAGGTGAGGATGACAGGCAGCTGGAACGCGATGCCGAAAGCAAAAATCAGCGACATCATCAGTGACAAATACTCGCCGACCTTGGGCAGGAGCTGGATTTCGGCGCTCTCGGGGCCGCCCAGCTGCTGCATGCCAAGCGAAAACCGCACCAGCATCGGCAGCACCACAAAATACACCAACATCGATCCCAGCACGAAGAATATCGGGGTCGCGATCAGATAAGGCAGGAAAGCGCCGCGTTCGTGCTTGTAAAGGCCGGGCGCGACGAACTTGTAGATTTGCGTGGCGACGATCGGAAACGAGATGAAGCCCGCGCCAAACAGCGCCAGTTTCAGCTGGGTGATGAAGTATTCCAAGAGCGCGGTGTAGATGAATTTCGAATTCTCGGCGCCGGCCACCCAGACGAACGGCCATACCAGCACGTTGTAGATTTGCTTGGCGAAAAAGAAACAGAAGATAAAGGCGATGCCAAAGCCCACCAGCGCCTTGATCAGGCGCGAGCGCAGCTCGATCAAGTGGTCGATCAGCGGCGCTTTGCTGGCTTCGATATCTTCGTCGCTCATGACGCTTTGGCGTCCCGTGGCAATTCGATTTCGGCAGGCGCCTGGGCGCTCTCTTGCGCAGCGCCTTCCTGATGATTTTCGGGCGCAATCGCCAACGGCGGCGGCGCCGCCGCCTCAACCTGATCAGCCTCGGCGACCGTGCTGACGGCTTGAGCGGCTGGTGCCGCTTCCGCACTGGCCGCCGGCTTGTCGATGTCTTCGATATTGAGCGCTGCGCTGACGTCCTTTTGCAGCGAGGTCATGACGTTGCCCGACGTGAATCCGCTCGCGGCCTCCTTGACCTCGTCAAAACTCTTCTTGAGGTCGGCCATTTCGGCCTCGCGCATCGCTTCCTGAAACTGGCTCTGGAACTCGGCTGCCATCTTGCGCGCCTTGCCCATCCACTGGCCAACCATGCGCAGAACGCCCGGCAATTCCTTCGGGCCGATCGCGATCAGCGCGACGACGGCGATGACGACGAATTCACTCCATCCGATGTCGAACATGAAAGATTCCGCTCACGCGAGAGATTTCCAACCGGCATCGCTCATCGAGCCGCCAGCGGTTTTCCTCCAAGGGTCTTGCCGCACGTCGGTGGCAAGATCAACGCGCGGCTCAAAGTTTATCGAAAGCTGGCACTGAGAGCTCAGACAGCCTTGCTGCCGACATCCGACCGCGTCGCCGCCTGAGGGGTGGCGTTATGATCGATCGACTTTACGGGCTCGGTCTTTTCTGCAGTCTTTTCATCGTCCTGCATGCCCTTCTTGAAGGCCTTGATGCCTTGGGCAACGTCACCCATCAGGTCGGAAATCTTGCCGCGACCAAACAGCAGCAGGACGACTGCGATCACGACGATCCAGTGCCAAATGCTAAGCGAACCCATCCTGCAATCCTCCAAAAACTCGAGGCCAAGAGAACCGGCCCAATCTAACGGCAAAGTAGGCTCGGGAGGTGTCAAAAACAAGGACTTAAGCCACGCAAATCCGCGTTAAATGCCCAAGCGTTAACGCTCGGGCATCGCCCGCGCGACAATGCGCAGCAATCGGGCTGGAACAGGTTTTCCTTGCTACTTTCGGTCGCCAGGTTCTGGCTCGACCGCAGGCGCCAGCGACAGTTCCAGATCGCCCGGCTCCAGCGGGTCCTCGTCCTCGCGCAACGCCGGATCATCCGACGGCGTCGGTACGCTGAAGCCCGAAGGCAGTCGCGAATCCAATAGTCCCGTTCCCTTCAATTCCTCAAGGCCGGGCAGATCGCTCAGGGCCTCGAGGCTGAATTGCGACAAGAAGGCTTCCGTGGTTCCGAAAGTAAGCGGACGACCGGGCGTCTTGCGGCGTCCGCGCGGGCGGATCCATCCGGTTTCAAGAAGAACATCCAGCGTTCCCTTTGAGGTGACCACACCGCGGATTTCCTCGATTTCCGCGCGGGTGACCGGCTGATGGTAGGCGATGATGGCAAGCATCTCGATTGCTGCGCGCGACAGTCGCCGCGTCTCGGTGCTCTCGCGGGTCATCAACCAGGACAGGTCGCCAGCAGTGCGGAATGTCCACTTGTTGGCCACGCGAACGAGGTTGACGCCGCGCGAGGCATAGTCGGCCTGGAGCTTGGCAAGCGCGGCCTTGATATCGACGCCCTCCGGCATCCGCTTGGCGAGCGTTGCCTGGTCGAGCGGTTCGGCGGACGCAAACAGCAACGCCTCCAGGAGCCGCAATTCTTCAGGGCGCGCTTGCGGGTCCGCAGAGTGCTCCTCGGCGTCGGCTTTGCGTCTTTCCGCCAGGCTTGCCATGGCACGGTCTCCTTCCTTCACTTACTCGGCTTGTTCCGCTTATTCGCTCGACAAGTCCGGCGCGGTCATGGCGCCGGGTGCTGGTTGCGGCGGACGCTTTCGAAAATACAAAGGTGCGAACGGCTCTTGCTGGTGCAGTTCGACTTCGCCTTCCCTGACCAGTTCGAGCGCTGCGGCAAAACTGGATGCGAAAACCGTGGCCTTCTGCGAGGGGTCGACCACGTAGTTCATCAGGTACTCGTCCAGACAGCTCCAGTCCTCGGCCATTCCGATCAGGCGCTCAAGCGATGCGCGCGCCTCGCTGAGCGACCATACCGTGCGTTTGGCCAAATGCACCGAAGCCAGCACCCGCTGCTGGCGCTGGGCGGTATAGGCGGTGAGCAGATCGAACAGCGTCGCTGTATATTTGGGATGCTTGATCTCGGCAATGATTTCGGGATTGCCGCGCGGAAAGATGTCGCGCAGCAATTGCGGCCGGTTCATGAGCCGGTTCGAAGCCTCGCGGATGGCTTCGAGCCTGCGAAGGCGGTTGGCAAGCGCGGTCGCCATTTCCTCCGCACTCGGTCCTTCGGCGGTCGGCGGTTCGGGCAACAAGAGACGTGATTTGAGGTAAGCGAGCCATGCCGCCATCACCAGATAATCGGCCGCAAGCTCGAGGCGGATCTTCCGCGCCGCCTCGATGAAGGCCAGATACTGGTCCGCCAACGCCAGGATCGAAATCTTGGCGAGGTCGACCTTTTGCTGACGCGCCAAAGCAAGCAGGAGGTCGAGAGGCCCCTCATAGCCTTCGACATCGACCACCAATGCGTCCTCGCCGTCCGCAATCTCGGCAGGCCGCCCGGTCTCAAAGGATAGAATTTCTGCGGTCATGCACCTAAAGTCCCAGCCTTGCTCTTCACCGCATCGAGCTCGCTGCGCGCCGCCGTCCGGTCAAAGGGTTCTGGCGCTCGACGCGACGCCAACGCAAGCGTGGCGCGCTCAAGCGCCTGCCCTGACAATTCCGGCGTCTCGGCCGCAACTTCGTGCATTTCCTCAAGTTTGCCATTGCAGTGCAGCACAACGTCGCAACCGGCAGAAAAGACGGCCCTCGTCCGCTCGGTGATCGATCCCGAGAGCGCATTCATCGACACGTCATCACTCATCAACAAGCCTTGGAACCCGATTGCGCCGCGAATCACCCGTTCGATGATTGTCGCAGAAGTCGTAGCCGGATGGACCGGGTCCAGGGCACTAAACACAACATGGGCAGTCATCGCCATTGGCAGGTCCGCAAGGGGTTGAAACGCAGCAAAATCAGTCCGTTCCAGCTCTTTTTCGGAGGTCTTCACCTCGGAAAGCCGAAAATGGCTGTCTGCCATTGCCCGTCCATGGCCGGGAATGTGCTTGAGCACAGGTAAAATACCACCCTGCTCCAGTCCCCTGGCCACGGCGCGGGCAATGTCGGCGACCTTGTCGGGCCTGTTTCCATAGGCCCGGTCTCCGATCACCGCGTCGGCGCCCGCGACCGGCACATCCGCCAGCGGCAAGCAGTCCACGTTGATGCCGAGGTCGGCAAGGTCAGCCGCGATCAATCGCGCCGACAGCCATGCTGCCGACAGACCTAGGGCTGGATCGAGGTCGTACAAGGCCCCAAACAGAGCGCCAGGGGGATACGCGGGCCAATGCGGCGGGCCAAGACGCTGTACCCGACCTCCCTCCTGATCGATCAGGACCGGGGCGTCCGGAGCACCAACGCAATTTCTCAATTCCTCAACGAGCAATCTTACCTGCTGCGGCGTTTCGACGTTCCGCTTGAACAGGATAAAGCCCCACGGCCGCTCGGAGCGGATGAAATCACGTTCCGCGACAGTCAGTTCGGGTGCCGATACGCCAGTGATAAATGCGCGGGCCTGCATTGGCGCCGATTAGCCTTCGTCCGCCCCAGGGGTCAAGCAGGGTCGAAGAAACGCCCGTTAATTCCTCTGAATGACGCATTGGCCGCCGGCCGACTTCAGGTTGCCGCAGAACTGGGAAGCCTCGTCGGACGAACCGAAGGGGCCGACCATGGCCCGGTAGTAAACGCCCTTTTCGCCGAGATCGGCGCGCTTGATCAGCGGGGAGTGAGATCCGAGAACCGAGGGGTACTTCGTCTGGAGAGCCTTGTAGGACGCTTGCGCATCGGCTTCGCTCCGCTGGGAAGCTACCTGCACTAGGTATCCGCCGCTCGCGCCGCCAGCGTTGGGCACGGCCTGCGCAGGATTGGCCGCTGCGACCCTCGCGGCCGGCTCGCTCGCAGGTGCTGGGGCCTGCGGCGAAAGGGACAATGGCGCGTTCGCATTCGCATTGGCCACAGAAGCCGGCGACCGCGGCAGAACTGCCGGTGCCGTAGGCTTCGGATTCGCGGCACCCTTGGCAGATCCTGGGGCCAAGCTGGCGGCCGGTACCGGGTTTGCGGCAGCCTCTGACTGATCGCCCTTTACCGTGAAGGTCTTGATCTTTCGGGGCTCGCCATTGGGCAGCGTTCCGTTCGTGGCGTTGGTCACCGCCATCGGCGCCGGCGCGGCACTTGCGGTCGATGGTTGTGCGCCGACCTGGTTCGGCGGCGGGAAGACCACGCGCGGGCCCGACCTGGCATTGACATCGACCGGGGCTTCCTCGCGTGGAACGATTTTCTCGGCGGCGTCGCCGGACAACATGCGATCGGGCAGTTTTGCACCACTGTCGGTGGGAGCCGGAATGATCTTCGTCGGACTATTGTCGGCCCTGATGACCGGCGGTTCACCACCGCGTGTCGATCCGACATAGGTGCGATAGGCATACGCCCCACCCACCCCGAAAAAGGCAAGCGCGAGCACGGCAAAAACGGTGATCATCCCACCGCGGCGCTTCGGCGGTTCTGCCTCTTCGCCAAATTCGTCCTCATAGGCGTAATCGTTGTCCGCATAGGCCTCATCGTGCTCGGCACCCTGCGCCCCTGAATCAGGTTCGCCGTACAGAGCATCGTCGTAGCGCGACAGATCGCGCTCCTCGTCCGCATCGTCGTAAGCCTGCGTTTCCTCGTAATCTGCCTCAGGCGCGGGATTTACCGCGGCATAGCGATGCAACGGATGAACGGCGCTCGGATAGTCGTGCTGCGGCAGCGGTGTTGCTTGCTCCTGCCTCGCCACGCGCTGCATCCAGGATGGCGGGCTGGGCGGCGGTTCTTCGTCGGCCTCCGCAGGTAATTCGTAAGG
>Ga0306925_10004781_pt1 | contig 12313 bp, 10 predicted proteins | sample flu12Cox44000176_FD_203755 | JGI IMG/M metagenome (GOLD analysis project Ga0306925, IMG submission 203755) | Lab enrichment of tropical soil microbial communities from Luquillo Experimental Forest, Puerto Rico - flux8day.12C.oxic.44.000.176 (v2)... | ecosystem: Environmental > Terrestrial >...
TTTGTGAAATTCCGTGCTCTGGGTTGGGGCCCGGTTGCGGACGGCATCCCCGCCCCAAAGCCTTCCGAAACTCACGGCTGGATGTTTGCAATGCGCTAAGGTTAGCGATGGCAAGCGGTAACCGGAGCTTCCCATGAAACGGCTTCGGATCTTCCTGCGGTGGTTTTCGCGGAAATTCGGCTATGCGCGGCTGATCTGCCTCGGGCTGCTAATTGCCTTTGCCGTGCTGCGCGTGATCGATCCGGCGCCGCTCCAGGAGGTGCGCGTGCGCACCTTCGACACCTTCCAGGTCATCGAACCGCGCCAGAAACAGGTGAGGCCGGTCACTATCGTCGATATCGACGAGAAGAGTCTGGCGAAGCTTGGTCAATGGCCGTGGCCACGAACCAGCATCGCCGACATCGTCACCGACCTAACCAATCTCGGTGCGGCGGCGATCGCCTTCGACGTGGTCTACTCCGAACCGGACCGGCTCAATCCGGACATCGCCGCGCGCTCGATGCGCTATCTCGATGAGGCTACCCGCGCCAAACTGCGCGAGTTGCCAAGCAACGACGAGATATTGGGCGAGGCCATCGGGCACTCGCGCGTGGTGTTGGGCGAGACAGGGCTTCCGCGCGTGATCTCGGAATTGGACGAGACGCTGCCCTTGACGGGATTTGCGGCGGTCGGCGATGCGGACGCCGATCCGTTCCTGTTCCAGTTTCCAGGCTTGTTGCGAAACGTCCCGGTTCTCGAACGGATGGCCGCGGGGCGTGGCCTGGTCACGATCGTGCCCGAACCGGACGGCATCGTCAGGCGCGTTCCGATGGTGTTGCGAGCGCAGGGCAACACCATGGCGTCGCTATGCCTGGAGATACTCCGCGTCGTCACCGACACGCCGACGCCGCTGATCGTTGTCGAAAAGGTCGGCATCAAGAGCATCAAGATCAGCGGTCTGGAGATACCAACCGACAGGAACGGTCAGCTCTGGGTTCATTTCGCACGCCATGATCCATCGATCTATGTCTCGGCGGCCGATGTTCTGGACAACAACGTGCCGGTCGACAAGATCAAGGGCAAGCTCGTGCTTATCGGCACCTCGGCGGTCGGCCTCTACGACGTTAAGACCACGCCGGTGTCACCGGCGATGCCCGGCGTCGAGCTCCATGCCCAAGTCCTTGAGAGCGCATTGACCACCGCGGTGATCTCGGAACCGAACTATACCGTCGGGCTGGAATTACTCACGGCGATGATCCTCGGGCTCATCGTGATCATCTTCACCCCGAACCTGGGCCCGGTCAGGCTGGTCGGAGTTGGCGCCATGTTCGCGACGCTCCTGGTCGGCACCTCCTGGTATTTTTTCGTTCACTATCGCGTCTTGATCGACTTCACCTATCCGCTGATGTCGACCACAGCGATTTACCTCACGCTGATCTTCTCGAGCTTCGTGCGCGAGCAGGCGCAGCGGCGGCAGATTCGGTCCGCCTTCGGCCAGTACCTGTCGCCGGCGCTGGTCGAGCAGCTTGCGCAATCGCCGGAGAAGCTCGTGCTTGGCGGCGAGGAGCGCGATATGACGATCATGTTCTCCGACGTGCGCGGCTTCACCACGATCTCGGAGACCTACAAGCGCGATCCGCAAGGCCTGACGCGGTTGATGAATCGCTTCCTCACACCGCTCACCAATGCGATCCTGGCGCGCAAGGGCACCATCGACAAATATATGGGCGACGCCATCATGGCGTTCTGGAATGCGCCGCTGGACGACAAGGAGCATCAGCTCAACGCCTGCAACGCCGCCGTCGACATGCTGGAGCGGATCGACGGGCTCAACAAGCTGCGGGAGCAGGAGGCGCAGGATGGCGGCCACGTCTACATCCCGCTCAAGGTCGGCATCGGCCTCAACACCGGCGTCTGCGTGGTCGGCAATATGGGCTCCGACCTGCGCTTCGACTATTCAGTGCTCGGCGACGCCGTCAATCTCGCCTCCCGCCTGGAAGGGCAAACCAAGGAATACGGCTTTCCGATCATTATTGGCTCCACGACAGCGCTAGCCGTCAAAGACAAGTTCGCAATCCTCGAGCTCGACTTCATCATGGTGAAGGGCAAAAAAGAGCCCGAGGTCATCTACGCCATCGTCGGCCGCGAGGATGTCGCGCATTCCGAGCGCTTCCAGCGGCTGCGCAACCTCACGATTGAGATGCTGGCCTGCTACCGCAACCGCAACTGGGACGGCGCACTTGAGGCGATCGAGCGCGGCCGCAGGACCGACGCGCTCGAATATCTCTACAATCTCTACGAAGTGCGCATCCTCAACTACAAGAAAAACCCGCCACCGCAGGACTGGAACGGCGCCTATCAGCTGCTGACGAAGTAGATCCTGCTGCGGACCGCAATGACGACAGGTGCGGCGCCAACGCCTTCACCATCATGCGCGTGCATATCCTGGGCAACGTGCTCGGTCCAATCTTTGTCTACGCCACCGGTCTGATCTCGGTGTCGATGATTCTCGCGGCCGGACAGTCGTTCCTCGGCCTCGGCACCAAGCCGCCTGAGCCGGAATGGGGCCTGATGCTCAACACGCTGCGCACCGCGATCTACATCAATCCATGGGTCGCAGCGCTGCCCGGCGCCACGATCTTCGCGGTGTCGATCTGCTTCAATCTGTTGAGCGACGGCCTGCGCAGCGCCATGGACATACGGAACTAGTGCCATGAGCGAAACGATCCTACCAGTCGAAATACTCAAGCCCGTCGAGGGCGGCAGCGTGGCGCAGCCGTTGCTCGAGGTGAAAGGGCTGACCAAGCATTTTCCTCTGCGCGGCGACCTCTTCAGCGCGCGCAAGACCGTGCGCGCGGTCGATGACGTGTCGTTTGCGGTGCTCAAGGGCGAGACCGTCGGCATTGTCGGCGAGTCCGGCTGCAGCAAATCGAGCGCCGCGCGTCTTCTCATGCATCTGATGAGGCACGATGCCGGCGAGATCATCTATGACGGCATGAAAGTCGGGCCGGACCTGTCGCTGCGGGAGCTCCGTCGCGGCATGCAGCTGGTGTTCCAGGATTCCTACGCCTCGCTCGATCCGCGCCTGACAGTCGAACAATCGATCGCCTTCGGGCCGAAGGTGCATGGCATGGCGGATCAGGTGGCGCTCGGCAAGGTCGGCCTGCGGCCGGAAATTTTCGCTGACCGCTATCCCCACGAGATCTCCGGCGGCCAGCGCCAGCGCGTCAACATTGCCCGCGCGCTCGCACTGTCGCCGCGGCTCGTGATCCTGGATGAAGCGGTCTCCGCCCTCGACAAGTCCATCGAGGCGCAGGTGCTCAATCTGCTCGCCGACCTCAAACGCGAATTCGGCCTGACCTATCTGTTCATCAGCCACGACCTCAATGTCGTGCGCTACATTTCCGATCGCGTGCTGGTGATGTATCTCGGCGAGGTCGTCGAGCTCGGACCGGTGGACGAGGTGTGGGACCATCCGGCGCATCCCTATACGCGCGCATCGCTCGCCGCGATGCCGTCCGCCGATCCCGACAATCGCACGCAGACACCGCCGATCTTCGGCGACCCGCCGAATCCGATCGATCCGCCCTCGGGCTGTCGGTTTCACACCCGCTGTCCGCTTGCGGAGCCGCTCTGCGCAAAAGTCAGTCCAAAACTCTTTGTATTGAATAATATGGGCCATGAGGCAGCGTGCCACATGGCGAGTCCCGGCTCGGGCCATAGCCGCGCGCCGGCACAAGGAAGCAACGCATGACAATACCCAGTCCCAAACAGATCAAAGCGATGGCCGATGCCGCAGGCGTGCCCATCGACAACGAGGTCGCCACGCGAATCGCCAATTCCATCGGTCCCGCCTTCGAGGGCTTTGCACCGATTGCCGGCACCGCGCCGTTCGATCTCGAGCCCGCGAGCTTCCTGCTGGTGCAGGGAAAGAAGGTGTCGCCATGAGTACCGAACCGGCCCTGATGTCGCTGACAGCGGTCGCCAAGGCGATCGCTGAAAAACGCTTGTCCTCGCATGAGGTGACGCGGTCTTGCCTGGATCGGGTCGCTGAATGGCAGCCGCGGCTGAATGCCTTCATGACAATCGAGTCTGAAGCCGCGCTGAAGGCCGCCGTTGACGCCGATGCTGCGCTGGCCAAGGGACAAAGCCGTGGGCCGTTGCATGGCGTGCCGCTCGCGCACAAGGACATGTACTACGATGCCGGCAAGGTCGTCACCTGTGGCTCGCTGATCCGCCGCGATTTCGTCCCAAGCATCACCTCGACCGCGCTGCAGCGCCTGAAGGACGTCGGCCAAATCCGCCTCGGCTCGCTGCAGATGGTGGAGTTCGCCTACGGTCCGACTGGCCACAATGTGCATTACGGCGCGGTGCGCAATCCCTTTGCGACCGAGCACATCACTGGCGGCTCGTCGTCGGGTTCGGGCTCCGCGGTCGCGGCGCGGCTGACCTTTGCCGCGCTCGGTTCCGACACCGGCGGCTCGATCCGCATGCCTGCGCATTTCTGCGGCGTCACCGGGCTGAAGACGACCTATGGGCGGATCAGCCGCGTCGGCGCGATGCCGCTGTCGCAATCGCTCGATACGGTCGGCCCGCTGGCGCGCACCGCCGAAGATTGCGCGCTGCTGTTGGGGCTGATGGCGGGCGCCGACCCAGAGGATCCAACCTGCAGCACGGCGCCCGTGCCGGACTATATGGCCTCAACAACCGGATCGATCAAAGGCATGAAGATCGGCGTGCCGACGGTCTTCTATGTCGACGATCTCGACGCTGAGGTCGCCAAGGTGCTCGATGACAGCATCGCCACACTGAGGCGAGAAGGCGCCGAGATCATCAAGGTTGAATTGCCCGATCAGCGCCAGCTTACCGCCGCGTGCCAGCTCGTGCTTGCGGCAGAAGCTGCGGCCTATCACAAGCGCTGGCTTATCGAGCGGCCGCAGGATTACGGCGCGCAAGTCTTGATGCGGCTGCAGAACGGTCTCGCGATTCCCGGCGTGACCTATCTCGAAGCGCTGCGCTGGCGCGGGCCTGCCCTCGCCGCGCATGTCACAGCCACGAGCTGCGTCGATGCCGTGCTGGCGCCGGTTGCGCCGGTGCCGGCGCCGACCATTGCCGAGAGCGACGTCGGCACCAGCCCGGGCGCAGAAGCCGTAATCCAACGGCTGACGCGCTTCACCCGCCCGATCAACTATCTCGGCCTGCCGTCGCTCGCGGTGCCTGCAGGCTTTACCGCCAAGGGCCTTCCCGTCGGAATGCAGCTGATCGGCCGCTCCTTTGACGAAGCGACCGTGCTTCAGATCGGTGCGGCGTTCCAGCGTGCCACCGACTTTCACGATAAGCTGCCGATGCCTTCATGAGCCAACTCGTCGACATCGCTGGCCTCAACATCCGCTTCACCGGCGGGCGGACGGTTTACGCCGTCAATGATCTCTGGCTCTCGCTGGGCAAAAGCGAGGTGCTCGGGCTGCTTGGCGAATCCGGTTCGGGCAAGAGCGTCACCTTGCGTGCGCTGATGCGCCTGTTGCCGAAGAAGCGCACGCAGATTGCGGGCTGCTCGCCGCTACCATTGTTGGCGCCAAGCGCGGCGCGCGGCTCAAGACTATCCCGGGCACGCCGCCCTCGCTCGACCAGGCGCCGCACAATTGCTGTTTTGCGCCGCGCTGCAGCTTTGCCGAAGCGCGCTGCAGCGTGGCCTTGCCGCCCAATGTCCGGATCGGGCCTGACCGCTTGGCGCGCTGCATCCTGGCTGAACGCGCGGCGACTGTTGCCACGACGTAACGGTCAACGGACGAATCGCGCACGCAGCGCTTTTCTTGTCGTCACATCGGTTGGTTCTGGCTAGCTTCCCGCCGGGCCGGTCGATGCGTGCACGTGTCACCTGGGGGAAAATTTCATGGTTCTGTCCAACGAAGGCATTTTGGTCATCCTGGTCGTCGGCCTGGTGGCCGGCTGGCTCGCCGGCAAGATTGTCCGCGGCACCGGCTTCGGCATCATCGGCGACATCCTGGTTGGCATCGCCGGCGCGCTGGTCGCAAGCCTGCTGTTTTCGAAAATCGGCATTCATCTCGGCACCGGGTTGGTGTCGAAGATCGCCTATTCGGCGATCGGCGCCATCATCCTGCTGTTGGTGGTCCGCCTGGTGCGCAGGGGCGGGCGGTTCTGAGGCCGTGGACCGCTCCCAAGACTGCCAAACCCCGGCCCTTTGGCAATGGGGTCCGCTGTCGGAGGTTCGCGTTGCGGCACCGGCACTGCCCGGCAACGCCGCTAGCGCATTTAGGTTAACCGAACTTCATTGGACGGGGCCGGCAAAATCGCTAGTATCTGGCATCGCATGTCTTTGAAATCTCATATTATTCGGACGCTCGTCGTTTTTTTTTGAAAGATTAGGATTGATGGCTGCTGCTCCGCGCCTGCGGCGTTCCGAACTCGGGGAGGCCTTGCGTAGCTTTAGGGGCGCGTTCATCGGCGTCGGGCTGATGAGCTGCATCATCAATCTGCTCTATCTGACCGGCTCGATCTTCATGTTGGAGATCTATGACCGCGTGCTGCCAAGCAGGAGCGTGCCGACCCTGATCGGCCTGGTGATCCTCGCCGGCGGCCTCTACATCGCGCAAGGTGTGCTCGACCTGATCCGTGGGCGCATTCTCGGGCGGATCGGGACCGCGCTCGATGAAGCGCTCAACGCCCGCGTGTTCCACACCGTGGTGCGCTCGCCACTCATGATCGGCGGCCGCAACGAGGGGCTGCAACCGCTGCGCGATCTCGACAATGTCCGGGCCTTTCTCGGCAGCCAAGGGCCGAGCGCGTTGTTCGACCTGCCATGGCTGCCGTTCTATCTCGCAATCTGCTTTGCCTTCCATGTGCTGATCGGCGTCACCGCGGTCATCGGCGCCGTCATCCTGGTGACGCTGACGGTCATCACCGAATACCTGTCGCGGGAGCCCGCGCGCGAGGCAATGGCGCTGGCGGCGCGGCGCAACGACCTCGCCGCCGCCAGCCGCCGCAATGCCGAGGTGCTGATCGCGATGGGCATGGCCGGTCGCCTGACCAAGCGCTGGAGCGAGGCCAACGAAAAATATCTCGCCGGCAACCAGAACGCCAGCGACGTCGCCGGCGGCCTCGGCGCAATCGTCAAGGTGATGCGGATGATGCTGCAATCGGCGGTACTCGGCGTCGGCGCCTATCTCGTCATCCATCAGGAAGCGACCGCCGGCATCATCATCGCGGGCTCGATCCTGAGCGCACGGGCGCTGGCGCCGGTGGATCTTGCGATCGCGCATTGGAAGAGTTTTGTGGCGGCAAGGCAAAGCTGGCAGCGCCTGAGCCAGCTGCTCGCGCAGATGCCGGAAACGCCACTGCCGACGCTCCTGCAGAGCCCGTCGATTCGGCTTTCGATCGAGGGCGTCGGCATCTGCGCGCCCGGTGATCAGAAGGTGATCGTGCAAGAGGTGACGTTCGCGCTGACCGCCGGCCAGGGCCTCGGCGTCATCGGTCCGAGCGGCTCCGGCAAATCCTCGCTGGTGCGCGCCATCGTTGGCGTCTGGCAGCCGTTCCGCGGCAAGGTTCGGCTCGATGGTGCGGCGCTCGATCAATGGTCGCCCGATGTGCTCGGCCAGCACGTCGGCTATCTGCCGCAAGACGTCGAACTATTCGCCGGCACTGTTGCGCAGAACATCTGCCGGTTCGATCCCGAAGCGAAGTCCGAAACGATCATCAAGGCCGCCAAGGAGGCCGGCGTGCACGACATGATCATCAAGATGCGCGACGGCTATAACACCCAAGTCGGCGAGCAGGGCACCGCGCTGTCCGCGGGACAGGCGCAGCGGGTGGCGCTGGCGCGCGCGCTCTATGGCGATCCGTTCCTGGTCGTGCTCGACGAGCCCAATTCCAATCTCGATACCGAGGGCGATGAGGCGCTGACGCGGGCGATCCGCGGCGCCCGCGAGCGCGGCGCGATCACCGTGGTGGTGGCGCACCGGCCAGTCGGTATTGAAGGGGTCGATCAAATCCTGGTGCTGCGCGACGGCCGCATGCAGGCCCTCGGTCCAAAGGAACAGGTGCTGGCGCAGGTGCTGCAGCCGAGGATCGCCGGGGCTACGCCGATCAAGATCGTCCCCGATGCGGGAGCGGCCAAATCATGATCGCGAGCAGCCCAACCATAAAGGGCGCTATGCTCGGCGGGCTGCCAGCCGCGCGCCGCTCGATCCGGAGGCATTTGATCGTTGGGCTCACGGTGGTGGCAGTGCTTGCCGGCGGCCTCGGCGGCTGGGCGTCGACGCAGCAGATCTCCGGCGCGCTGATCGCGCCGGGGCAGATCGTCGTCGAGTCCAGCGTCAAGAAGGTGCAGCATCCGACCGGCGGCGTGGTCGGTGAATTGCGCGCGCGCGACGGCGACGTGGTGAAGGCCGGCGACATCGTGGTGCGGCTCGACGACACCGTCACCAAGGCCAATCTGGCGATTGTCACGAAGAACCTCGATGCGGCGATGGCGCGTGCGGCACGGCTGGAAGCCGAACAGCGCGTGCTCGGCAAGATCAACTTCCCGTCGCAGCTGATCGGCCGCGCCAGCGATCTTGATGTTGCCGCTGTGATCGCCAGCGAAGCCAAACTGTTCGAGGTGCGAGTCACCGGCCGCGCCGGGCAGAAGGCGCAGCTTACCGAGCGCATTCGGCAGCTCAAGGAAGAGATCGAGGGTCTTTCGGCGCAGGAAAGGGCCAAGGAGCAGGAGATCGCGCTGGTCCAGCAGGAGCTCGCCGGCGTGCGCGAGCTCTACGACAAGCACCTCGTCCAGATTTCGCGCCTGACCACGCTCGAGCGCGATGCCGCGCGGCTCAATGGCGAGCGCGCGCAATATGTCGCCTCGCGCGCGCAGGCCAAAGGCAAGATCACTGAGACCGAGCTGCAGATCATCCAGATCGACAAGGACGTCGTGAGCGAGGTGTCAAAAGACCTGCGCGAGACCAATGACAAGATCGGCGAGTTGATCGAGCGTAAGGTCACCGCCGAGGACCAGCTTCGCCGGGTCGACATCCGCGCGCCGCAGGACGGCATCGTCGAGCAGTCGAGCGTGCACACCGTGGGAGGGGTGATCACCGCCGGCGACGCCATCATGATGATCGTGCCGCAGACCGACGATCTGCAGGTCGAGGCCAAGGTCAATCCGCAGGATATCGACAAGCTGCAGGTCGGACAGAAGACCCTGCTGCGGCTGTCCGCCTTCAACCAGCGCACGACGCCGGAATTGAACGGCGTCATCAGCCGCGTCTCTCCCGACGTCACAACCGACCAGCGCTCGGGCCAAAGCTATTACACGATCCGCGTCTCGATGCCGCCGGACGAAATCGCCCGTCTCGGCGACGCCAAGTTGATCCCGGGGATGCCAGTCGAAGCCTTCGTGCAGACCGGGGAGCGTACGCTATTCTCCTACCTGATGAAGCCGCTCAGCGATCAGCTGATGCGCGCGTTCAGGGAGAGGTGAGTTGGCTTTCGCGCCGGAAACTTGGCCTTTCCCCGTGGAGCGTGCGCAGGCAGGCTTCGGCCGGCGTTGTTAGAACTAACAACGCCGATGCCTTGCACTGTGGATGCCGAGCACCCAAAGGGGAGAGGTGGCCTGCGGCGGAGATGGGCCCTGCTCGCATTTCGTCCCGCAAGCGCGCCATCCACCGACCAGGGGCGAGCGGATGCGGCCGCATTCGCCCATCCTTATCGGTCCAACTCCGTCAACAGCAGCTTCAAGGCAGTTGCCGCAAACGCCTGCATATTGCCAACCCGGTCATTGCTCCGCGTCTCCAGCGTGATCACGCTCATTTGCTGCCCCGCGACCGCCATGCAGCTGTGCCCGGCGGCATCGCCATAACGGTTGCCGGTAGGGCCGGTCGCACCGGTTTCCGACAGGCCCCAGTCGCTCGCGAAACGCCTGCGGACCTGATTGGCAAGCAGTTTTGCGTAAGGCTCCGATGCCGAGCGGATGTCATTCATGGCATCATCGGCGACGTCCATCAGGACCCGCCGCGCCTTGCGCGTATAGACCACCGCGCCACCGAGGAAATAGGCTGACGCGCCGGGCACCGCGAGCAGAGCCGCGCAGATCAAGCCGCCGGTTGAGGATTCCGCGACCGCAATCGTCTGCTTGCGCGCGACCAGTTTTGCCGCGATTGGCGTGGCGATGGCTACAAGGTCCTGCATGTTCGGCTCCGAGGAATGATGGCCAATAAGGCCTAGCACAGGATTGCATGGCTTGCCGAGTTGCGGGGACCAAGCCGGCCTGCTTCAATGCCGCCGAGAGCGGGCCGGCCAGCGCCCGAAGCGAGGCAACGCGCAGGAAACGAGCATATGGCGGCCATCATCGCTGGCGGTGTGGATTGCGACCTGCACCCGGCCGTTCCGCACCTGACCAGCCTCGTGCCTTACATGAACGACTACTGGCGCGACCAAGTGATCATGCGCGGCATGGTCGATCTAGTCTCGCAATCCTATCCACCCCATTCGCCAATCTGCGCGCGCCCCGATTGGCGGCCGGCGCAGGGCAAGCCCGGCACAAGCCTTGCGGACATGCGCAGGCAGGCGCTCGACCCCTTCAAAGTCGCTTGCGGTATCTTGAATCCGCTGTACGGCGTGCAGATGGTGTTCTCGGAGGACATGCAGGACGCATTTTGCCGCGCACTCAACGACTGGCTTGTGAAGGAGTGGCTCGACAAGGACCAGCGCCTGCGCGGTTCGATCGTAATCCCGACGCAAAGCGTCGAGAAATCGGTCGCCGAGATCGAGCGCTGTGCAAGGGACGTTCGCTTCGTCCAGGTGTTGATGTTGGTCATGGGCGAGGTGCCCTTGGGCAAGCGCGCGCTGTGGCCGATCTATATGGCCGCTGAGCGGCACGGCCTGCCCATCGGCATCCACGCCGGCTCGGCCTATCACAACCCGCCGACCTCTGTGGGTTGGGGCTCTTATCACATCGAGGACTACGTCGCCCAGGCGCAGGCGTTTCAGACCCAGCTGACGAGCCTAATCGTCGAGGGCGTGTTCGTGCGCTATCCGAACCTGAAAATGGTGATGCTGGAGAGCGGGTTCACCTGGCTCGCGCCGTTCCTGTGGCGGCTGCACAAATTCTGGCGCGGCGTCCGCATGGAGACGCCATGGGTCGACCGTGCGCCGATCGAGATTGTGCGCAGCAACATCCGCTTTTCCCTGCAGCCGATCGACGCGCCGCCGGAACCCGACGTCATGAACCGCCTGTTTGACCATATGCAGTCGGATGAATTGCTCCTATTCTCCACGGACTATCCGCATTGGCAATTCGAGGGTGATCAAGCGCTGCCGGACGGATTGTCTGAGGAGCTCGTCCGCAAGATCATGATCGACAATCCACTTGCCACTTATGGTCGGCTCAACCAGCTCGCCAGGGAGACGACGTCATGAACGTCCAGGTGCGTAAACGGCCCGAGGCCGCGGCGTCCGTCGCGGCGAAACCGGCGATTGCCGATTGCGATATTCATCCGTCGCGCGCGACCAGGACCGAGCTCTATCCTTTTCTCGCGAAACGCTGGCACGAGCATCTGGAAACCTACGAGAGGAATCCCTACCAGGGCATGATGGATGGCCCGCCCTATCCCAAGGCGCAGCCCAATGCCTCGCGCCGCGATGCCTTTCCACCGGAAGGCGGTCCGCAGGGCTCATCGCTGTCGTTTATGCAGAAGCAACACCTCGATCCCAACAACGTCGTGCTCGGCGTGCTCAATCCGCTCAATACCGGACAGGGCATCCGTAACCATGATCTCGCGGCGGCGATTTGCTCGGCGATTAACGACTGGCAGATCGAGAAGTGGACCTCGAAGGATTTTCGCTTGAGGGGCTCGATCGTCGTCGCCAATGAGGACGGACCGACAGCGGCGAAGGAAATCAAAAGGCGCGCCGGAGACCCGAACTATGTGCAGGTGCTGCTCTTGAGCCGCAACGTCGAGCCGCTCGGCCAGCGTCGCTATTGGCCGATCTATGAGGCGGCGGAAGCGGCCGGCTTGCCGGTCGGCGTGCACGCCTTCGGGTTTGGCGGCAATCCCATCACCGCCTCGGGCTGGCCGAGCTACTACATCGAGGAGATGGTCGGCCACTCGCAGTGCCAGCAGACCGCGCTCGCAAGCCTGGTGCTCGAGGGCGTGCTCGAGCGCTTTTCGAAACTGAAGATGATCATGATCGAGGCCGGCTTCGGCTGGGTGCCGTCGCTTGCCTGGCGGCTCGACAAGGTCTGGCAACGCTTGAAGAGCGAAGTGCCGCATGTCAAGCGGCCGCCGTCAGAGTACATCCGCGACCAGATCTATTGGACCACGCAGCCGATGGAGGA
>Ga0306925_10004784_pt1 | contig 12311 bp, 10 predicted proteins | sample flu12Cox44000176_FD_203755 | JGI IMG/M metagenome (GOLD analysis project Ga0306925, IMG submission 203755) | Lab enrichment of tropical soil microbial communities from Luquillo Experimental Forest, Puerto Rico - flux8day.12C.oxic.44.000.176 (v2)... | ecosystem: Environmental > Terrestrial >...
TGCGCGCGATGAGGTCATTGACGGTGTTTGGCAAATCGGCGTCCGGCACCAACCGATTGACGATGCCGAGTTCCAGAGCACGTTCGGCGGTAATGGGTTCACCGAGAAGCACGAGTTCCAGAGCGATTTTTGGACCCACGAGGAGCGGTAAGATCGTGGACGCCAAGGGAGGAAAGACGCCGATGGTAATTTCCGGCTGGGCAAACCGGGCTTTCGGACTGGCGATGACCAGATCGCCGAAAGCCGCCAATTCGGCGCCGCCCCCGATGGCCGGGCCGTTGACCACGCACAGGACAGGCTTGGAGGTCTCGAGGAGGCCGGCAAAAACGGAATGGAAGGCATCCACCATCTGGAAAACCCGCTCTGAGGTGTACTCGCCGACGTCAATCCCTCCGGAAAATACCTTGCAGGCGGAGTCGAGAACGATGAGCTTGATGTCTTCGCGTTCGGCCACGAAAGAAATGCCGTCCGCCAGTTCGCGAAGCATGGGTTCGTTGAGCAGATTGTGGTCGGGGCGGTTGAGCGTCATCCGGGCGACGCCCGATTCGACGCGTTGTTTGACGAACTGAAACTCGCTTGGGTCTCGGCGCCTCGGTTCTGTGCGGACTTCAACGGACGATCGGTTTCCCACGATGGGGTTCTCCTTCGCTAACAGCGGGCTTCTGGCCTCAAAGCCGATGCTAACACGCACGTAAACACGCAAAGAGGCCGGCTCACAGCTTGGTGCGCAAACAGTCTGCTGGCCCGAGTGCCAGTGCCAAGGCAATGCGCTATGATGTCGGCCATGAATCGAAAATTCCGAAGCCTAGCTGTATTCTTGTTGGCCCCGGGTTCTCTTTTTGTGAGTTACGCGTGGGGTCTGAATTACACTAGGGGCACCATGCATCCCCCGACAGGTGAGAACCAGCAGGTGACTCCAACGGCGATCGCGCTTCATGGGAGTGGTCGGATGGACAGCGAGGGCTTCCCTCCCGGCCCGGCCTGGGAGCAGGCACCCGCGATCCGCTACGAGCGCGATTGGACCGGCGAAAATCCGGATCCTCAGCGAGCCACGGAAGTTCGCCTCCTGTGGACGACGGAGACGCTGTTCATTCGCTTCCACTGCACTTATCGGAACATTACGGTCTTCGCGGATGCGCGAGCCGATGGCTGGCGTTACGAATTGTGGGACCGTGATGTAGCCGAGACATTTCTGCAGCCGGATTCGACCGATCCCTTCAAATACCTGGAGTTTGAAGTCAGCCCGAACGGCTACTGGATCGACCTGGCGGTCTCCCACGGAAAAATCGAAGAACTGCACAGCGGCTTGCGCCGGAGAGTTGTAATCGATGAAAAAGCCGAGACATGGACAGCCGAACTGGCGATACCCATGAAGTCTCTGACTGGCAAATTCGATCCGAAGACGCGCTGGCGGGCGAATTTCTTTCGCATCGAAGGCGAAAAAGAGCGGCGCTTTTATTCGGCTTGGAGCCCAACCCGCTCGCCAAAGCCAAATTTCCATGTGCCCTCTGCTTTCGGTTTGTTGGAGTTTCGCGAGAACTGAAGTGGTGTTTTCCGCCGTTCTCCTGATGAGTCGGAGAAGATCAGGCCGGTGTAAGGGCTTGCCAAAACGCCGCGTGCATCGACCCAGCTACCTCCTTGTGGCTCTCGCCTCGTTTTTCCTGTTGCCGGGGAGTGCCCTCGCCGACGCGCAGGAGTCAACCAATCCAAATGCCCCGGTGGTGAGCAAGGTGGAACCGCCGACCTGGTGGGTCGGCTTGACGCCAGAACTGCTTTTGTTGCTCTCGGGAAAAAATCTGGAGGCAACGCACGCCAGCTGCAACTTGCCAGAGGTGGTCGTAAGCCGGACGCAATCTTCGCCCGGTGGAAGCTACCTCTTCCTGTGGCTGAAATTCGCTCCCGGGCTGAAGTCGGGTACAGCCGTGTGCAGAATCTTAACACCTCATGGCGAGGCTTCCTTCGAATTGCCGTTTGCGGCAAGAAAGCAGCGGCTCGGGAGGAATCAGGGGCTATCGCTCGACGACGTGATTTATCTGATCATGCCGGACCGGTTTTCGAACGGCGATCCGACCAACGACGAGCCGAGGGAGTTCAAAGGGTCGCACGACCGAGCCGATCCGCGGGCCTATCATGGTGGCGATTTGCGTGGAATAAAGGCTCACCTGCCATACCTAAAGGAACTCGGTGTAACAACCATCTGGCTTACCCCCATCTTGAAAAATGGTGCGCCGCGGGATTACCACGGCTATGGCGCAGTGGACCTGTACGCGGTTGATCCCCATCTCGGGACGCTGCGGGATTATCAGGAACTTGTGGAGGCAGCGCACCAACAACACATGAAGGTGTTTTTTGATGCGGTACCGAACCATGTCGGGCCGCTGCATCCGTGGGTGAAAAACGCGCCGACGACCGAGTGGTTTCACGGCACTTCCGAGCATCATTTGAATTCCGCTTCTCCGTGGAAAGAAAGCTTCTACGGACTGACCGAGAACAAAGTGCAAGCCAACGACCCATTCGAACTGCTGGCCGATCCGCACACTCCGCCCCTGATGAGGAAGAACCTGACCGACGGCTGGTTTTTCGGTGTGCTTCCCGATCTGGATACGGAAGATCCTCTGGTCGTCGAGTACCTGATACAAAATAGCATCTGGTGGGCGGAGATTTCCGGGTTGGATGGATATCGGCTGGACACTTTCCCTTATGTACCCAGAACCTTCTGGGCCCAATGGCATGCCGAGCTGCGAAAGATTTATCCCCGGCTCTCGACCATTGGTGAGGTATTTCATCCGGATCCCACGGTGACATCCTTCTTCGTTGGCGGCAGGAGGGGTTGGGACGGCATTGACACGCAACTGACCACCGTTTTCGACTACCCGATGTATTTTGCGCTGCGGGATGTGCTGCTCGGAGATGCTCCGGCTTCACAGCTGGCAAATATTCTGCGGCAAGACTCGCTGTACCCCCATCCGGAATTCCTGGTGCCTTTTTTCGGCAATCACGACGTACCTCGATTCGCTGGAGTTGCGGGTGTGACGCCGGCCAAGCTGAAGCTTGCCTACGGGCTCACACTGACGTTGCGTGGTGTACCGCAGTTTTATTACGGCGATGAAATCGGCTTGACGGGAGGTGGAGATCCGGACAATCGGCACGACTTTCCCGGCGGCTGGATGGAAGACGCGAAAAACGCGTTCACGCGCGAGGGCCGCACGAGTGAACAGGAGGCCATGTTCGAGTACGTGCAGGCACTGCTGAGGCTGAGGGGCCAACACGATGCCTTGCGCGGCGGAAAACTCTGGCATCTCGAATCCGATGACGCTTCTTATGTGTTCCTGCGGGAGTCAGACGAAGAAAAACTCGTGCTGGCTTTTCACAATGGCAAAAGCGCGCGGGATCTGACCATCGAGCTTCAAGACACTCCGGGTAAGCAAGCCGCAGGAATCCTGCCTCTTTTTGGGACGGGGCAAGCGGAGCTGGCCGGCCAGGCACTACGTCTTCAGCTCCCGCCGCAAAGCCTCTCGATCTTCGCGCTTCAGTGATTCGCATGCCTCGACCGCGACCGGGTGGAGGTTCGAAGCCGAATTCATGTATGTTTGAAATGGGTTCGACCCCGCCCTCACACTCATGCCGATCTTGTCTCTCCATGATGTCCGGAAAGAGTATTTAACCGATGGTCAGCGGGTCCTCGCCCTAAACGGCGTCACAATGGAAGTGGCGGCTGGCGAGTTCGTCGCGATTGTCGGGCGCAGCGGTTGCGGAAAGTCGACGTTGCTGAACCTGGCCGGCGCGATGGACTTTCCAACCAGCGGGTCCGTAACCATCGATGGCGTTTGTACGACGAATCTGAATGACACCGAGCAGACCCGTTTACGTCGCAAGAAGGTTGGGTTTGTCTTTCAATCGTTTCAGCTTCTCCACACACTGACGGCCGTTGAAAACATCGAATTGCCTCTGCTGCTGGCAGGTGAACCACGCGCCCGAGAGGCGGCCATCGAATCACTCCAATGGGTGGAACTGGACGGGCTCGGGGATCGTTTCCCGCATCAGCTGTCCGGCGGGCAGATGCAACGTGTTGCGATTGCGCGAGCGCTGGTTCATGCGCCAAAGATCATTTTGGCCGACGAGCCGACGGGCAATTTGGACACCATCACCGGCGGTGTAGTTCTTGAATTCCTGCAGCGCCTCACTCATCTGAAGGGCACGGCGACGGTCATGGCCACTCACAGCCAGGAAGCTGCGAACCTGAGCGACACCGTCGTGCGCTTGCGCGACGGCAACATCGAGGAGGTCACGCGCCGCTGAGATGCCGTATCTCGAGCTCTTCTATCGATTAATGTTCCGGCCGCTGCTCCGCGAGCCGGTCCGGCTGGGCTTAACCGTGCTTGCGGTGGCGCTCGGTGTGGCGGTGGTGCTCGCCATTGATCTCGCGGGCGATGCCGCCGCCGGCTCGTTTCATTCGTCGTTGGAAACCCTGACGGGGGACAACGACCTCGAGATTATCGCCACGGGTGGAGTGCCGGAGTCCGTGGTCCGAACCCTCGCGACCGAGCCTTATCTTCTTGGCGTCTCGCCCCGGATGGAAGACTACGCCATTGTGCGCGAGTCGAAGCAAACTCTTCCGCTCATCGGGGTCGATCTTATTGCCGAATCCTATCGCTATTTCAGACTGGCAGACGCGGAAGGCTCTGCTCGGCATGGCAACGAATCAGGGCCTGGTTCTCTCGAAGACCTTCGAGACAGCGCGAGCATCTGGGTGGGGAGCCATCTCGGGAAAAGGCCGGGCGAAAAGATAGACCTTTCGATTAATGATACGAGCTTTCGCTGCACGATTCGGGGCCTCTATTCCGATCAAAGCGGCAGTGACGGCCCGATCGTAATGGACATTGCCGCAGCTCAGCAGGTGTTGCATCGCTTCGGACGGGTCGACCGCGTACTGCTTAAGCTCCCGCCAAACGCGAATCCCGCGGAATGGGTGAAACGCATTCAGGGGCTGTTGCCGCCGGGAGTGACGGTCCGTCCGCAGGGAACGGCCACGACCGAAAACCGAAGAATGCTGGCCGCCTTTCGCTGGAACCTGCGTTTGCTGAGCTACATCGCCCTGGTTGTCGGAGCCTTTCTGATCTACAACACAATTTCGGTGTCGGTGGTGCGGCGGCGCCCGGAAATTGGAATTGTACGGGCCCTGGGAGCCAGCCGCTTCGGAGTGCTCTCGGCATTCCTTGGCGAGGCCGGCTGCATGGGCTTGGCAGGCTCGCTGCTGGGTTTGCCGCTGGGGAACGCGATGGCCGTGGGGGCGGTAAAGCTGATGTCTTCGACCGTGCAATCGCTGTACGTCAGCAGCCGCCCGGGACCGATTACGTTGACGCCCAGCTCCTTTCTACTGGCAATCGTCGTGGGGATGGGGCTGGCGATGGCTTCGGCGATCTCGCCGGCGCGCGAAGCCATGCTCGTGCCGCCGGCCGAGGCGTTGGCGCGTGGACGCCGCGAGCTTGCGGCGCGACGGAACAAAACGCGAGATTTGACCCTGGCGCTGGCCCTTGCTGTGCTTGCGGTCGCAGCCTCGTTGGCACCTGCCGTCGCGGGCAAGCCGGTATTTGGTTACGCGGCCGCGCTTTTACTGATCATTGCCGCGACTCATGCGATCCCCGCGCTGGTTGCGTTTCTCTCCGGGCGGACTTCAAAGATGCTCGGAAAGATGTTTGGCGTGGAAGCCTTGCTGGCGTCGCAGAGCCTGGTGGCTTCTTTGGGACGCACTTCGGTGCTGGTTGGCGCCCTTTCCACCGCCGTCGCCATGATGACTTCGGTCGGAATCATGGTCGGGAGCTTTCGGCAGACGGTCGTGAACTGGATGGACGGCGAACTGCCAGCTGATCTCTACTTGCGGCCGGCGGGCGATCCTGCTCCCGATCGTCATCCAACGATCTCGCTTGAACTGGTCGAGGAGATCGCGAATCTGCCGGGAGTCGCGGCGGTCGACCGCCTGCGGGCGTACGAGATCAGTTTCGAAGGGATGCCGGCAACTCTCGCTTCCGTCGATCTGCGGGCCCCGGATTCGCGCCGGGGAACCGACTTTGTATCCGGTCGACCCGCGGAGGAGGTTCTCGCCCGGCTGCGCGGGCAATACAACGCGATCATCAGCGAGCCATTCAGCTACAAACACCACCTAAGGACAGGCGATTGGTTGACGCTGCCATTGGGCGAATTGCAGGTAAGGCTGCGGGTCATCGACGTCTCTTACGACTACGGAAGTGAACGTGGTTATATCGTGATGGATCGCGACGTGCTCCTGAAGTTTCTGCCTGATCCTGCACCATCGAATCTGGCGGTATTTGTTGCGCCAGGCTCTCCGGTCGAAGAGGTTCGTGAGCGAATCCGCGAAGCTACGGCGGGCCGTCCCATCCTGATTTTTTCGGACCGTGATCTGCGCGCTGAGGCCATCCGGATCTTCGACAGAACTTTTGCGATTACCTATGCGCTCGAAGCGGTGGCTGTGCTCGTCGCTGTAATCGGAGCGGCCGGGGCTCTGCTCGCGCTGGTGATCGACCGCCGCCGTGAGCTCGGTCTGCTCCGTTTTCTCGGGGCGTCCGCAGGCCAAATTCGCAGGTTGATCCTCCTGGAGGCAGGCTTGTTAGGCCTACTGGCAAATCTGGTGGGCTTTGTACTTGGGTATTTCCTTTCGCTGATTCTGGTATTTGTGATTAACAAGCAGTCCTTCGGTTGGACGATCCGCTTTCACTGGCCGGTAGTGGTTCTCCTGGGGGCCTTGACGGTGGTTTACCTGGCAACCGTGGTGTCCGGCTTCTACCCTGCATGGATCGCCGTGCGGCTGAATCCGCTCGAGGTTGTTCATGAAGATTAGAGTCATAGCCTGGGTGCTCGTCGTTGCGTCATTCGGCACGGGTTTCGCTCAATTCAAGACCGCGCTGCCTGGTTACCATTACCAGTTTCCGCGCGACTACTTCGATCACCCCGATTATCAGACGGAATGGTGGTATTACACGGGGAACATCACCGGCGCTAATGGGCACCACTTCGGGTTTGAGCTGACTTTCTTCCGCCAGGGCGTCAGCCGTGACGTCGCGAAAGCGTCGGCATGGTATGCCCGAGACATTTACCTAGCGCATTTTGCCTTAAGCGATCTGGACGGAGGAAGCTTTTATCACGCCGAACGGGTAAACCGCGCGGGCCCGGGAATTGCTGGAATCGACGCGGAGCGGGAGCGCGTCTGGAATGGCAACTGGTCCCTCGAATGGAATGGTGAGAGTCAGGAGTTGCAGGCCATGGACGAACACTTTTCAATTTTCCTCGTCCTGCGTCCACAAAAGCCGCTGGTGATTCATGGAGAAAACGGTGTGAGCCAAAAGGCGGAAGGCTTGGGCCGCGCTTCACACTACATTTCATTCACTCGGCTGAGCACCGAGGGGAACATAACGGTGAATAGCAATCCCGTGCGTGTCACCGGGCTCTCGTGGATGGACCACGAATTCTTCACACAGCAATTAGGCCCGGACCAGGCGGGGTGGGACTGGTTGAGCATCCAGCTAGACGACAACAGCGAGTTAATGCTTTACCGCCTACGCCGGAAGGATGGCACCACGGATCCTTACTCCGCGGGAACTTATGTTGATCCACAAGGGAAGTCCAGGCATCTTCGCACCAGCGATTTCTCGCTCTTGCCGCAGGCTGACCGTTGGACAAGCCCGGTTAGTGCCGCGGCGTACCCGGTGCGCTGGACGATCGCAATACCGGAACTCGGGATTCAGTTGAAAGCAACCACGCGGCTCAAGTCGCAGGAAATTTCCTCCGGGGAAGCGAAACTGCTCCCGACGTACTGGGAGGGCGCAATCACGCTGGAGGGCCGGCAGGGCCAAGCGACGCTGAGGGGTGTTGGGTACCTCGAGATGACGGGGTATGACCGGCCTGTCAATTTGGGCGCCGTCGCGTTCAACCGTTGACGATGGATTCGAGGGCCGACTTGTTCTTAATGACCAGAGTTGAGCCCATCACCTGAAGCAACTGTTTCTTGCGGAAATCCGCCAGAAGACGCGTGACGGTTTCCCGGGAAGAACCGATCATCTGCGCGATTTCCTCGTGCGTCAGGGTGAGCTTGATACGTACCTGGCCCTTTTCCTCGGGATAGTTGGAGGCCCATTCGAGCAGGAAGCGCGCCAGCTTCTCTCCCGCGGAATGGGAGAGGCCGATGGTACGCATTTCCGAGATCGCGGAATGGTAGGTTTCACCGAGTTGCTGGGCCACGCGCAATGCCGCTTCGCCATTGTCCTTCAGAAAGCTGAGAAAATCGTTTCGGGTGATAAAGTTCGCCTGGCCCGGTTCGATCACGTCCGCGGTGAGCTCGTAACAGGTGCCGGTGACGGTCGCCGGCAACCCGAGCACTTCACCCGGCTCCGAGATTCGCAGGATGAGCGTCTTGCCGTCGGCCGAGGACGTGGAAAGCTTGACACGGCCGCTGCAGAGAATGAAGACGCCGCGAGCCGGCTGCCCTTCAACGAACAGAGTCGCACCCTTCGGATAAGCCGCTGAGGAGGTAATGGCAACCAGACTCCTTAGCGCCTCGTCCGACAAGTTGCAAAAGAGCCGTTCCTGGCGATGCGGACAAGCGAGACAATTCTCAATAATTTCGAGGCCATAGGGCGTGCGTACGACCGAGCCGTCCGGTGGTAGGTAGCCATTGACCTTGGTAACGAACTGAAAACGAGTGCCATTACGGCGCCAATCGGAAAGCATGGAAGTCACCCACCTAGGTGATGTTTTACAAAAGGGATCGTCGGGTTCCCGTGACCCCAGTCACTTTTCAACGTGACCCTTATCACCGACGCTGCGGCGGTTCGAGCGTAAGAGTACGGTGGGGCATCAGCCATGGCCCACAACCAAAAGCTTCTCGAAGTTCTGAAGGCGGAGCTGGCTTTCCTCGAACAGGGCGGCTACCGCGCTCATCCCCGTTATCCCTGGCGGCCGAATTTTGTGTTCCAAGATTCGCCGACCTGCATCAACTTCAAGGAACGGGAGGAGCGGCGGGCGTGCTCCGAGTGCCATCTGATTGACCTTGTCCCAGGCGACCAGCGCGACGCCCATTACCCGTGCCGGCATATCCCGTTGACCTCCTGCGGCGAGACGGTCAACTCGTTCTATGAGTGGGGCACCGAGCAAGAACTCGAAAAAGCCTTGAGAGAATGGTTGCTGCGAACCATTCGCGAAATGGAAACAGGCGAGAAGGCCGAGGCTCTGGGCGCCTAGAAGCCCGGCGGGAAAAGCAGATCTCCCAGGACGCTAGCCGCAACTATTTTTGCCCGTAGTAGGCGGTGCTGCCATGCTTACGAAAGAAGTGTTTTTCGTGAAGTACTCTCGAAATGGGCTGCGCCTTCGGGTTGGCCCGGATCGTTTGCAAGGCCATCGCGGCAATTTCTTCCACAACAACGGCATTGTGGGCTGCTTCGGCGGCTGAACCTCCCCAGCAAAAAGGCGCATGTCCAGCCACGAGCACTGCCGGGGTATCGAGGGGGTCGCGCTTCTTCATGCATCGAAGAATGGCCAACCCGGTGTTTTGCTCGTAGTTTTTCTTGATTTCAGGCGGCGGCCCAGCAAGCCATCGACCGTTCGGCCGTCGAGATCAACAATCACGAGATCTTCCGGTTTCATGGTTTGATAGTTCATGCCGCTCGGTTTGATGACCACCAGGCCTTCCTCACGGTCGATCCCGCTGGCATTTCCGAATGTGTAAAGCACCAGGCCGTGGCGCACTAATTCGAGGTTCGCTTCCAGTACCTTTTCCCGAAGATCTTTGAGTTTCATGTCGTCCCTCTGGCTCCTCGAGCGATGCGCCGAAGACTGGACAGGACGTGTCCTGCCGCGATCGGCGATGCTTCGCTCCTCCCAAACCCAAAATACATTTCGCGGAAAGTCCCATAGAGTTCTTGGTAGACCTCGGTGGCCCTTCGGTCGGGTTCGACCACGCGGTATTTCGGGCATAGCGTGGCCTGCGCTTCCTCGATGGTTCGAAAAGCGCCGGCCGCCAGAGCTGCAAAAATTGCCGAACCCAGGCTTGTGACGTCCGACTGCGGGATTAACACCGGCTTATTCAGCACATTTGCATAAACGCGGTTTAGTGTCTCATTTTTCGGAGGGATGCCACCGGTGTTAATTACGCGGCGGATGGGCACGCCGTGTTCTTCCATGCGCTCAAGTATCACGCGTGTGTGCAAAGCGGTGCCCTCGATTGCAGCGAACAATTCATCTTGTGCGGAATGCGTCAGGTTCCAGCCAAATGTCACGCCGCCCAACTCGGGATTCACGAGGACAGTGCGGTCGCCGTTATCCCAGGTAAGCCTCAGCAAGCCGGATTGGCCCGGACGAAAAGTTCCGAGTCCGTCGGAAAGCTCTGAAATGGACTTCCCAGCGCGGCGGGCAATCGCTTCAAAAATATCGCCTGTCGCGGAGAGCCCAGCTTCGACGCCTGTTTTCGCCGGATGGACCGAGCCGCGCACGACACCGCACACACCGGGGATCGGTGGCGTTGTGTCGCTCATCGCGATAATGCAAGCGGATGTACCCACAACATTCACAATGTCGCCTGTGCGCGCGCCCGCGCCGATGGCGTCCCAGTGGGCGTCGAAGGCCCCGACGGGAAGCGGAATCCCTGGACGGAGGCCGAGTTTCCCGGCCCATTCGGCATTGAGCGAGCCGGCCATCTTATCGCTGGTTTCATAGCGCCCGCCGAGTCTGGCGCGCACGCCCTTGAGGAGCGGATCCACGGCGACAAGAAACTCTTCGGGTGGCAACCCGCCGAGGTCGCGGTTCCACAGCCATTTGTGGCCCATCGCGCAGACGGAACGGGGAACACATTCTGCTTCATCGATGCCACAGAGCACCGCGGCAATCATGTCGCAATGCTCGAGGGCGGTGGAAAATCGGCCGCGCTTGTCGGGGTTGTGGCGCAGCCAGTGGAGCAGTTTCGAAAAGCCCCACTCCGAAGAATACGTTCCGCCGCACCAATCGATGGCCTGAAGCTTTTGCTCGTGAGCCGTCCTGGTAATGAGCGCCGCTTCCCGCCAGGACCGGTGATCGCACCACAAATAATATTCGCCGAGCGGCTCCAATCTTCCGCCAACCGGAATGACGCTCGAACCGGTCGTGTCGACGGCCAGCGCCGCGACCTGACTCCCGGGCAACTTCGCAGCACCCAAGGCGCGTTGCATCGCCTCTCGCAGCGCCCGCAGATGGTCGTCGTGGCTTTGTGTGGCGTAATCGGGGTCCGCTTTCGTGCGATGGAGGGGATATTCGGCGACCCCGGAGCTGAGCCTACCGCGACTGGTATCCACGAGGGTAACGCGCACGCCCAGCGTTCCGAAGTCCACCCCGGCCACAATCGACATGAGTTTGTTTCCCTCCCGGCCTACCCGCGACTTCCCTGTCGAGGGCCCACAATCGAGCCCGGCAGACCGCAAACAGGAGTCACGATTCCTAGACACACATTTCGTCGAGAGCCTGGGGTCAAGCGTGGAGTACTCGGACGCGCCGATTCTATGACCTTACGGCAGGTGAGGCAATCGGAGGCTGGATTGAAAGGAAGCCCGGCCTGGGATACACTCTAGGCGGTTAGTTGTGAGGTGGCAAGCGAAAGCTGTGTATTGTGGGTCTCTGGCAAGGCATCCGAATGACGTCCCCACGACGAATCGCAAAGCGCTTTGACGCCACCGCCAGCGGCGATGAATCGCTCATTTCGCGGAGAGGAACCGTTCCACCCGAGAAACAGGAGTAGTCCTCCATGAGTTCACGGCCCTTTGTCATCCATTCCCGGTCACTACCTGAGGGACAGTCAGGCGAATTGCTGCGCTTTACGCGCGAGAGCGTCCAATGGGAATGGATGAGCCTGTCGGCCCGGCGGTTGAACCCGGATGAGAAATACGTCGCCACAACGAATGGTGAGGAGGCGGCGTTTGTCGTGTTGGGCGGCCAGTGCCGCGCAAACTGGGGCGCGGGCGAACAGTCCATCGGCAAGCGCAAGAATGTATTTGACGGGCTTCCTTACTGCGTGTATCTGCCGCATGGGCACGAAGTTAAATTCGCGGCGGAGACAAAGTGCGAAATCGCGGAGTGCCGGGTGCCCTCGACGGCGGGCCTTGAACCGCGCCTCGTCCGGCCGCAGGATGTCGCTTCCAGCCTGCGCGGGGGCGGAAACGCCTCACGCCAGATTGTCGACATTATCAAGCCGGAGTTCCCCGCGGACCGTTTGGTCGTCATTGAGGTGTACACGCCGGGCGGGAACTGGTCAAGCTTTCCACCGCACAAACACGACG
>Ga0306925_10004785_pt1 | contig 12311 bp, 10 predicted proteins | sample flu12Cox44000176_FD_203755 | JGI IMG/M metagenome (GOLD analysis project Ga0306925, IMG submission 203755) | Lab enrichment of tropical soil microbial communities from Luquillo Experimental Forest, Puerto Rico - flux8day.12C.oxic.44.000.176 (v2)... | ecosystem: Environmental > Terrestrial >...
TTGCGCAAAGAAAATAGGACACATGCCCGCCGAGGGGATGCATACGCCCACCTTGATTTGCTCACCCATTTAGCATCGCTCCGCATTGGCCGGACACGAGCGGCGACGGGTAAGCAGTCGCCACTTTTTGCTTGAGCCTGGCAAGCTGTTCCGGCGCCAAGTCCAGTTCGCCGCCCTTGAGGCAGCGCTCAGCAAGCTGCACGTCGGCGATCTTCAGGCCGGGGTCTGCGTCCACATTCGGCATAAGCAGGGACTCGGAGCAACAGAACCCGAGCGTTAGCTTCTGTTCCGTACCGTCGACGAACATCGGCTTTCCGGTACGAAAGTCCTGCAACTGCTGCGAAAAATCAATCTTCACGGTTTCCTCTCGTTGGTTTGGTTACATCGCCGTACGCAAAAGCGGTATTGATCGGGGCGGGATGTTGACCGTAACGTCGTCGCCGCCCCACAGCAAGCCGTCCGACGTTTGCGCGTCCGAGCCGGGAACGAACTCGACGCGGGAAAAAGGATAATGCACGGCGGCATACGTCGCCACACCGGAGCCGTCGGCCGTTACCGCGGCGATTTGCATTCCGCCATGCGTACGGAGGTTCACCGTCGATGACGGCGTAAGGCCGCGAATGGTGATCGTCGGCGAGGTCGTCGCCGAGAGCAACCGGACGTTCCCGGTAATGTCACAGGCGGACACTGCTATGTTCGTTCCGGTGGTGTAATTGGTGTCCGTCACGTTGATCTGCAGCTCGCCCCCGAGCCACGCCTTCAGCGTCGAGCCGATGCAGGAAAAGCGTATGCGCATCATCGGGCCGATTTCCGTTCCGGCATTGGTCACGGACCCCGTTTGCAGCAGAGTGCCATTCACGGCGTACAAGGCCAGCCAGTTTGAGCCCGGCTGATTCCGCACCCGCAACTCGTAACCGTTGCTGCTGCCGTTGTAGCGCAGGCGGAAACCGATGAAAGCATTGGAATTACCCGTGCTCGTCCAGTCAACCTCGAATTCGGCGACGATGTCGGTGTGCGAGAGCGTATAGGTGTAGGTATTAACGGCCGTCGTCGCGTTCGAGTAGTGCAGCCTGTTGGCGGAGGGTTGTCCGATCGCGCCGTAGATCGAGCGCCCGAGGTGGCCACCCGAGGCTTGCGTGGAAGTCGGAAAACTGTCGAACGACAGCGGAATATATCCGTTCTCCTGGATAAGCGTTCCGTCGGGGCCGGTCAAGTGATATGCGACGCCGACGGCCTTTGCGTTGCATGTATCGGGGTCGAAAATACGCTGTGTGACCCATATCGTCCCGCTGCCGAATCCGGTAAGCGTCGACGAAAACACCATTGCGTTCTGGTCGGTATATACGCCACTCGGGTTGATAAGGTTCACCAGCATGACATACGTGGAAAGACCGGAATGGTAGAAAACTCGCGGATTCTCAGCGACGCGCGGCCCGTCGAAATTGCTCGACGAGAGCATGGGCGTTGCATTTACAGTCCACGTACCTGTTGGCGATGAAGCGGTCGCATATCCAATCTTGAAAGCGTCGCCCGTCGTCGCGCCTTCGACAAACTGGTAATACGTTCCTCCCGAGAGGTACGTGCAGGAAGGCAGAAGATCAACATCCGCCCATTGACCCGAGGCCATCAGCGGAACGTTCTGGTTCCATGTCCACGGCCCGAGCGGAGACGACGCGGTCCAGATATCCCACAGATACGGAACGGCCGGAAGGCCAGTATTCGGCGAGCCGAACGTGTTCTGCGCCGCTGCACGCTGGAAAATGTATTGAGAGCCCCGCTGCTCCCTGAACCCCATCGCCGTCGCCGCCCAATTGCCGCCGGTGCCGTTGGTGATTGCGCTATTGTCCGCGCCTTGCTTCGTCCACGTGACGCCGCGGTCGTAGGAAATCGCGGTGAATGTGCGCCAGCCGGTCGTTCCATTGCCCGCATCGTAATAGAGATACCACGTCGACCCTTCGGTGTAGATCTGGCCCTCGCGAACGCCTTGCGAATCGGCGCTCGCCGCCGTCGGCGTAAGCATCGCCGAAGGCATCGGCCAAACGACAATGGCAGGATCGGCCACGACGCTAAAGCCCCCGGATGATGTCCAGCCAGTGGCCCACGTATCTTCTTGAATCAGCAACCCCGTGGAGTTGCGCGTAATCAGCGGGGACATCAGGCATCAGCGTTGCAGCATCCAGCCGGCGATGTCGACGTAAAGGCCGCCGCCGGTTGTGTTGTTGATGTAATTGAACGTCTGCGAAGTGTCGAGCGGCAATGTAACGTAGGTACCAAGGTTAGCAACGCTCGCATCGTTCGAGCCCGCAAGACTTACCGCGAATACGGTAGTGCTGACCGCCGTACCGCCCTGGTTAAGATAGACAGTAACCGAGGTCGTCGTCGTATTCTGTATGAATGCATAGGCCAGTTGCGACGTAACGGGAACGGCGCTTGCGGCAGAGATGTTCGTGCTGGTCGTCGCCGATCCGTTCGCAAGAGCGCGGAATGGCGACGCGCCGATATTGGTGCTCATCCACCGCACAAATCCGGATTGATCGCACTGGAACGGAAAGAAGTGCGACGACGCATCCGTCAGGAACGAGCCCACGTAGCGATTCGTCGTGTCGCCCGTTTTGGAGCGCGCGAAGCCGCAAGCGGTTGCGAACGCAGTCGGAGCCGTCGTCGAGACGGTAAACGTCCCGCTGTTGTTGACGTAACCGTGATACCAAGTCGAGGCGGAAGGTGACGTCGGCGTGATCGTCTGCGCACTCACCGCAATGATACTGTTCGTGCTCTCGATGTATAGTTGCCCGCTGCCGATCGAGATTTGCGTGGTGCTCACCCACCCCGGCGAACAGCCGATAACGACACCTGGGGTTGCTGATCCGCCGCCCGCATAGTTCGGGACGTTCAGCGTGGTCCCCGTAAGCGTTGCTGCGCCGCTCGAACCCGTTGTGGTGAGCGTAATAAGCGGACAGGTGATCGGGCCGGAGTAGTTCGTGCCGTCGGAGGCCGCCGTACACCCCATGTTCTTTTGAAGCACAACGCTCGACGCGCCGTTGAACGTGCTGGTCGTCGGCGTGATCGTGACGACGCCAGCGCCGAGGTTAACGAAGGTTGCCGACCATCCAGTCGTGAAACTGCCCGTCGCCTGCGGAAGCGTGACCGCAACGGGAGAGGCGTTGTTGAACGTTACCAGCTTGCCCTGATCGCCCGAGACAACGGTGTAAGTCGTGCCCGTCTGCGCGTTGATCGAGACAGGCAGATTGCCGGTAACATCCGCAGTTCCGAGGTTGACCGCCCGCGCCGTTCCGTCCTGCGTTCCGCTGGTGACATGCACAAAGCCGGTACCGCTAGGAGTCGAGCCGGTCGGTGTTGCCCATGTGCCATCACCCCGCCAGAAGGTCGAGGCCGATGCACTTGTCCCGCTGTTCAGGTTGGTAACAGGCAGGTTGCCGGTGACGCCGCTCGTCAGAGGAAGGCCGGTCGCATTGGTCAGCACGCAAGCAGAGGGCGTCCCAAGGGCAGGCGTAACAAGAGTCGGCGAGGTCGCCAGGACGGCGTTCCCGCTGCCCGTTACCGTCAATTCGCCGACGACGCCCGCGTTGTCGTAGAGCACCCGGCCCGTCGTTCCGCCCGAGATTGATGTCGTCCCGATCGTGATGCCGCCGGAACCGGGCGGCGTCGACCACGTACCATCACCCCGCCAGTACGTCGACGAGCTGGCACTCGTACCGTTGTTCAGGTTCGTCACCGGCAGGTTTCCGGTCACGTCGGAGCCGAGACCGACCGCGCTCCACGCGAGAGAAGCGCCGCCGTGGAGCACCTGCGTGCTCGAGCCGATCGTCGACATGATGGCGATGTCGTTGCCGCCATTGCCGACGATGACGCGCCCGAGCGTCAGCGCCCCCGCCGTGTTGGTGACGGTGCCCGCGCCGGATGGCGTTGACCACGTACCATCGCCGCGCCAGAAGGTAGACGCGCTCGCACTTGTGCCCCCGTTCAGGTTGTTAACGGAAAGGTTCCCCGTTACCTGAGTCGCGAGGTTGACGTTGCCGGTCAGAGCAGAGGCCGGGAATCCGGTGCAGTTCGTAAGCGTTCCCGAGACCGGCGTTCCGAGCGATGGCGCCGTGAATGCGAGGCCCGATACCGCCGCGATCGCGGCAACCGTGGCTTTGAGTGATGCGCCGTCGCTGGTGCGCTGCAGTTCCATCACGTCGGTAAGCGCCGGAACGTCGGTTGTGATGCCCCATATTCTTACGTCAGCCATGGCCTAGCTCCCTACTGAATAGCCGGTAAATTGAGTGAAAACGTCGACCCGAATGGTTACCGCAACGCTCGTCGTATGCAGCAGCGTTCCGCCCGTACCGCCATTGTAGTAAGCAACGGTCGTCGGGTTGGAAATCGCCGAGCCATTCGTCGCAAAGAACATTCCGAAGGAATTGATCGCGGGCGAGAACGTCATTGTGACCCGCGTTCCGTTCGCACTGAGCGTGCAATAGACAGACGCCACAAAGGGCGAGTTGGTCACAAACCAGCCGGTATCCGACACCGCCGCCAGCTGCCCGATCGGAATCGTGATTGCGCCACTCGACAGACTCGTCACCGGGAAGGTGCGACCGTTGGCCGGCGCGATGCCAGTCAGAGCGTTGAGCGTCAACCCCGGATGGTCGGCAACGAAAGCGGACTGACTGCTGTACTCGCCGGAACTCGAACCTGACACACCGAAGTAGAGTTGCGCGTAGTAATTGATCGCGCCCTCGTCCTGCGTGTAATTGATGTCGACCGTGTCTATCAGGACGACGGGTGGCGCCGAGCCCGTCACGCATACTTGCCCGATGGAGTCGACAGGCCAGCCATGATTCCAGTTGGCGATGGCGTTCGTCGTGGTGAGACAGACGTGACCCGCATCGTCTCCTAGGATGCCGTCGTTGTAACGACGGTTCGGCGCGCTCGGCGGGCTGTCGATCAGGACGCACAGCGCCCCGGAGTCCGTAATCCTCGCCCAACCATCGATAACCGGAGCGCCGACCGGGACGGACCCCGTAATGACATAGAGCGTATTGTCGGAGGCGTAGCGCAACCCGGTGCGCCACACACCCGTAGGCGTCGAGGTGGAGACGTTCGCGCGTCCGGTTGCATCATCTACGGCGAGTCCATTGATGAATGGAACGGCCACGCTCCACCTTCAAAAAGGCCCGGCAGGACCATGACCCGCCGGGCGTCAAGCGCCGATTTATCGACGCGAGAGGAACTTACGGCGTCGTCACCGCTTCCGCAGTCAGGAACACGTAGTCGCCCGCGACGAGCGCAACGCCTGTCTCGTTTGTCCACGTGTTGTTCGTCGTGGCCGCGATTGTGACGCCGTCGGTGCCGATGCCCGCCGTACCGCTCGAGGTAACGCCCGCCGTGCCAACACGGCAAAACTGCGCCAGATTGCGGCTTCCTGCGAGCGGCGTGCAAGTCAGCGTCATGCCCAGATGGAAAGGCGCGGTCGCATCCGAGGCGGAGCCCACCGTACCGGTCGGCTTCCAGACTTGGAGATTCGATGCACCAATGATGGGGGATGCAATGCTCATGTGAATATCTCCTGGTTTACGATTAGCTGTCGGCCATGACGCCCTGGAATTGTGCGCCCGATGTCGTCAGGTTGCCCGCCCATGCCAAGAGTTGCACGACGGCGTCTTGGTTCACGCTGTAGCGCTTACCCGGATCGAGCGTGGTGAAATTGCGCTCACGGTGCGGACGCAGGAACAGATACTTGGTGTTCAGGAAGTACATGGTATTCGTCGGAGCATAGCCGCCGATACCACCATCGAGCACCACGTCAGAATTCATGAACTTGACAGTTACGAATCCCGAATCGGCCAGTTTCGCATCCATGAAACGCTGATTGGCCTGGAGCGACGACATATAGAACGCCCAATAGCCGTTGTCGGCCATGATCAGGTCGGGGTGATCCGCGCCACGGACGCATTTCGCGTAAAGCGTATTCATGCGCGACTGGATGTTCGACGCCGAACCGCCGGAGGTGATCTGGTACTGGTTCTGCCAGAACGACCATGCGCTGCGGTCGATGCCGCCATACGTGCCCGAGGTCGGCGTTTTCGACACCGCGGTCAGGAGGCCCACGATTTGCTTGCCGCCGTTCGCCGTACCGTCCGAATAGATGCCCTGGGTAATCAGGTTCGCCATCGAGGATTCGCCCACCTTGATGCGTGACTCCATCAAGTCGATGATTTCCTCTTTGCCCGAGTTCTGCAGCATCTCAAGGCCGGACATTGTGATCGGGCAGGCCGCCTGCTTGATGTCGTATTGCGCTGCCGAGATAACGTCCTGTGCGCCGACGGGAAGGGCCTCATAGCCCGAGTACCATCCGGCGTTGGCGTTGGCCTGAAACGACAGCTCTTGCAAGATGACGTTACCGCCGGAGAAGGTCTTGATGTTCCCTTCTTCCTTCATCTTGACGAGAATTGCGTTGTTCTTGGTGACGTTGTCGGCGATTTCGCCGGTACGCGACTGGATGGTGGTCGCGATGACGTCGGAGATAGCACTGTTGGCGAATGCCATGTGAACGGCTCCTATGTTGGTGAACGGATCTCACCCCACAGGCTGGCCGGGCATTCCCGGTGCTGGAACTCGATGGCCCGCTATAGCTTGGGTTCGGGTTCCGTGGATGACGGAACGGATAGTGCTTTATCTTTTCGGGACAGTCAAGATAGTTCCTCGAAATTCCTTGCAATAGCATCCCGAAGCGACTCATTTCTGGCAGAAGGGCGAACTTTGCCCCCGCTGGGTGCCCCCTTGACTGAAACATTCGCCGCGTTCGCCTGTCGCTGCTGCTGGCCGTTCTGCTCAACCGCCCGACCGATCAAAACCTCGCGAATCTGCGGGTGCATGCCTACGGCGTAGTTATAGGCTTCCTGAAGGTCGCGGGCAGTGCCGTTTTCGATCAAACTGGCCATAATCCCGCGAACCTGGGGGAAAAACTCGTTTTGCGGGTCGTTTGCGAAGGCGGCGAAGTCGTTTTGAGTCTGCGCGAGCGCTTGCGACTGCGCTGCGGCGGTCCCATAGGTGCGCTCGCTCAGTAAATTGGCGTTTTGGGCCTCCGCGCGGGCCAAATCGGCATTTATGGGCTGCGAAAGGTCGACGCCATATTGCTGCGCAAGGGAATGCATGAGCAATTTGCGATATTCCGGACCACCGGTGCGTAAATCGTGCGCCGTGCGGAGAAGCGAGCGGATTGCGGCAATCGGAGTCGCCCCTTCGGCCTGTAACTGCTGCGCGTAGGGAACAAACTCGTTCAAAACGGCCTGGGCGATCTGCGCCCGCTGCGCAATGCTCTGAAAACCCTGTTGAAGCTGCAATTCCCGCTCATGGATGTAGGCGCGGGCTTCCTGCGGAATAGCCGCATAGGCTTCCCGCATCTTCGGTTCCCATGAAGCGGGCGCGTTGTCCCAATTCGGGGCGGGTTGCTGCTGCGCGCGTCCGTTTGCGTCCGTTTGCGTCCGTTCGCGGGCGGCCGCGTCCGGCTCCGGCGCCTTGGATTGTTCCTCTTTCGCGAGGAAACGCCCTTGCGCATCGCGCCCCGGTTTCGCATCCGGCCGCTCGTCGTCCTTCGCAGTCGCCTTGTCGAGTTCTAACTCGAGCGTTTCCCCGAGGCTTGGCGGTTCCGTCGTCTCGCCATCTGGCGGCAGGACATCGACTTCGGTCGGATCAAATTCCGGGTCTCTTTCGGCCATGTTTTCCTCTCTTTATGTCGCTTTTCCGGTGCGAATCGCCCGGTCGGTGTATTCCCACATCCTTTCGCGTAGCGCTTGGCGCTCGCGCTTCTCGGCGTAGCGGTCTACGACCTTTTGGTGAGTTGCTTCAAACGGGACCACGCCATGCTCACCCATGTGGTCGCGAAGCTGACTACGCGAAGCGACGATTGATCGGTCGATCGGCGAGACGAAGGGCTCGATGTCTCCCTGTACTGCGGGCGCTTCGGTTTCTGGCTCACGGATCACCTCGACGAAGCTGTCGGTCGCGCGGTCATAGCGGAAAGTGCGCCGGCTCATGAGAGCGGCTGCCCATCAGGTCCGAGAATCTTCGGGCCGGTAGCGGCCTGAACTGCGTTGCTTTCGGCCTGATGGCGCATTCCCTGCTGGTGCTGCTGCTCGCTGATCGCCATGTCCTGCGCGCCCTTGAGAACATCGCTCCGCTGCTGCGCCGCCTGGCTTTCCGCATCCATGACCATCTTCTGCCGGGCCGATTCCTGCTTCACGTTCGCCTGAATCAGAATCGCCTGAACCTCCGCCATGGTCTTTTCGCGGAAGGCTTCGAGTTCCCCTTGCATCTTCAGCCGCTCGTTCGCCGCTTCTTCCTGATTGCGCTGCATCTCGCCCTGAATTTCGGCCATCCGTAGCTGCATCTCCGCTTGGCGGTCCTGCGCGTCGGATTGCTGTTGCGCCTGAATCTGCATGACCTTCGGATCGGGCTTCGGCGGAGGGGGATTCGCGCGCATCTGCTCGAAAGCGGACTCGATGACGCCCTCGATATCGCGGCCAACGCGGAAATTGCGGATTCCGAACATCAGAAGCGACTGCGCGATCGGCGCGATTTGAGGATTCGCTTCGACCGCGGGAATCGCCTGCTGCAAGAACTGGGTAACGCCGGTAATAAAAGCGTTGGTCGCGTCCCGCTGGGCGTCCAAGTCCGGCTCGATCAGGCTGTCGGAGGCTATTTCGATGCGGTAGTCGGCCAACTGTCCGGCGCGCAAGAGCTGAATCGCCTGTTGGACGATGTTCTGCGTCGAAGTGGCGAGGGGCGCGGGCCACGGAACGACGTTCGGCGCCGGGGGCGCGGGCATTCCGGCCGAAGGGGGCGCAGGCAGCATGCCGCCGGGAAGGGGTTGGGCTCCCGGTGGCGGCGCGGAGGGACCAGCTCCGGGGAGAGACATGGGGACGCCCGGAGAAGTGGGGGGCGCCATCATGCGCTGCGCCATTGCTGCCTGCGCTTCCTTGATCGCCTTCTGTCCATCAGGCGATTGCATGATCGCGGACTGCGCGATCAGCGTGTGTATATCGAAGAACCGGACCGCGACGTGCCCCATCAGCTTCAGCACATCGGTAACGAAGCGGGCGAGTTCCTGCTTCTGCGCGTCGAGGCGGACAGAGGTGAACTGCGTCTTGATCTGCTGCGCGCCGAGGGTCTCATGGGGGTTCGAGGCACCCCGGACGATGTCGGAAATCCCGGTGATCTGGTAAATGTCCTGAATCATCTGCTGCCGCGCCTGATAGAGTTGCTGAATCACTTCAATAACGGTGTCGAGCGGGACCCAGTCGATAGAGCCCTTGATTCCGCCCTTGTCGGCGAAGGCCGCCCAGGTGTCGATCGGAATGAGTTGGTTCTCGAGCCCCTCGGTGAATATCCGCTGGATGCCTTCCTGGCTCTGGTCGTAGACGCCGACGACCTTGCAGGCCTTGATCAGGTAATCGAGCCGATTGGTAATCGCGTCGATTTCCCGCGCCTGATCCTGGTACATGCAGTAATCGGGCTGCGGAATCAGATTCCCCGTCGTGTTCGTCGCAAACAGAGGCTTCGGGCAGGGAAAGAAGCCGGGGAATCCCATCGGATCGTCTTTTTCGTCGAGCAAATCCGCCATGCGCATGGAAAGCCAGCATACGGTGGACGTGCGCTTGTCCCACACCTCGTAAATCTTCGCCTGCTTGAACACTTCCGACTTCGGCTCGTCGGTCTCACGGGTCGATTGATTCGCGTCCGGATGACGGGCGGGCGTGTAGTCGAGCGGAACTCTCTCGCCGATGTCGTCGCCAAAGCGGGCGCAGAGTTCATCGCGGGTCATGTAGACGATCCGCCACAGCGCGGGGACTTCCTCCCACGTCCGGCTCGAGACCCAGCCGAAATCTTCCCAATAGACGTAGTCGACCGCGGCTAATTCACCCGAGAGTTTGGCGTAATAGTCGTCGTCGATCGTGCCGGTGGGCGACTCCTGCGCCTTCTGGTATCTCACCCATACGACTCCCATGCCGGGAAGAAGCCGGTCCTGTAAAGCATGCTTGATGGAGGGGTGAAAGTCGGACTGAAAGCAGAGTTGAAAATCGAGGACGCGTTCGAGGATGATCGAAGCGACGCGCGCCACCTGATCCGGGTCGGTGAAGCGGCGCATGACGATGGGAGTCGGCGGGCGCGAATAGACCGCGGGCATGGTCGTGTTCACGATCGACCACAGCATGTTGTATTTTTTGGTCCGATCGTCGGCGTAACCGGAAATCCCCACGCGCTTGTCACGGTAGCGGTCAACAACCTGTGTCCCGCGCTTGCGCCATTCTTTTGTTTGCTCGTCTTTATCGAAGGCGCGGATCTCGGCCTTCCAGTAGGCACATTTTCCGACCGAGCCCGAGCCGAAATCGGCGTAGGTTTCCGCGGTGCCGGCGTATGCCGTATCGTCGGCAGCAACGTTGACCGGATACTGACCCGTAGCCATTTTTTTCCTTTACTGCGGGACGAAATGACGAAGAAGATTCACCAGCATGTCGTTAAAAAGGACATAATTGTGCGTCCCTTCGCCGGAGGCGCGCGAGCCTTTATCGAGATAGCGGATTCCGGCGATGCCAGCATTCTGTAGTTGTTGCGCCGCGCCTTCGCGACCCATAGCAAGCGCCATCTCGTTGTGCAATTGCCCGCCCGTCATCGGCGTGTCAGAGGAAAGAGCACTCTGCACATAAGGCGACTGCTCGGAGAGCAACTTATCCCAATCAAGAAAATGCTGCGGGCCGAGCGGATCGGCAGCTTCGGCTTCCGGCGTTGCTTGGCGGAGACTGGCCTCGTAAACATTTCCCGTTCTGGTTTTCAGGTTCGGGACGATCGCCTGCGCTGCGTCGGGGCCAATTTGCGGATGCCGGGAGGCCCAATCCATTGTTTGCTGCCGCGCGACATCATCGGAGAGTCCTGCCGCTTTACGGTTCATGAACATGTTTGCGATTGCCGAATCAGCAAAACCGCCCTGGGGACTCGCCCCTTCGGGACCAAGTTTCCCCGCAGTCAAGCGCTGATAAGCAGCCGCAGTTTCGGGATTCTCCGCGAAATAGAGCCCATGGCCATAGGCTTGCGAACCTTCTCCGCTCCCTATGTGCTCCGTGCTGAATCTATCGAAAAGATGCGGGCTCCCATGAAAGACGTTGATCGCCGCCGGAGGACCGACGCCAAATGCCTCACCCGCGGTCGCGGCGGGAGAATTGTCCGCGCGCAGGAGATTCGCAAGGTATTGGGAAGCATCCGGGCTCACCGTTCCAGCCGCCCCGATCGCCGTTCCGACCCCGTACTGCTCGAGCGCTTGTTGCAGCCCGCTAACGAGCCCCATGAACGGATCAGGCATCCTAGATTCTCCTATCGCGCTCTCTCCGCGCCGTCTGCCAGAGTTCCGCCAAGCAAACGTGCCCGCCAAAGGGCTTCGTCGGATCGTAAGGACGCTTGAACGGAACGACGTTATCGCCGCGGCTCTTTACCTGTCCGCCCACCACGCCGCGCAAGACATTCGCGAGCGCGTCGACGATGTCGTCATGGAGACCATCGGGGAAGTGGACGAACTCCTGCTCGAGCGTATCGAGCCAGGGCGCCTCCGCAGGAAGAAAGACACGGCCGGCTTCCAAGGCTCCCTGAAGCGGTCCCGCCTTCGCTTCCTTGTTCCCGACGCGGGAGAGCTTACAGAAGCGGGGATGGACGCCAGAGGCGTGCATCTTCTCGCGGATATAGGGGCTCGACGCCTGAATGATGTTGTCGTGCTCGATCAGGTAGGCTTCCACCCCGCGATAGCGCTGCAGGAGCGCACACAAGGCGGAGACCGATTCCTCGATCGGCGCTTGCTTCCGCCAGACGTCGACGACGTAGTATTCATCCGCCCCTTGCGCGTTCTGAACAACAGCCACGATCGCATGAACGGTGTAATCCCCCGCTCCCGCCGATAGAGCGAAATCGGAGGACGCCACATAACGGGCGCCCCTCGGAATGTCGATCGGCGTGTACTTCCACTCCAGCCACTCGGAACGAAAGAAACCGCCCCCTTCCCCAACCGGGTCGTTAAGGTAGAGGCAGCGCCATACCTTCGGCCCCACCGAGATCCTGATCCGCTCAACATCTTCTAGCGGGTAGCGCTCCGGCCAGAGCGCTTCCCCCTTTTCGTTGATCGCCTTGAAGTGGAGGTGACGGTAGGCTTCCCCGCCTTCCTCCGCTTCTCGAAGAACGGTTCCTGTGAGGTCATCCAGCGCCCAGCGGGTAGCAGTAATGCAGATTCGCGCTTGCGGAGCCTGCCGAGATAGGAAAACCGACTT
>Ga0306925_10004792_pt1 | contig 12299 bp, 14 predicted proteins | sample flu12Cox44000176_FD_203755 | JGI IMG/M metagenome (GOLD analysis project Ga0306925, IMG submission 203755) | Lab enrichment of tropical soil microbial communities from Luquillo Experimental Forest, Puerto Rico - flux8day.12C.oxic.44.000.176 (v2)... | ecosystem: Environmental > Terrestrial >...
GGCCATGGGCATGATCGCCGAGGAGGGGCGCGGCGTCATCGTGCTCATTCGCGATCTGCGGGCAAAGTCGGTCTCGGCGTGGGTGGCGCAGAACGCCGAGAGCAAGCGGCCGCGGCGGCAGGTGACCGCGGAGCGGCGGCTGGTCGAGATCGGAGTGGGCTCGCAGATCCTGCGCACGTTGGGGGTGTCCGATATGGTGCTCCTCACCAACGCGCCGCCGTCGCGTTACGTGGGCCTTGAGGCTTTCGGGCTGCGCATCGTCGGCCAGCGGCGACTGAGCTGAGCCATGGCAGGTCGGTCAAAGCGATCCACCGAGGCAAGCGAGCTCTTGGGCACCCCGGGTGGCCAGGGGGCACACATTCTCATCATCGAGGCGCCCTACTACGAGGCCATCTCTGAGGAGCTTGCAGCGGGCGCTATCGCCGAGCTCGACGCGGCCCAGGCCACCTATGAGCGGATTGTTGTGCCGGGTGCGCTCGAGATCCCCCAGGCGCTGGCTCAGGCGGTGAAGGCAGACCTCATTGGCTCGGACGAGGCCAGCGCGCGCTTCGATGGCTGTGTGGCGCTCGGCTGCGTCATCCGTGGCGAAACCTCGCACTACGACATCGTCTGCAACACCGCCAATCACGGGTTGATGCAGGTGGCGCTTGCCAATGCCATACCGCTCGGCAATGCCATCCTGACGGTCGACACCGAGGCCCAGGCGCTGGAGCGTGCGCGCGGCGGGCGCAAGGGTAAGGGTGCTGACGCCGTACGCGCCTGCCTCGCGCTGATCGCGCTCGAGCGGGTGTTCGCCTCCGAGGAGGCGGAATGAGCGCGGCGAGCGACAGCGCGCGCACTCCCAAGGGCCTATCGCGAAGTCAGGCCCGCCTCGCGGCCGTGCAGGCGCTCTATCAGATGGACCTCGCCGAAACGGACCTGGCCGCCGTGATCGAGGAATTCAAGGCACACCGACTGGGACGAGCGGCCGACAACGGTGTGGATGCCGGCACCGGTGGCGAGGCGGACCCCGAACACTTCGCCGGCGTGCTGAGGGGGGTCGTGCGGCGCCAACGTGAGATCGATCCAATGATCGACCGGCAACTGGCGCAGGGATGGCGGCTCACGCGGATCGATTCCATTTTGCGTGCGATCCTGCGCGCGGGCGCCTTCGAGCTCATCGAGCTCAGCGATGTGCCGCCTCGCGTCGTCATCAGCGAGTACATCGATGTGGCGCACGCCTTCTTTGAAGGTGATGAGCCGCGCGTCGTCAACGGCGTGCTCGATGCCCTCGCCCGCAAGCTGCGCCCGGGCGACCTGCCGGAGCGGGGCAAGGGCGAATGAGTTGGGTCGCTGGCCTCCCAGAGCGTTCAGGGATCGTGCCAAACCATGTGCTCAGCTGTTCAGAGTGACGGGGCAAGAGGCTGCGCCTGTTGGGACACAGCTGGTCGCTCCGGGAAGAGGCGAAGTCGAAGAATGGCGGCAGCGGAGGCGGGTGAAAGGCGCCCCTTGAGCTTGGTGCAGGCGAGGCTTCCCAGGAGGTGGGTGCCCTTCGCCCTGACCTTGAGCGCTCCTGCCAGCGCCGGTGCGCAAATTGCGCCTGGCGTTGCCGTTGAAGCCTTGGCGAAGGAATGAGATTTTGCGCCGCGACAGGCCCATTGGGATCGAATACACACTCGGCACCGAGCCGCCGGCGGATCTGGGTGTCGGGACGCGGGCGTGCAAGCTGAGCATGCGATGACAAGCGAGCAGCAAGACCAGCGGTTACGCGGCGAAGAGGCCCTCATCCGCCTGCTTGCTCCACTCACCAGCGATGCTCCCGGGGCCTTCGGCCTTGCCGACGACTGCGCCTTGATTGCGGTGGAGCCCGGCACCCAGCTGGTGCTCAAAACCGATCCGGTGGCGGAGGGGGTGCACTTCTTCAGTGACGATGCGCCCGAGGATATCGGCTGGAAGGCACTGGCGGTGAACGCTTCCGATCTCGCCGCCAAGGCCGCCCGGCCGCTGGGCTACCTGATGGCGCTGTCCTTCCCGGAGGCACCCACCACCGCCTGGTTCCAGCGCTTCGCCGCTGGGCTCACGGCGGCGCAGACGGCCTTCGGCTGCCGTCTTCTGGGCGGCGACACGGACCGCCGCGCCGGTCCGATCACCATCACCATCACCATCTTGGGTACGGTTGCAGCCCGCGGCATGGTGCGGCGCGGCACGGCCCAAGCCGGTGACGTGCTGTTCGTGTCCGGCACGCTCGGCGATGCGTTTCTGGGTTTGGCGCTGCGCAAGGACGCGGCGCTGTCTGGTCGCTGGGGGCTGGAAAGGGAAGAGGCCCAGCATCTCATCCAGCGCTTCTTGCGGCCGCAACCGCGACTGGCCCTGGCATCGGCCTTGCAGGCGCACGCGACCGCCGCAATGGATCTGTCGGACGGCCTCGCTAAGGATCTGGCGCGCATGTGCGCTGCGAGTGGTTGTGCCGGCAGTGTGCGCCTTGCTGACGTGCCGGTGTCCGCGGCCGCCGCCAAGGTGGCTGCGGCGGACCCCGCGCTTGCCGTGGCGATGGTGACGGCGGGCGACGACTACGAGGTGCTGGCCGCAGTTCCAGCGGCCAACGCCGATGCGTTTGTCGCCTGCGCGGTTAGCGATGGCATCCCCGTGCGTCGCATCGGCTCAATGCGCGCGGGCAGTGGCGTTGTCATTGAGGATGACGATGGACGGCCGTTGGCGCTGGATCATCTTGGTTGGGATCATTTCTAGGCGTCAGGGTGCGTTGGCTACCTGCGACCTTCGCACCAGTGCGGCGACCCTCTTTGCCATGCCCACGGCGGCCGCGGTACAATCCGTTGGGCTCCAGCCGCTGGCGATCGCCTGCTCTGCCGCCTTGTAGCCATCGATGGTCGAGCGCGCATCCCGCGCGAGCGCTTCTGCGCCCACCAGGCCCACTGCCTGACCAGGTAAGTTCGATCTCGGCGAGCTCAAGGAGCATGAGCACGCCATGGCATTTCTCGCGCCTCACCTTGGCGGTGATGGTCTCGACATCGGGTTTGATGCGCATCACCCCTGTCATTTGCATAATGACCGTTGGGCGGCGCACGAACCTGCCGCGCCCGATGGCACGACTTGAAGCTGGGAGGGATCGGGCCGCCTGTTAGGGACGAAACAGCGGCGGTTCGGCGTCATGGGCCGCGATCCACACCGTCGCTCGGGTTGGCGCTATCTTCCTGGCGCAGCGGTCGCATGCGCCCGGCGACGGCGCGCACCTTGCGCGGCGCGGCCCGCCAGAGCGCCAGCACCGACAGGGCGATCAACCCCATGCAGATCCAGAACGCGAACGCGTAGGTGCCCTGCATGTCGTAGAGCGCACCCGTAACCCAGGGTCCCAGCGCCCCGCCGACGATGGCGGCCAGCATCAGCGTGCCGAAGATGCTGCCATAGTGTTTGCCAGCATAGATTTCAGCGACGATTGCGCCGAAGATCGACGTAAGCCCGTAGCCCAGCCCACCCTGGGTGATAACCATCACATAGAGCAGCGGCAGCGTCGGATGGCTCTCGAGCAGGATGAGAGCCACGAAGCATGAGGCAAATCCGAGGCAGCTCACGGTCCAAACCCACTCCCTGCCAATCCGATCGGAAATGTGGCCGAGCAGAATTTGTCCGGGAATGCCGAACAAGCTGACGAGACCCAGCGCCCACGCCGCGACGGAGGGGCTGAACCCGATTTCGACCAGGTACTTGGTCTGGTGCACTTGGGCGGCGTACCAGGCATAGAGGCCCGCGAAGTAGGCGAGCGCGATCCACCAGAAGCGCGCCGTGCACATCGCGCGCCAGAGCGTCCAATCGACGGCCGCCCACGCTTGGTCCACAACGTTGGAAGCCTGCGGAGCTGAAGCGCTCGGGCCTCGGGCAGCCCCGTCTGGTTCAAGACCGACATCTTCGGGCCGCCGATGCAGCAAGAGGTTGATGGGCGCAAGTACAACGAGCAATAGGATGCCGAGGGCGCCGCAGGCCGCGCGCCAACCGAAGCTCTCGATCACCGATTGGACCAGGGGCAAGAGCACGATGGAGCCCACACCGACCCCCGCAAAGGCAATGCCGATCGCCAGCCCGCGCCGGCGTACGAACCAGTTGGGCAGGAACAGCGATTGGCCGGAGTAGCCAAGACACACGCTGCCCCCGCCCACCAGCACGCCCAGCGTCAGATAGAGATGCCACGGTTCTGTGACCAGCGGCGCGCCCAGCAGCCCGGCCGCCATCAGGCCGACACCCAACTCCATCACGGCGCGGGGACCCACCCGGTCCATCATGCCACCAAGCAGCGGGCTCAGAATCGCCGAGACAGCAAAGCCAAAGGAAAACGCCCCGGCGGTGACGCCGCGATCCCAGCGGAACTCCTCCAGGATGGGTGGAAACAGCAAAGAAAACGCGGTGCGCGCGTTGACCCCGATGCCCATCGTCACGAACACGACGGCAACGATCAGCCAGCCGTAAAAGATGGGCAGACGCATGGGCCTGGAGCTCTTCTAGCGTTCTCTCAAGAGGTAGCCCTCGCGCGATGCGCGTCGCGCGGGCCGGCAGGCCATCACCGCCGCTGTCGCTCGCGGCCATTGGCTTGGCCATTCTCACCCGCACCGGCGCCGGCGGCAATTTGCGCCAAAGGGCGGCTTTGCGGCCAGTCCCGCGCGGTTGCAATGCCATTGACATGGCAAGCTACGCACCGCATAAACCTCTGTCATGACCTATCCTATCAACGAGCGACGCCGTAATGTTCGCCCGCGCGCGCGGCTGCGATGACGGACCGTTGACGGGTCCAGTTCAGCGCCGCGCACGAAGCGCGGCTTTTTGTTTTCTCGAGCCGAACCAGATAGGTCTTGCCATGTCCACTCCTTCCGTGAAAGCCATCGAAACTCCTGCCGAGCCCACCAAAGCAAGATCGGCGACGGCGTCCGGCGGCCCTTCGGCGGCCGTCATGCCCACCTATGCTCGTCACAACATCGCCTTCGACAGGGGCGAGGGCGCATGGCTCGTTGCTACTACGGGCGAGCGCTATTTGGACTTCGCCAGCGGCGTGGCCGTCAACGCGCTGGGCCACGCGCATCCCAAGCTGATCGCGGCGCTCACCGAGCAGGCGCAGAAGCTGTGGCACTCTTCCAATCTCTACCGCATCTCGGGTCAGGAGCGGCTCGCTGAGCGGCTGTGCGAGGTGACGTTCGCGGATAAGGTATTCTTCACCAATTCCGGTGCCGAGGCGTGCGAGGGTGCCATCAAGCTGGCACGGCGCTATCATTTTGCCAGCGGAAATCCCGAGCGTTGGCGCATTGTCACGTTCAAGGGCGCGTTCCACGGCCGCACGCTCGCCACCATCGCGGCAGCGGGCAACGAGAAGTATCTGGAGGGTTTCGGCGAACCAGCCCCGGGGTTTGACATCGTTCCCTTCGGCGACCTCGAGGCGGCGGCGCAGGCGATTGGACCGCAGACCGCCGCCATCATGGTGGAGCCGGTGCAGGGGGAGGGTGGCGTGCGCGTCGGCTCCAACCAGTTCCTCAAGGGGCTGCGCGCGCTGTGCGACGAGCATGGGTTGCTGTTGGTGCTCGACGAGGTGCAATGCGGCATGGGCCGCACGGGCAAGCTGTTCGCGCACGAGTGGGCGGGCATCACTCCGGACGTAATGGCGGTGGCCAAGGGCATCGGCGGTGGCTTCCCTGTTGGTTGCTTTGTGGCCACCGATGCGGCGGCCAAGGGTATGATTGCTGGCACCCATGGCTCCACGTATGGCGGCAATCCGCTCGCCATGGCGGTGGGCAATGCCGTGCTCGACGCGGTGCTGGAGGCGGGCTTCCTGGCGCGCGTCGGCGCGGCGGGCTTGCGTCTCAAGCAGGAGCTGGCGCGCATCAAGGATGAACATGCCGACGTGGTCGAGGAGGTGCGCGCCAGCGGTCTTCTTGCCGGCATTAGGGTCAAGCCGCCGATGGGCGAGGTCGTTGGCGCGTGTCTGGGGGAGAAGCTGCTCACCGTCGGCGCCGGGGAAAACGTCGTGCGATTGCTGCCGCCGCTCAACGTCACCGACGCGGAGGTCGCGGACGCGGCCCAGCGACTGTCGGCAGCACTGAAGCGCGTGGCCAAGCCTGCCGCCAAGCTGTCTTGAGGGCTGCTGCCAACCAAAGCTTCGCTGCCGCCATGCTGCCGCGACACTTTTTGGATATCGACCGCATCGATGCCCGCACGCTTCGGCGCATCGTCGACATGGGTCATGCCATGAAGCGAGCGGGCAAGCGCGTGCCGGCGAAGCTCAGGCCCGACGGCATCGAGAACATGGTCCTGATGCTGATCTTCGAGAAGCCTTCGACGCGGACGCGGGTGTCCTTCGACGTCGCTATGCGACAGCTTGGCGGCCAGTCCCTGGCGCTGAACCAGGCCGACCTGCAGGTCGGCCGCGGCGAGCCCATCGCGGATACCGCCAAGGTTGTCTCCCGCTATGTCGATGCCATCATGATCCGAGCCAACCGCCACGCCACGCTCACCGAGTATGCCGAAAATGCCACGGTGCCCGTCATCAACGGGCTGACAGACCGCACGCACCCCTGCCAGATCATCGCCGACATCATGACATTTGAGGAGGCCAAGGGGCCCATCGAGGGGCGCAGGATCGCCTGGTCCGGCGACGGCAACAATGTGGCCGCGTCGTGGATCCACGCCGCAGCGCAATTCAAGTTCAAGCTCGCGATCGCCTGTCCCCCGCAGCTCAACCCGGCCAATGAGGTACTTGCCTGGGCCAAGGGGGTTGGCGCCGAGATCCTGCTCACCGACGACCCGCACGAAGCCGTCACCGACGCCGACTGCGTGGTGACCGACACGTGGGTGTCCATGGGGCAACAAAACGATGCGCCCCGGCGCAAACAATTGCTCGGCGCCTACGCCGTCGACGAGGCGTTGCTGAGATCGGCTGCACCGGGGGCCTTGTTCATGCATTGCTTGCCGGCCTACCGCGGCCTTGAGGTGTCGGCGGGGGTTATCGACGGACCGCAGTCGGTGGTATGGGACGAAGCCGAGAACCGGCTACACGCGCAAAAGGCCATCCTGGCGTGGTGCCTGGGAGTGGATTGATCGGGGCGGCATGGACCGAGCACAACATCGCGCACAATGCGACGACGATCTGGTGCTCCCGTTTCGCACGGTGCGGTCGGACGTGGTCGGCCGTGTTATCCGGCTCGGCTCGGTGGTGGATGCCGTGTTGTCGCGCCACGCCTATCCCGAGCCCGTCAGCCACGCCCTGGGCGAGGCCTTGACGCTCACGGCCATGTTGGGCAGCGCGCTCAAGGGCGAGGTCCAGGCCAAGCTGATCCTGCAGACCAAGACCGATGGGCCCCTGGATTTTTTGGTGGCGGACTTCGTGGCGCCCGGCAAGCTGCGCGGCTACGCCAATTTCGATAAGGCCGACGCCGGACTCGCCGAGACGAAGGGCCGTGGCGACCAGGGTGCGCTCTTCGGCAAGGGCCACGTCGCCATGACCATCGAGCGCGGCGTCGACAAGGAGCGCTACCAGGGCATCGTCTCGCTCGATCACGAGGCTCTCGTGGATGCCGCGCACACCTATTTCCGTCAATCCGAGCAGCTGCCGACCTTCATCCGCTTGGCCGTTGCGCGCCACTACGGTCGCGGCGAGGGCGAGGGTGCGCGAGTTTGGCACTGGCGCGCCGGCGGCTTGATGATCCAACAGCTGCCGCGTGTGGGGGGCAAGCGGGACGACGCCTTGCCCCACAGCGAGGAGGATGATGAGGAAAATTGGAACCGCGCGCGTCTCCTCGCCGCCACCGTCGAGGATCATGAGCTGCTCGATCCGGTACTTTCACCGCAGCGCCTGCTCTACCGGCTGTTCCACGAGGAGGGCGTGGTCGTAACGCGCCCGGCCGGGCTCGCCGCGGCGTGTCGCTGCTCGCGCGAGCGCATCCAGGTCTACTTGCGCCAATTCGCTCCCGCGGAGCTCGCAGAGATGCGCGAAGCGGACGGCGGCGTCACTGTTACCTGCGAGTTTTGCTCGCGCATATACCGCTTTTCCACGAGCGAGATCGCGTGAGCGTACCGAGTTTGAGGCCGCGCACGAGCCCTCGCGGGTATCACAGCGGGCAGGGACGATGGTTGGCGGTGCAGTGCTCTCGACCAGCGTCATGCATGCAGCTTGGCAGAGGTGTTAGATGGACGCGCGACAGCGACCAATGAAGCTTGCGATCGCCGGTCTTGGAGCAATAGGAATGGCCGTGGCGCGCCGTGTCGATGCCGGGGACGTGCCGGGGCTGGTGCTCGTTGCGGCCTCAGTGCGTGATGAAGCCAGGGCGCGCAAGGCGACGGCTGGCTTTTCTATCCCGCCTCGCTTCGTTGCCCTCTCGGCCCTTGCCGATGCCGCCGATGTGATCGTTGAGTGCTTGCCGGCCCAGCACTTCCTGGAGGTCGCGCGGCCCGCCGTTGAGCGCGGCCGCACGCTGATGCCGCTGTCGGTTGGGGCGCTCATTGACCATATGCAACTCGTGGACGCTGCGCGCGAGACCGGCGCGCGCATTGTTGTGCCAACCGGCGCGTTGTTGGGCCTCGATGCGGTGCGCGCTACGGCCGAGGGCAAGATCGCCTCTGCGACCATCGTTACGCGCAAGCCGCCGGCTGGGCTTGCGGGGGCGCCTTTGCTTATCGAGCGCGGGCTATCGGTGGAGGGATTGACGGAGCCCTTGCAAGTCTTCGCCGGCAGCGCCCGTGAGGCCATCGCCGGCTTTCCCGCCAACGTCAACGTGGCCGTGGCACTGTCGCTTGCCGGCATCGGTCCGGATCGGACCAAAGTGGAGGTGTGGGCCGACCCGCGGGTGACGCGCAACACGCACACGGTCAGCGTGCGGTCCGATTCCTCCGACCTCACCATGACGATCGAAAACATTCCCGATGTCGACAATCCGCGCACGGGGCGGATTACCGCGCTGAGCGTGCTCGCGGCCTTGCGGCGGCTGACTTCCCCGCTGGTGGTGGGGAGCTAAGTCGGTCCTGCCCGAGCACCACCTTGGCCTCGCCGACCAGCCAGTCGACGAACGCCTCAACGTGTGGCCGGCCGCCCGTCACGGATGAACGGATGACATAGTAGGCCCGCTGGCCTTCGAGGCTCTTGCTAAAGGGAGCGACCAGCCGCCCCTCGCCGATGAGGCCGCTCACGAGCCGACCGATCCCCATGCCGACACCTTGACCGCTTAACGCTGCCCCGATCAACTGCTCATAGCCGTCGAACCGGAGCGAGGCTGCGGGTCTGAGGTCGAAACATCCCTGTGCCGCCAGCCAAGTGCCCCAGTCGAGAAAACCAAACGCGCCGTCCACGTGCAGCAGTGCGTGATGCTCCAGATCGTTGAGCGTGCGCAGAGCGTGCGGGCTGCCGCGGAGCAGGGTGGGGCTGCAGACGGGGAAAAGCTCCTCACCGAAGAGCCGCGTTGCGCCCTCGGGCGCGTGGTGCGGGGCACAGTAGCGCACCGCTACGTCGACCAGGCTGCGTTCGAGATTGATCGTTTTGTAACTGGCGGAGATGCGCACGTCGACATCTGGCTGCAGCGCGGTAAACCCACGCAGGCGCGGGATCAGCCACAGCGAGGCAAATCCGCTGGTGGTGGTGACGGTCAGGTGGCGTGCGGCGCCGGTGGTGCGCAGGCGATCAGTGACCTCCTGCAAGCGTTCCAACAGTTCCGTGGCGGCACGCTGCAGGCTACGCCCCGGCTCGGTCAGCACCAGGGTGCGGTGGCGCCGCTCGAACAAGGTGACGCTGAGGTGGTCCTCCAGCGACCGGATCTGTCGGCTAACGGCCGACTGGGTGATGAAGAGCTCCTCCGCCGCCTTGGTGAAGGACAGGTTGCGAGCCGCCGCTTCGAAGCCCTGGATCAGGTCTAGCGGAGGCAGGTTGAAGCGCCGCTTTTGCATTACCTGTGCTCATGCATGAAATGAAAAATGATCGTTTGCGCCCACCACAATGCACGAGTATTCCTGCGACCACAAGGAAATCCAAACCTCGTTCGGCGCCAGGATGCATGCGTCGAACTCATGCACAGGAGATGATCATGCTGGCCCCGCTCACATCAGAGCCGGTCGCTCTTGCGGCGCGGTGCGTGCATCGCATCGAGAGCGCCAAGGGCATGAAGATTGCGTGTGTGCGCGGGGCGATCTGGGTGACGCAGGAGCGCGACCCCCGCGACTGGGTCCTGATGGCTGGGCAGTCCGCGATATTGGAGAGAGCCGGGCTCGCGGTGGCTTACGCCTTCAAAGATGCGCTGATCACGGTAGGTGCGGCCTGGCAGTTGCCGGCGGGCGGTCCCGCCCAGCCCACCCCGCACCTTGAGGCCCGCGCCTGAGCGCCCGGGGAGGGTCGCCATGATCTATCAGATCCACCGCTATCCGGCCGAGCTCATCGATGTGGTGGTTTTGTCTAAAGGAGAGCGCGTCGTCATCCGGCCGGTCCTACCGCAGGACGAGCATCTCACCAGCGCGTTCTTCCGCAGCCTGTCGCCGCGGGCGCGCTATGACCGCTTCATGGCGAGCCTGCGCGAGCCACCCCCGGAGCTGATGCGGCGCTTCACGCAAATCGACTATGCCGACCACGTGGCACTCCTCGCCGAGGTGTTCGCAAATGGCCGCGAGGTTGTCATCGCCGAGGCCCGGTATGTGCGCAAGGCCGATCCAGCGGTCGCCGAGTTTGCCGTCTCGGTGGCGGAGCTGTGGCAAGGCAAGAGGCTTGCGAGCCTGCTGCTTGCCAAGTTGGTCTGCCGCGCGGCCGCTGTAGGGATTGAGCGTATGGTAGGTGAGACGCTGGCGAGCAATGCGCGGATGCTGGCGCTGGCGCGCAAGGCGGGGTTCACGATCCGGCCCAGTGGCGAGGTGCGTGGCGTCATGGAGCTTGAGAGGGACCTGTCGCCACCTCGAGCGGGGCAGATGTGCAACGCTGCTGAGGTGGGCGCGCTCGCGGCCTGAAGAAGATCACCTGAAGATCCACCTGAAGATCACCGGCGCTGGCGCCAAGCCTGCAAGGCACGCGCAATGGCGATCATGAGCGCTGAGATGGCAGCGAGGGCGGCCGTCAGCAGCACCATGAACAGCAGCATCGGCGCCATCGCCCACACCACCAGAGCGATGAGGAGGATACCTGTGGCGATGAGCCAGAGGCGAAGCGTTATCACGGGCCGCGACGTCCCCAGCACCGCCCGAGGTAGGCCCAGGCGAGCCCCACCAGAAATTGAGTCGTGAAGACACCGGCCGCAGCGCGGCTCAAACTGCCCAAACCGAGCATGTTTAATCGGGTCGCCAGATAAAGGAGGCAGGATCCCACCAGTGCCGCGGCAAAAGCGGCCACCGGCAGCTTTTGCCACTGATCGGCGTGGCGGCCCATCCAGAACGCGATGGCGATCACGGCGGGGTTGAGCAGCGCTGTCAGCACCACGGATTTAAGATCGACCGGCGTCATGGGCGAACGGCACCTGGCTGCGAGGCGCTGAATCGTATCAGCGCGACCGGCTCTCGAGTCGGGGACGCAGCTTTTCCTCCTCATACTGGATGAACCAGCCGATCATCTGCCGCCAGAGCGCCTCGATAAGATCGGGCGGCACGCCGGTTTGGCTGGCGCGGGCTCGCACCTTGTCGATCACCTGCTGATTGCGCCAGGGCACGTTGGCCTCCTGGCGTGCGTCGAGCTTCAGCTGCCAGGCTCGCTCCACGTAGCCGAAACGCTCGGCGATGCCATCGACAAGCGCCCTGTCGATGCGATCGATCTCAGCGCGAACCTCCGTCATGTCGCGACATTCGGCAGGCTGGCGGGTCGCAGGGGGATGGGAGGGCATGGCTTGGATGTGCTCCTGAAGCGGGAACCCATTGCTGAGGCGGGCTTACAGACTGCCGACCGAATTGGCAACAGCGCCCAGCTCGCCCTCGTCTGTTTGTTATGCCGCGCTCTTTTGCCGGGGAGAGGCCGCCCGGTCGGATAGACCCGGTGCGCCCTCGCCCGGCGCCGTCGCGGGGATGGCGAGGGATCCCCATTAATTCCTGTTCTTGGTCTACTGGGCGGTGCGCGCGCCCTAGGTTGGCGGGTCGCTCGCCGTGCGCGGGGCTTGCCCTTTTCGCACTCGCGCGGGCCCGTTGCGCGCCAGCCAGGGCAGAACATTCTCAGCCGGGGCAGTTGCAAGCCCATGATCTGCGCGCTCGCCAGCCGTGGAAGATCTGCAGCTTCTGATGCCCCGCGCAATTCTCTACTATGCGGTGAGCGCACGTCCTTCAAGGCGAGAATCTGGCACCCCCCATGAACATCAAGCTGCACCACGTCAACCTGT
>Ga0306925_10004793_pt1 | contig 12297 bp, 6 predicted proteins | sample flu12Cox44000176_FD_203755 | JGI IMG/M metagenome (GOLD analysis project Ga0306925, IMG submission 203755) | Lab enrichment of tropical soil microbial communities from Luquillo Experimental Forest, Puerto Rico - flux8day.12C.oxic.44.000.176 (v2)... | ecosystem: Environmental > Terrestrial > Soil...
GTTGCGCCCAGGCCTTCAACTGCGGTGCTATGACGTTCTCGACCAGGAGGGGAGGCCCGACGCGATGATCCTCCCAGGGAAAATAGGCGTACCAGCTTCGCCAGCTCGCTTCATGTTCGCCGGACGCCGGTTGTTCGCGGGTCAGGCCAAGATAACTGATCGAAATGACATGCTGTCCCGCCACGCCCGCACGATCACGATCGGCGAAAGTATAGAGCTGCTCTATATAGCCAAGCGGCAGCCTCGTCTGCCGCTCGACCCAGGCGCGCAGCCCGGCTTGCAAGGAACGATGCGCAAGCTCGAAAGGCCCGGACGGCAAGGCACGCTGGTCCTGGATCGTCAAGACAAGCGGTTCGCCGCAGGTCACGGCGACCAGGACCGCGATAAGATCTGCGGATATCCCGTGTTCGATCGAAAGCGGTGCAGGCCGCAATTTCGTCTCAGTGTTCAAATTATCGCCAAGCGTTTGCATGAGCAGGACCGCGCAGCAGGTGAGGCACAAGAGACTCCAAGGGTCAAGACTATGACTCCTGGTTCCTTCCTGAATTTTCTTTCACCTCTTTGAAAAAGCGAAAACTCGAGAGCCCCGCAATGAGTCGCCATCTGCAATGCATGGTACAAGATTAAGGCTGCGGCGTGAAATGCAAGCGACAATCTACCGCCGTTCCGTAGGAACAGGCGGTGCCACTTGAGCCAAATCGCTCTCGCGTAAGCGATTCGACCGGCCAGAGCGAGCGCTTATCCCAAATCCAATTCGATCGCGGCGATGGAATGGCGTGGCCAGCACCATGGCGCGATATAAAGGGCATCGCCGCGCAAGGTCAGCGAGGAAGCCCAGGGGTTCGCGCCAAGCCAGACCCTTGCCGCGCGTGACAGCCGCCGCTCCTTGACTGCATCGATCGCGATCCGCGCTTCATCGAGATGTGCTCGTGCCTTGACCTCGATGAAGGCAATCGTATCGCCACGCCTCGCGACAATATCGATCTCCCCGCCTTTGACGATATAGCGGCAGGCGAGAATTCGATAGGTTTTGAGGCGCAGCCAGCAGAGCGCGATCCATTCCGCACGAATGCCTGATCGATAGGCTTTGCGGCGCTCTGCCGCGTCCCTCATCACCGCCGCTGCGCTGCAAGTTCGATCGCGCGCGCATAAACCTTGCGGCGCGGCTGGCCGGTCTCGGCGGAAACGACGGCAGCGGCATCCTTGACCGACAGCGTCTCCAGCGCCTTGCCGAGCTTGTGGTCGAGTTCCTCGCCACTGGCAGCCGCGGCATCGGCCACGGGCGGCCCGACCAGCACGACAATCTCGCCCTTCGGCGGAGGCTCAGCCGCGAAGGCGGCGGCGAGTTCGGGAAGCGGGCCGCGCCGCACCGTTTCAAAATATTTGGTCAATTCGCGCGCGATCGCGCCATCGCGGGGCCCAAGAACTGCCGCGAGATCGGTAAGCGTCTCGGCAACCCGGCGCGGCGATTCGAAAAAGATCAGCGTGCCCGGAATAGCCGCAAGCTCGGCGATGCGCTGGCGGCGCGGCCCCGGTTTGACCGGCAGGAACCCTTCAAAAAAGAAGCGATCCGTCGGCAAACCCGCCACTACCAGGGAAGCCAGCACGGCAGAGGCCCCTGGCACCGAGGTCACCTGAATATTCTGCGCCAAAGCCTCCGCGACGAGCTTGAAGCCGGGATCGGAAATAAGCGGCGTGCCGGCATCGGAAACCAGCGCGAGGGTCGAGCCACTTGCGAGGCGCGCGAGAAGATGCGGGCGCATCACTGTGGCATTATGCTCATGATAGGCGACGAGCGGCGTGGAAATGCCGTAATGGGCGAGCAAGGTCTTCGTCACCCGCGTATCCTCGGCGACGACGGCATCCGCCGCCGCGAGGGTCGCAAGCGCACGGAACGAAATATCGCCGAGATTACCGATTGGGGTTGCGACCACATGCAGGCCCGGGCGAATAGGCTCCGCCTCAGCCTTGAGGCCGAAGGCGGTAAAGACGCTTCTGTGGAGTTCGCAAGCCGGTCCCGGCTTGCCTGCGCTCAATTCGTCCATGGTTTTCGGGCGCCGGCCTGGAATGGAAGAAGCGGCAAATGCCACCGCAAAAGTTCATTAAAATGGGTGTTCGTTATAACGTCCCACTGTTCTTTATATAGAACATATTGGGAAATGCTGCAAGGCGGCCCTCGCTTTTCCTTGACTCGTCTCCAGATAAACGGCTTGCCGGACGGTTTTCAATCTGTCTACCTACGAGACATATGATCCCGTCCGCCATAAAAAATGGCCGTTGGACCTGCGCACTCAGCATTTTTTCATGCCGGAAAGGTTGTTTTCGACGGAAAGCGGCCTGAATTTGTGTGACATCTCCTTTTTTGGCCTTGTCCTGGCTCAAATGTTCTGACTTTGTGTTCTTGCAATGCAGGGTTTTCGACCGAAAGAGCGCGGAGCGGAGGTTCGCCCGGATGAAAGGTTTTACGAGCGGCCACGGCCAGCGGGAGGCCAGTTTTGCGTCTGAAGAGCCCAGATTGATGGGTCGCGCTTCGCGGCCGGTCGCGGTCGTCTGCCTTGCTCTGGCGCTCAGCGCCTGCGGTACGGTCAATGGCTGGCTCGGCCACTCCTGGCTCGGGGACAATCACCCGGCACCGCCGCCACCGAGCGACAAGGTTCAAACGCAGTCATTGCCGGGCAATGAATCAATTGGCAGCGGGCCGGTCAAGGTCGCGCTCATCTTGCCTCTGACGCAGGCCTCGGGCGGGAGCGTCGTCGGAACATCCTTGCGCAATGCCGCAGAACTCGCGATGACGGAGGCGGGCAGCAATGAACTCACCCTTCTCGTCAAGGACGATCGTTCAACGCCCGACGGCGCGCGCGCAGCCGCGCAACAGGCCTTGTCGGAAGGCGCCGATATGTTCATCGGCCCGCTGTTCGCACCCAATGTCCGGGAGGTCGGCAGGATCGCGCGAGGCGCCGGCAAACCGGTCATCGCGTTCTCGACCGATACATCGACAGCCCAGCCAAATGTCTACCTTCTCTCCTTCCTGATCGAGAGCTATGTCGATCGGATCGTCGATTATGCCGCCGCCAAGGGCAAGAAATCCATCGCCGCGTTGATCCCGGATAATGATTACGGCCGCGTCGCGGAAGCCGAATTCCAGCAGGCGGCGGCGCGGCGCGAGATTCGGGTCATGGGAATTGAACATTTCCAGCCGCAGACGCTCAATGCTTCGGTCCAGAAGATTGCGGCTCTCGGGGACCAGATCGATTCGCTCTTCATTCCAGAACAGGCCGATGCAATGGGCGCCATGTCGCAAGCGCTGGTCTCGGCGGGTATCGACACGAAGAAGGTGCAGATCCTCGGGACCGGCCTTTGGAACGACGCGCGCGTCCTCAAATTGCCCGCCTTGCAGAGCGCCTGGTTCGCCGCGCCCGAAAACGGCGGATTCAATGCTTTCGCGGAGCGCTACCGGACCAAATTTCACTCCGATCCGACCCGCATCGCCACGCTTGGCTATGATGCGGTCTCGCTCGCCGCAGCGCTCGCTCACACGCAAGGGTCCCAGCGCTATAGCGAAAGCGTGTTGACGAACCATTCCGGTTTCAACGGCGCCGATGGCGTGTTCCGTTTCCGGCCGGATGGCCAGAACGATCGTGGCCTCGCCGTGTTGCAAATCAACAATGGTACGGCCGTCCCGCTCAGTCCGGCGCCGCATTCCTTTGCCGGAAGTTCGGCGACTTAGAGCGTGTCCAGCAAAAGTGGGAACCGGTTTTGCGTCCGGATACGCGACAAAACAAATACTTAAGAGCAAGATGACGATTCAAAGATGAGTCATCTTGCTCTGGTGCATTTTCGGGCGAAGTGGATGCCGGTTCGCCGTCCGAATATGTGATAAAACAAACAGATAGAGCGCCTTCCCGTTTGTGTTAACTGGAAAGGCGCTCTACTTATTATTCTGTTTGTTCTATCAGGTTTTCTTCTCGCTTAAGAACCTGTTTCGATAGGCTGGGCCATCCAAAGCCCTCATCCTAAGGAGGCCTGCAAGGCCGTCTCGAAGGACGAGGGCGGCTTCACTGAGCACTGGAGTATCCTTCGAGACGCCACTTCGTGGCTCCTCAGGATGAGGCGGTGGCTTTTGAAATAGGTTGCAACCAGAATCCAGAACTGCGGACCAAAGTCTTGAGACGGTTAGCATTCAGACTTGGTCGAGCGCCATCCTCACGTGCACAACCCCATAAGCTGCATCGCGTGTCTCAAAGCCAAGCTCGCTCGCGATTTGCAGCATCGTGACGTTTTCGTAAAGGACATAGCCTTCGAGATATCTCACGCCGGACCGGCGGGCGAGTTGCAGCATCTCCCTCATCAGCTCATAAGCGAGACTGTGGCCCTGGACATCAGGCCGGACCAGGATATCGAAATCAGCTGTGTTTCGATTTTTAGGCGACCGTATGATATGTGCAACGCCGAAGATCTCATTCGGATTCGTCTTCGAGAGAGCGGCAAGCGCGACTTCCCTGCCTGTATCAAAAGAAACGAACCTCTTCGCCATAACCTCCGAAAAATCCTGCACGATTCCAAAGCAGCGCAGGCGAATATCTTCCTCGGATGTGTGGCGGAGCATGCTGCGAAGTGCAAGCTCGTCATTGGCTCCAACGGAGCGGATCAAAAAAGGCGTTTCCCTGTCCGTCGCGATTTTATGGGTGGAACACGACGGTGCCGGCGGATTGAACATATCCGACTCTCCTCCCTAGTAGATTTGCTTAAAATATTATTGTTGTTAAGCGGCGCTATTCTGCTTTCATCGCCCTCATTGTCAAGCCAGCGAAGCGCTTGCGCGATAAATTAATTCAATCGGATTTACGTACTGGATTGTTGCGCCTGGAAACGGCGGGCCAATTTCATTCAGCCGCTTGCCGCCTGCGCCACCGTGATGAATCTCTCAACATCCGCGCTTTCGGTCGCGAAGGACGTGACGAGCCGCACGAAAACTTCATCGGGGCCAGGCGGGCTAACCCCAGGAGCGAAACTCTTCGAGCTCCAATCGTAATAAAGAGCGCCTGCTTCACGTAGGCGCGCATCAATCCTGCCCGGCAAAATGACGAAAATCTCATTGGCCTGACGCGGCCAGGCAAATCGCACGCCGTCAACCTTGGCCAGTCCTTCCGCGAGACGAAGCGCATGTGCATTCGCGGTTTTGGCGAGGCTGAGCCAATGGCCATGCTCGAGATAGGCGACCATTTGCGCGCCAAGAAAGCGGCCCTTGGAGAAAGTATGGCCGCTGCGCTTGCGTTGAAACGGGAAATTCGCTGCCTTGGCTTTATCGAAGAAAATCACCGCTTCGCAGGCGAGCGTGCCATTTTTGGTCGCGCCGAAGGAAAGAACATCGACACCCGCCTTCCAGCTCATTTCAGCCGGCGTGCATTGCAGCGCGACGAGCGCATTGGCAAAGCGCGCGCCATCCATATGAACGGAAAGCCCCGCCTCATGCGCGATCGAGGTCAAAGCTTCGATCTCCGCATAAGTATAAAGTGTCCCGGCCTCGGTCGTCTGCGACAATGAGAGAGCGGCGGGCTGAACCTGTTTCACCACCCCCGCCGGGAAAGCTGCCAGTGCCGCACGCAAATCCTGTGGCGCGATTTTGCCGGCGGGCCCCGGAATCCCGATGAGCTTGGCGCCTGCAGTGAACATTTCCGGCGCGCCGCATTCATCTTCCATGACATGCGCCTCCTGATGACAGAAGACGCCGCCCCAGGGCGGGCAAAGGCTGGCGAGCGCCAGCGCATTCGACGCGGTTCCGGTGGCAACCAAAAAACAGGCGATCTCGCGCTCGAAAACCTGTGCCAGAAGCTCAGAGGCCTTCGCGCTATAGGGATCGGCGCCATAGGCCGGAACCGAGCCCTTGTTGGCTGCAAGGATGGCTTCGAGAATCGTTTGGCTCGCGCCGGCTGTATTGTCGCTCGCGAAATCCATCGAACCTCGAACCAAGCGGAAGGAAAGCTGACCTCCTTGTTACCCTTTTCGGCGGCTTTCGCAACCATGCGATCTACGGAGCCGGTTTGCGACCGAAACTGTCTCAAAAGATCACGCCGCGGTGCTGAAAGGCGCGCCGACATCTCGCCGTGGGGCAAACTTTGTATTAATAAAGGATGAACGAAGTTATAACTTGTTCACAATGGCACAATCTCCGCTTGTTTCTACCATTGAAATCTGCGATGTATCCGTGCTGGAGATAGGACAGCTTTACTGACCATTTCTGAAATGGGGAACGCGCTTTTTTCACGATAGACTGCGTCGGCACCCGGAAGGCCGCGTCGGCTCCTGAAGCCCCACGAAATCGGGCAAGGCCGGTCGCCGAGACGGAAAGCACGAACCGGTTCGCGTGGCAGTGCTGGAGCAGGGGCGATGAGCGCTGAAAAAAAACGAAAACGAAGGTCAGCACAGGCAAGGTTTCGCCACGCCATGCCCAAAACCATGGCCCCGAAATCCCTTGCAGATCCGGCCTCCCCTCTCCTTTTTCCCGAACCGATGCTCGCGATGACCAATCCGCTCTTTCTCGATCCGAACCTGCCGCAAGAACAAGGCCTTTATTCGCCTGCCCGCGAACATGACGCCTGCGGCGTCGGTTTCGTTGCCGACATGCATAATCGCAAGTCGCATGAGATCATCGCGATGGGTCTCAAGATTTTGCTCAATCTCGACCATCGCGGCGCGGTCGGGGCGGATCGCAAGGCGGGCGATGGCTGCGGCATGCTGGTGCAAATGCCGCATCGCTTCTGTGTGGCCAAGGCGGCTGAACTCGGCTTCGCCCTGCCGGAGCCGGGCGAATATGCGGTCGGCAATCTGTTCCTGCCGCGCGATCCCGCGGGCCGCGAAATCGTCGAGGCGATCGTCGAGAAAGTCACCGCCGACGAGGGGCAGATCTTTCTGGGCTGGCGCGATGTACCTGTCGATCCCTCGGGCCTTGGCGAAAGCGTCAAGCCGACCGAGCCCGTGACCCGGCAGATCTTCATCAAGCGCGGGCCGCATATCGAATCGCAGGATGAGTTCGAACGCCGGCTGTTCATCCTGCGCAAGGTCATCTCGAACGCTGTCTATAATCTCGGTGATCCGCGCACGGCGGGCTTTTATCCCGTCTCGCTCTCCTCGCGCACGCTCGTCTACAAGGGCATGCTGCTTGCGACGCAACTCGGCGATTATTTCAAGGATCTGAGCGATCCCTTGTTCGAATCCGCCCTGTCGCTTGTGCATCAGCGCTTTTCGACCAATACATTCCCAACCTGGTCGCTTGCGCACCCCTATCGTCTCGTCGCCCATAATGGCGAGATCAACACCTTGCGCGGCAATGTGAACTGGATGGCGGCGCGGCAGGCCTCCGTCGCCTCCGGTCTGTTCGGCAATGATATTTCGAAGCTTTGGCCGATTTCCTATGAGGGACAATCGGACACGGCCTGCTTTGACAATGCGCTCGAATTCCTCATCCAGGGCGGCTATTCGCTCTCTCACGCGATGATGACGCTCATCCCCGAAGCCTGGGCCGGCAACCCGCTCATGGATGAAGCGCGCCGCGCCTTCTATGAATATCATGCCGCCCTGATGGAACCCTGGGACGGGCCCGCCGCGGTCGCCTTCACCGATGGCCGGCAGATCGGCGCAACGCTCGACCGCAATGGTCTGCGCCCCGCCCGCTATGTCGTCACCGAGGACGGGCTCGTCGTGATGGCGTCCGAAGTCGGCGTCCTGCCGATCCCCGAAGAGAAAATCGTCTGCAAATGGCGTTTGCAGCCGGGCCGGATGCTGCTGGTCGATCTCGAACAAGGACGCATCATTTCCGATGACGAGATCAAGAACACGCTTTCGACCGCGCATCCTTATGCCGAGTGGTTGAAGCGCACCCAGATCGTGCTTGAGGATTTGAAGCCGGTCGAACCCCGCTCCACCCGCACCGACGTATCGCTGCTCGACCGTCAGCAGGCCTTCGGCTACACCCAGGAGGATCTCTCACTCCTGATGTCGCCGATGGCCGTCACTGGTCAGGAGGCGGTCGGTTCGATGGGAACCGACACGCCAATCTCGGCGCTGTCTTCCAAGTCGAAGCTGCTCTATACCTATTTCAAGCAGAATTTCGCGCAAGTGACCAATCCGCCGATCGATCCGATCCGCGAAGAGCTTGTGATGAGCCTTGTCTCCTTCATCGGGCCAAGGCCGAATATTCTCGACCATGAAGGCAGCTCGAAAAAGAAACGGCTCGAAGTCCGCCAGCCGATCCTGACCAATGTCGATCTGGAAAAGATCCGCTCGATCGGCCATTTCGAGGAGACTTTCGACACCAAGACGCTCGACATCACCTATCCGTCAGAGATGGGCGCCGAAGGCATGACGGAAGCGCTGAACCGGCTTTGCGATCGCGCCGACAAGGCGGTGACGGGCGGCTTCAACATCATCATCCTGTCCGATCGTCTGGTCGGACCTGACCGGATTCCGATTCCTGCCCTTCTCGCCTGCGCCGCCGTGCATCATCATTTGATCCGCAAGGGTCTGCGGACCTCGGTCGGCCTCGTCGTCGAGACGGGTGACGCGCGCGAGGTCCATCATTTCGCGCTGCTTGCAGGCTATGGCGCGGAAGCGATCAACCCTTACCTTGCCTTCGAGACACTGGCCGCCATGGCGAACGACTTCGCCGAGGACGTCGATGGCTATGAAGCGGGCAAGCGCTATATCAAGTCGATCGACAAGGGCCTCCTCAAGGTCATGTCCAAAATGGGCATTTCGACCTACCAATCCTATTGCGGCGCACAAATCTTCGATGCGGTTGGCATCGCGGAAGATTTTGTTGCGCGCTATTTCACCGGCACCGCGACACGAATCGGCGGCGTCGGCCTGAAGGAGATTGCCGAGGAAACGGTTCGCCGGCACAAGGATGCTTTCGGCAATGCGCCCATCTATCGCAACGCGCTCGATGTCGGCGGCGATTATGCCTATCGGATGCGCGGCGAGGCGCATTCCTGGTCGCCGCACTCGGTCTCATTGCTGCAACATGCGGTGCGCGGCAATCATCCTGAGACCTATCGCGCCTATGCCTCGCATTTGAACGATCAGACGCAGCAGCCTTTGACCATCCGGAGCCTCTTCCGCCTCAAAAGCGCGGAAGAAGATGGCCGCGCGCCGGTTCCGCTGGAAGAGGTGGAGGCGGCAGCTTCCATCGTGCGGCGCTTCGCGACAGGGGCCATGTCTTATGGCTCGATCTCGCGCGAGGCGCATACGACGTTGGCGATTGCCATGAACCGGATCGGCGGCAAGTCGAACACCGGAGAAGGCGGCGAGGAATCCGATCGCTACAAACCTTTGACTAATGGCGACTCGATGCGCTCGGCGATCAAACAGGTCGCCTCGGGCCGGTTCGGCGTCACGACGGAATATCTTGTCAATTCCGACATGATGCAGATCAAGATGGCGCAGGGTGCCAAGCCCGGCGAAGGCGGGCAATTGCCGGGCCATAAGGTCGATGCGGTCATCGCCAAGGTCCGCCATTCGACGCAAGGCGTCGGCTTGATCTCGCCACCGCCGCATCACGACATCTATTCGATCGAGGATCTGGCGCAGCTCATCTACGATTTGAAGAATGTTAATCCAGAGGCCGATGTCTCGGTGAAGCTCGTCTCGGAAGTCGGTGTCGGGACGGTCGCCGCAGGCGTTTCCAAGGGACGGGCCGACCATGTCACCATTTCAGGTTTCGAGGGCGGCACCGGCGCGTCGCCCTTGACCTCGATCAAACATGCGGGCAGCCCCTGGGAGATCGGACTCGCCGAAACGCATCAAACCCTCGTCTTGAACCGGCTGCGTTCGCGCATCGCGGTGCAGGTCGATGGCGGTTTGCGGACGGGCCGCGATGTGGTTATCGGCGCCCTGCTCGGCGCCGATGAATTCGGCTTCGCCACCGCGCCGCTCATCGCAGCGGGCTGCATCATGATGCGCAAATGCCACCTCAACACCTGCCCGGTCGGCATTGCGACGCAAGACCCCGTTTTGCGCAAGCGATTCACCGGCCAGCCGGAACATGTCATCAATTTCTTCTTCTTCGTTGCCGAGGAAGTGCGGAGCTTGATGGCCGCGATGGGCTATCGCACCTTCAACGAAATGATCGGGCAGATGCAAATGCTCGACAAACAAAAAGTTGTGGAACATTGGAAGGCGAAGGGACTCGATTTCTCGAAGCTCTTCCATAAGCCCGAGGGTGCCGAGGGCAGAGCGATCTTCCGGTCCGAGCGGCAGGATCACCGCCTCGAACATGTCCTCGATCGCAAGCTGATCGCGGGCGCGCAGGCCGCGCTTGAGGCCGGCGCTCCGGTCGGGATCGAGGTCGCGATCAACAATACGGACCGCACGACCGGAGCCATGCTTTCAGGCGAGATCGCGCGCCGCTATGGCCATGCGGGCCTGCCCGACAATACAATTCATGTGACGATCAAAGGCACGGCCGGGCAAAGCTTCGGCGCCTGGCTTGCGGCGGGCGTCACGCTCGAACTCGAAGGCCAGGCCAATGACTATGTCGGCAAGGGCCTTTCAGGCGGCAAGATCATTGTCTATCCGCCCAAGGAAACACGGATCGTGCCGGAAGACTCGATCATCGTCGGCAATACCGTGCTTTATGGCGCGATTTCCGGGGAGTGCTATTTCCGTGGCGTGGCGGGCGAGCGCTTCGCGGTGCGCAATTCCGGCGCCATCGCAGTTGTCGAAGGCACCGGCGATCATGGCTGCGAATATATGACCGGCGGCATTGTTGTCGTGATCGGCAAAACCGGCCGCAATTTCGCGGCCGGCATGTCAGGTGGCATTGCCTATGTGCTCGACGAGGATGGCAGCTTCGCACAACGCTGCAATCTCGCGATGGTCGATCTCGAACCGGTCGCCGAGGAAGAAGAACTTATGCAGAAGAGCTACCATCAAGGTGGCGATCTCGCCGGCCATGGCCGGGTCGATGTCATGACCGACATGACACGTTTCGACGCCGAGCGTCTGCATCAGCTCATCATGAACCATGCGACTTATACAGGATCGACACGGGCACAGGTGATCCTCGATAATTGGGATGAATACAAGCCTAAGTTCCGCAAGGTCATGCCGGTCGAATACAGGCGCGCCCTGCACGACATGATCGCCGAGCACGAAAAACAGCTTTTGGCGACCGTGGCGATTTGAGGAATCGCGGATTATCCCAGCCGAAATGCGGGATGCTCTTTAGTCTTTGTTTTATCGCGTGTCCTGACGCAAAACCGGCTTCCACTTTTGCTGGACACGCTCTAGCACCTGAGACCTTGGCCCGGATCAAGGCAGTCTGAAGGGTTTTAGTTCATGGGTAAGGTGACGGGTTTTCTCGAAATCGACCGGCGCGACCGGCGCTATGCGCCGGCGTCCGACCGGATTCGCCATTACAAGGAATTCGTCATCCCGCTTTCGGAGGAAGCCACAAGGGATCAGGCGGCGCGCTGCATGAATTGCGGCATCCCCTATTGTCACAGTGGTTGCCCCGTCAATAATCAGATCCCCGATTGGAACGATCTCGTCTATCACTCCGATTGGGAGGAGGCGGTACGAAACCTCCATTCGACCAATAATTTCCCTGAATTCACCGGCCGTGTGTGCCCGGCGCCTTGCGAAGCCTCCTGCACCTTGAACCTCAACGATAATCCGGTGACGATCAAGACGATCGAATGCGCCATTATCGATCGCGCCTTCGCCAATGGCTGGGTGAAACCCGAGCTGCCGGAGAAGAAGACGGGCAAGAAAATCGCGGTTGTCGGCTCCGGTCCCGCGGGGCTCGCCGCCTCGCAGCAACTCGCCCGTGCGGGCCACGCGGTCCATCTCTTTGAAAAGAACCAGAAGCTCGGTGGCCTCCTGCGCTATGGCATCCCCGATTTCAAGATGGAAAAGCATCTGATCGACCGCCGCCTTGCCCAGATGGCCGCTGAGGGCGTGATTTTCCATCCGGGCGTCAATGTCGGCATCGACCTCGATGCGAAGAGCCTGACAAAGGATTATGACGCAGTCATCCTTGCGGGCGGCGCGGAAAAGCCGCGCGATCTCCCCATTCCGGGCCGTGGGCTTGGCGGCATTCATTTCGCCATGGATTTCCTGCCGCAACAGAATCGGCGCCTCGGCAAGGAGCCGATCCATACCCATGACCCGATTCTCGCCTCCGGGAAGCATGTCGTCGTGATCGGCGGCGGCGATACTGGGTCCGATTGCATCGGCACATCGGTGCGCCAGGGGGCGGTCAGGGTGACGCAGCTCGAAATCATGCCGCAGCCGCCAGAA
>Ga0306925_10004794_pt1 | contig 12296 bp, 12 predicted proteins | sample flu12Cox44000176_FD_203755 | JGI IMG/M metagenome (GOLD analysis project Ga0306925, IMG submission 203755) | Lab enrichment of tropical soil microbial communities from Luquillo Experimental Forest, Puerto Rico - flux8day.12C.oxic.44.000.176 (v2)... | ecosystem: Environmental > Terrestrial >...
CTCTGTCGTGACCTACGATGGCGGCAGTTATCAAGCGCTTCGCGACACCGGCGAGCCGCCTGACAATGAAGCGCATTGGCAATGTCTTGCGGCTCCTGGTCGCGATGCTAAATCATTTCGCCATCGCGGCACCTTCAAAGATGATGCTGAGTATGCCTCGCATGACATCGTCGCGCTCAACGGGGGCTCGTTTCTGGCGCTGCACGACAAGCCCGGTGTATGTCCCGGTCCCGGCTGGCAACTACTGTGTGCGCAGGGCAAACGCGGCGCGACAGGAGAACAGGGGCCGCGGGGGGACACCGGCATAGCGGGCCCATCAGGAGTGGATGCGGCGGCGCTTGTCGGCTGGAACATCGACCGCGCGGGCTACACCATTGTGCCGATCATGAGCGACGGCAGCAGCGGCCCGCCGCTGAACTTACGTGGGCTGTTTGAGCAGTTCTTGAACGAAGTAGGATAGCTCGGTGGCGCATGGGCGATCTCGACAGTCGCTGTGAAAAATGCGAGCGGGACATAGAGCAGTTGCGCGGCGAACTCGACGCCTTGCGGCTGCAGATGATCGACATCGTCGAGGGAGTGCTTGCGCGAGTCGATGAAGTTCTAGTTACAGTCAAATCTGCCAATCGGCAGATGTTCGCTGAAATCGATGACGTTCTCGTTACAGTCAAATCTGACAATCGGCGCATGTTCTCTGATTTGCAGGCGCAAACGGACAGGGGCTTTGCGAGCCTTCAGGCGCGTATCGACGCTCTGCCGCTGCCTCTCTCTGAGCGCAAAAACGATGAGCCACCCAAACTGAATTGAGTCGCCAAGAGAATGGGGAGCGCCAACGAGCGCGAGCGCGACGACGAGATCACCGAACTGCCCAACCCCTTGCCGCCCCGCCGCGCGATCAACTGACCCTGCTGGATCGCCCCCGATGCCCGAGGCTGCGATGGACTCGTCCTCATGAACTCGACGCGCGGTGATGGATCACCGCACGATCGCGACGCCGACGTACATCCCGGCCGCTCGCCCTTCGATGCATTGCCCTTCGGGATTCTGTCAGTTCCGAGTGAACGAACCTCCTGATCTATCCCAACACCAGCGGCGTCATCGGCTCGCAGCATTCGCCGTTGGGATTCTGTTCCATCAGCGAGCAGAGCATGTGCACGAGACTGTAGATGCGATCGATCCGGTGATAGAGGTTGGTGCCCCTGATCAACTCGCCGATGAAATGGCGGTCCCACTTGGTCGAGTTGCGGATCATGATCGCGCGGCCGTGCGGGTTCTTTTCGCCGAGCATCAGCCAACGATTGAGATCGGTGAATTTCCAGACCGCGACTTGCAGGGTCTTGAAGTCATACATGCCGATCGTCTCCCCTGGCACCAGCGGCCACATGCGTTTACCGAACATGATGACCTCGGTCTCGCCTGTAGGCAGCGCGGCGATCGCCTTGCGCGCACGCTCTTCAATGGTTGCGGCCTGAGACTTGCGGTCGCGCTCCCGGCGATCCTGGTCAAGAATCTCTTCCAAGCGATCGGGCTCGGCCAGCAAGCGATCCTTTAGTTCGAGCAAATACGGCAAGATCGAAGCAACGAAGGCGCGATCCTTCGTACTCGTCAGATCGTACCCATTGCAGAACGCGTTAGAGCCGTAGGGAAAAACTAAACGCATCGTCGGTTTTTTGACCGTCGTGTCGGTGCTCTTCGGTAGCAAGCCACCATCGAGCGCGCGCAGGATCAGATTCCAGGCGGCCGATTGCGTCATATTGCCGAGCGTCGTGCGGGTGTTCTTGTGCGTGAAAATCGCAGCGATTTCGTCCGCACGGTTGCGACCGTGCAATTTGCTCTGACGTTTGAGCTTAACCGCCATGGGTAGGATCATGTCTCGGCTCGTGCCGATCGCCCCCGTGTAGATGACAACGGCAGCCCCCCCTTGCCGAATGGAGTCTGCGAGTTGCGGATCATTCGGCGGTGGTGGTGTTTTATCGCGAAGATGATCATCCAAGTTGGTCACCCTGCTGGTCATGGCGCGGCTCTCTAAAAAATGAGCGGGGCATTGGCCGCCCCGCGCATCGCTTGAAGTGGCCCCTTTCCCTGGTGGTGCTGACCCGCGCCGCCTGATCAACATCTGCACTCGCGCAATGCCTCGCGCCGGGTCATGCCCCGGCGCTTTTTGCTGACCTTGATATCCTTCAACGCGCCGCGCCTGATTTCCGAGCGCAGCGTCTGCACGGCAATGCCGCGTAGCTTGGCGGCTTCGTCCAGGCTGATGATGGCATCGAGCCACTGCTGATGGTCCGCATCATTTCGCATTCGCTGGCCTCCCGGCGACTCAACGGGCAACGTGGGCCGCCTCATGCATCGAGTGGCCGCTCGGCGGCGGCATCAGGTCGCTGTCAGCGCGCGATGGCGGTGGCGACAGATTGTCGCCCTTATACGTCGGGTCTGGCAATTCCTTCCGTACCGTTGCGAGCAGCGTCGGCTTCTTGGTCGCTTTCACCCCCGTCTCGCTCATATTGATCGCGAGCAGCACCACGCCGATCTCGCGATTGGTCGTGAGACGCGCTTTCGGGTCCGCCTTCTTTCGGGCGTCCGAAATCGCTTCACCGGCGACATAGACCGGGTCGCTTTCGCCCAGGCTGCTGGTTCCTTGGTTGAGTGCGGCGAGTTTTTCGGCGACACGCTGTTCTGGCCACCGGCCCCACAGCAGCACGAACGCGGATGCCAGCGCCGTGCCCTTTTTCAGCACCGGGTTGACCACGTTCTGGAAGGACGCATCCCCGATCTCGATCGCGGTCGAGAGCATCCCGTCGTATCGGGCGAGGGCCGCATGCATCTCGGCGACCGAGCCGATCGGCGGAAGCTCGATATCGCTCTTCCACTTTTTGAGATAGGCGAAGCCCTGCCGCAACACCCTCTCCTTCAGGCTGGCGAGTTGCATTCCGGTGAGCTTGGAGGCTTCGTAGGCGTGGCGCGCCTTACCGTCATCGATCGACGTGATGGCGCTCTGATCGATGCCAAAAACGATGGCCACAGTCCATGTATAGCCCGCGATGGCGCCACCGGCGAAGCGGTGGCCAGCATCGGACAGGTTGCCGGTGGTGTAGAATCCGGCAGATTCGTTGTTCCAGACCCACGCTCCAGAGTTCATCCGACGCGCGATCTCGCGAACCCAAATCGGTCGCGTATCGCGGTTGTGTGGATTGTAGCGCAACCAGATCAGCGCCATTGCGGCGGGCGAAACCGTGTAGATCGCCACATCGCGCTTCCCGGCCCGAGCCCGCGCGATGATCTGATCTACCAGTTCCATGTCGGCCGCCGTTGCTTGCGCGGCAACTGCGGTGATCTCAGTGCGTAGCGTCTCAATCGGAGACGGACGGGCGTCCGCCCCTTCTCTGGTCTTCGCCATACTAACCTCGCTTTTAATCCGGGGATTATACCGTCCCGGTGCGGCGTGAGCCGATGCGGCTCCGGTTGCCGCGCGCACACGTGCGGCAAGCGGCGCAGCAAAGGCGCGCAAGTTGTCCCGATGTGGTGCGACACCACGCAAGGAACGGGTGCCGATCTGTTCGGTGTGTTATGACGCCATTAAAGATCGAGGCGGCCGCGGATGTCCAAAACTTTCGGTCCAACTAATTCGCGCATTTAATTGGATCGATCCTAGCGGCGGCGATGGGTTAAGGAATTTTCGTGGTCCTCAAGGCGTTCTCGGTATTTTTTGGCAGTCGCGGGATCGAAATTGAGATGTTCCATCTGCGGACCCCATTGCTGGACCGCGGCATGAACAGTTGATTTCTTCACCCCGTAAAGGGCCACCGCATACGCAACAGCGGCTTTCGGTACACAGCCCTCCCATTGCTTAAACTTCGTGAACGCCGCGATTCGCTTGTCTCTAAATTCCGTCTGGGGATTTAACGGCCGGCCGCGCTTGGAATGCGCGTGGCCGTTCCGCCTGGAATGCGCGCGGCCATTGATGAAGAATGCACCGAGCAGCGATCGTTCGGACCACATCCGGTCCTGTTCCATTGGAGTGGCGCGCCGCCATGCGCGATGCCATTCGCGATCCTGTTCCTTGGTCAGCGGCGGGAATGCTTGACGAATCAACTTCTGCAAAAACTCGTCTTTGATTTTGGGATCGGTAATGGCTCGCGGTTTCCGCCTTTGCCGAAGGTCTTCGCAGTGACGTTCTAGTGCTTCAAGCATTGGTTCGAGTGACATTTCGATCTTGCCATCCGAGTAGTTGTACAGGCCCTCTACCGTCCCCAAAAATCGAGCCATCAGATCGTCAAGCTCGACGACGGGCGCTCGGTCCAGGCTCATGGAGGCCAGCATTCGCTTGCGGGCACCTGCGTCCGTGGGCAACAAACCGTAATGTTTGATTAAGAGCCAGCGCCATCCCTCATCAACAGACTCAAATAGACGACATCGCTCGTCCCAATCCTTGTCCGATGGTAAGGAATTGCACAACGCACGACAGAAATCATCGAAGGTCCACGGTTTCAAGATGAGCTGGCTCCAAGTGTGGGGCGCGCCTCAACGCGCCGAGCACGTCAATGCTATGCCTTCGCGCTATTTGCGCCAAGACCCGGCCAGATTAGATTTGCTCGCATGCACCGATGCAGGGTTGCGGGATTTCTCCAAGTGGTCCCGGCACCCCGGCTTGGTGACAGAGCCCGGCGCAGCCTCAACTGCGCCGGGCTCGCATGTTCACTTCTTCCCTTCCTTGTGGTCCTTGGTCGCCTCGGTGACAGGCCCCGGCGTTGCTCCCGACAGCCCCGCGGCCGACTCTCTGCTGCCGCAACCGAGCGCTCGGCGATGTAGATTTGCCCCGCGTGGGGCTGGCTAATGAACATTGGTCCTTTTCTATGTTTCGTTAGGCAGCCGGGTGTCGGATTCTTCCGGCTCGGCTATCTTGCTCCAGCCGCTTCGGCGGCTGGTCCGGATTCTATCGCCGTCCACCTGCGAGCGGTCCTGATCCAGATCGGGTCGGACGGCTGCTTTATGTGCCAATCCTTCTCCACGTGTGTTTGCTGCGTGCGAGAACAATTTCAACAAAATCTTGGGCGGCAAGCGACGCGGTGCGACGCGGCGTTCACAATGGCGCTCTTCCGCAAGAGTCGACGATAGGTCGCCTTCCGATCATCATCGACGTGGGGAGGCAACCACGGTAGAGCATCCACATAGGACTGAGCGACGCGGCCGCCATCGGATCGGACGCGATCGTAGACCGCTATCATTCGTTCACCGATCAATTTGGGTAAAGGCGCTCGCCTCGTTCTGAACTTGCTGGCAAATCGTGCCACAGCAGTACGTCGCCGGACGCCGCGAATCATGTTTACCAGATTCGGAACATCTGAGAACCCGAGGTTGTTCACCAGCGTCGGTGCCCAAGCGTAACTCAGCGGCATTTCAGCCGGTGACCATTTTGCTTCGCCGAAGGAGCCATGGTGGACCATCCTAACCGGTGGGGTGAGATGGACCAGCTTAAAGCCAAGAGGTCCATTCTGCGCAAAGGCTAATCGTGCCCCGTTGAGTTCGGCCAGCTTCCTTGGGTTCATGAGGTTCCTGCGATGACAGCCGGTACAGCCGAAGCTTCCAAACTCCCAAAGCGGGTCCGTTCGCGTTTCGTTGGGATCAACGCGTTTCTTGCGCGGCGGGCGAAGTACAATGAGCACGACACGCGGCTCATCCATGGTCATGGGCGCCTCCAGCAATGGCCGCCTTCACACCGTCGAGCCAGACTGCGGCGTCAGGTGTGTTCGAAGTATCGGAAATGAATTCTTGTCCGCGACGAGCAACGATCAGGGTTGCGTTCCCATCCCATCGCTCCGGCCGCCCATGATAGGTCAATCCTGCGGCACGAAGCCAAGGCGGCACACGCCAGTGGCTAACTTGTTTGCCTGGGATTGAGAGGCGCAGGATGGGAGGCGCGGTGGCGGCAAGGCGTCCTCGCCCGACGTAGATCGTGTTGTTTCGATTCCACTCGCCAATCGTGTGTGGATGTCTGTTCGTGAAACCCCTCGGCTGATCGCTCGGGTTCGGCTCGGCGCCAATGGCGTTTACGCTTTGCACTTCAAGGTAGCCGAAGATGCGGTGATGCCGGTCACGACCATCCGCCTCCGCAAAGAGTCCAAAGAACAGAAAAACATCGCCCACAGTTACGCCGTTGTTGCAAAGATGAGCTTGGGCAGCGCCAGTTTGACCGAAAGCACAGTGCCCGCCTTCGAACATTGGATCATGATGGCAGAGAGTCTTCCGCCTCAGCTTCCCCTTCGTTGACTGCTCAACAATTTCTCCGAGCCCAAGGTCGCCATATGTTGTGACGGAGCGTATCCGCGTCGGGATCGGCAGACTGATTGGCCTGCCGTCGATGATCGGGGATGGAAAACCTCCTGCGATGCTATCGAGCCCTTTTCGACTGAACACAATTTTCATTTGGCGCTCTCAACGTGCGTTCCGCACCAACGACCGCGCGCGCCGCGTTCTGTCTCATCCACGGGCTGCCAACATCAGTTGGTCGCGACCCCCTCAACACGCTCTGTCGATGCGCGTAAGTTGGTGGTTGCGCTTCTTGGTCGCTTTGCCCCCGTCCGCGGACTTGTTGCTCTGCGCCAAATATTTGTTCTCTGAGGCCATAATCGCGCCCCGTGCGAAGTGCCGTTGAAGGGGGTGAGGGGGCAGGGTCGAAAAATTGAAAGTTCCAAGGATCGGGGGCGCGGCGGCACCGCCAAATGATTTCGCGTGGTAAGTTTCAGGGCACCCCTTTTTGGAACTTTTTAGCAAGAAATTCTACCTGGCGAATAGGCCCGAAACGGGCGTAAATTGCCCCCAAATCGAGCCAAAGGAGGCAAAAATGGCCGGAAAAGGCCGCTCTCCCTACGCCACCATAGACATCTCCCCCTTCGATACGCCAACCCCCCGAATTCGACCACCCGACTGCCTCAGCGACCTCGAAAAGAAGGTATTTCGCGACCTGGTCGCCGCCTGCCCGGCCAGTCAATTCAGAAAGGCCGACATCACGCTTCTCTGCCGCTGGGCCGAGCTTTCGGTGATGGCGGAGCAGGCCGCGTTCGAGATGACCACCAACGGGAGGATCACCTCCGACGGCAAGGTGTCGCCGTGGCTCAGCGTCTACATGCAGGCGACCAAACAGCTTAGCGGCCTCGCGTTGAGACTGCGGCTTGGTCCGCAATCGAGAGCGAGCAAGGCTCCGAAAGTCCTGCCGCAAGAACCGAGCTATTACGACCTAATGGAGGACGACGATGACCTTGGGGACGAAGCTGACGGCGGTCGACATTGAAGCGCTAACACGCGCGTACGAAACCGCATCTGCAGAGAGCACCGAGTACCGCGAACACCTTGCTCACATCGAGGCGCAAAGTGGCTGGGCAGAGGCCGCACAATCTGCGTCGTATCATTTGCAAGTCAAAAACCTGCAGCTCAAATGCTGGGAGTGCCCACCCTCGTCGTGCAGGAATAGCATCGATGTCATCGACAACACCATGTACGGCTCCAGGACCAAGGAAGTGAAGTTGCGACGGCGCCTGCTAGGGCTCGGCCTCAGCCTCTTCGAGCCCCATCCGCAAGCCGCGATCGAGCGAGTGGAAAGTGCACGTCGTGATGCGCGCATTGTCGTCGCCGAGAAGAAGTCTGCCCACCCCGTGTCCTGAAAAGAAAAGCCCCGCGGCACGGAGGGGTGTACGGGGCTCTTCGTCGTCGCATCTCCCGAGGAGAGAATGCGTCATTATCATCGCGCGCAATAGCGCGGTGCGCAAGAACTCCTGGGGACCCCACAATGCTTCGATTAACCGACGACGAGCTTGACATCGTCCGCCGCTTCGCCGAACCGCTCCACCCCAGCGATCGTGGAATCTATCTTAAGCGCGTCTCCGCGCTACTCGACGGCCACGAGGTGGGTCCTGCCTGCTTCACCGCTGTTGCGAGCAAGCTCAACTTGAGCTGCGGCAACCGACCGCCATCGACGGGCGTCGCGGTCCGCCCGCCTCGGACTCGCAACAGGAGGGCCCGCGCCGCCGCAGCGGTGAGCGCTGACCGCGCCGGGCGCGGGGGCGGGTATCCGACATCCAACCGAACTGCTGTACGGCACAGCGCTTCAGCGGCCTTCCCTTCCGGCAGGTGCATTTGGTCTAAGCGGCGGAACGCGAACGGCACTGGCGAAGGCCGTCCTTAACGGCCGCCCGCCAGCTCCGGCTCGCGAGCCGCGAGTTTTCCACAAGGGTGACAAGGATGACAAAGAGTGACGCGAGAAACCCGCTATTTATCTATACATCTTATACATGTCACTCTTGTCACTCTTGTCACTCTTATATTTCTAGAAGTAAGGGGAAAATATATTTGATACAGCCCACTCAAGAGTGACATGGGGGTTATGGTCTAACTCCTTTACAGCGTCGAGCTTTTCAAAGTTCCAAAGTCTCACCCCTGCAAGGGTGACACTCACCCCTCGGATTTCCACTGCTTCCTTTCTGGCTCGTGCCATGTGGTTTGCGGGAAGCGTTCGAGCCAGCGCGTGCGGCACTCAGCGAGCGCGGGGAATTGCCAGCCGCGATGCCGCCGAACCCACGCACGCTCGCATCCTTGTTTGCCGAGATAGCGCCCAAATCCGGCGTCGCTTTCGTTCCTGAGCCTCGGTGAGCTGCGGCGTGCCTCGTCATAGAGACCCTCGTGCCGGACCGTGCGGGTGTGATTGCCGCCCATCGCGGTCGATCGCGTCACCTCCTCCTCATAACGATTGGAGACCACGCGATCGGGCTTGAGTGGATCGGCACCGGGAATTACCCCGGTCTGTAGTATCTCGAACCACCAGGCATCGAACGGCGACAAGCTCTGCTCTTGCTGGTCAGCAAGCGCGGCGGTGTGCACGATATCGCGCGGGTGCCAGTTGCCGAGATCATACGCGAGCAGGTCGAACAGCATCCCTTCGTAGCCGCCGTTCCTGAGCTGCTTGTAAATCGGTTCAAACCAATTCCGATCTTGCCGATAGGTGCTGGCAACATCCTGCACTTGATAGCGGCGCTCGTAGGGGCCAGCGGGGACCACCCAATCATCATTGCTGGCAAGCATCACATGCAGCCGGTTTGGCTCCTCGACCACGTCGCGCCCTTTCGGCTCGATGGTTAACGTCGGCTCGGTGATGACGCGCTTAAGCGTCCCCTCCGCGCTCTTGTCGTCTGGAGCATAAGCTTCGTCGGCGAACAGGAACGAGATTTGCCGCAGATGGGCGTTGAAGCGGCCGGTGAGATGGACGGGAGAGCTGATGTGGCGGGCGTGCTGGCCAAAGAGTTTGCACATCGCTTTGCCCAGCGTGCCTCTGCCAGTGCCGCGCTCGCCCTTGAACACAAGCGCGACCTCGGGCTGCTCGTCAGCATGCTGTGTGCTCCAAGCCAGCCAGTTGACGATGTAGGTATCAACGTCGTCGTCGCGGGCCGCCAGGACTTCGTAGATGTGCTCGCGCATGTAGCCCCACTCCCCGCGCTTCGGTGTTACGCCCCAGCCGCGCCAGAGATTGAGCTTGCCGTTGATGATGGGTGCACCGTTCGGTTTGAAGATGATACCGGGATATTGCCGGCGCTGCTCGTGCGTGAGCCAATACTTGCCGACATCCATAACCGCGCCGTTCGCGGTGATCTCACGATTGAGATAGAGGAGACGGAAGTCTTCCGGGCGCAGAAATGTCGGCACGCGGTAGACGTAATGCTCGCCGCCCGCATCGTGCTCGACCTCCTCGAACCGTAAAATTCTGCCACGCGCACCGTCGAGCACTACGCAGTTGTCGCGATTGAGTTCGGCCATCACCCCTTGCCTCTTCGGCGCTCCTTTCGCATGCGCCTGCTTGGCCCGCTCGTGCGCGACGAGCTTGTCGAGGGTGGAAGGTCGCATCTTATATTTTTTGGCAAATGCCTCGCGCACGCGGTCATATTGAACGTCTGACATCGCGGCCAGGCGCTCGACCTCGGCGTCCAACGTCGGGTCGCTAGTGCCCTTCTTCGGCAGAAAGTCTTGCGGATTGAGGCCGAGCTTGTGCGCCAGCCAGCGCACCGCTTCGTTGAAGTCCTTGTGTAGATACTGCTCGACGATATCGATCGGTGTTCGCTTGCCGCGACGCCAATCGCCCATGTCGTGCACGCCAAAGTCCTTGATGCCGTCGCGATGGAAACTCAGGTCCTCTTCGAGGTCGCGGCCGAGGTCGGCCGATGACACGCGATAGCCGCCTTCGCTGGTCTTGCTTGCATTCGGGAAGATGTCCGGCACCCAAGCCGAATAGCGCCGGATCGCTTCGCTGTTGAGCTTCTTCCATTTCTCGCTCAGCTCATCATCGCGTGGCGGAGGTGGAGGCGGTGGCGGCGGGTCCTTCTTCTTTGCTGGGCGGAATGTCTTCAGCAGGATGGACGCGCGATGCAGGTCGATGCCGTTGATGGCGATGATGTGCGATAGGAACGGCTTGTCTTTTTCCTTGCGATGGACAAAGCCGGGCAGCCGCATCACACGCGAGAGATCATGCACGCTGGGATCGCCCTTAAAGCGCGCGGCGATCTCCTTCTGCAGCGGCTCAAAAACTTTGAGCGGCATTCGGCCGCTGAAACACCAATAGGCTTGGTAGCGGTCGGGTGAGGATTCCATCGTGATCTGTGATTTCAGCTCGGCATTGTTCACCGGCGCGATCGGTGCGCCATCAAGATCGGCGAATAGCGCACGGATGCGCGTGATGTTGGTCTTCTTGCGCCCGTTGCCGTCGGTCTCGTTGACGGTGACATATACGCCCGCCCCGCGCGCGTTCTGTTTGACCAGCCAGCTCCAGTGATCAGCAAGTGTGCCGTATCTCCACGCGGCCAGCGGGTCCTTCAGTTCCGGTTTGTGTTGCTGCTTGCGCAGCTTGTTCTCTTCGGCGCGCGCCTTCCTCTTCTGCTTGTCGTCGGTGAACGTTTGGAAACACCAGCGCGCATCGGATGACGGATCGAGGGCTTGGAGAAACCGCTCGGCTTCGGTGCGGTCCGGTTCGAGGGTTGTCATGCTCGCCCCCCTGGCTCGCGGCCGTGCTCACACGCTGTGAAGCGTTCGTTGTGGATGAACCGGGCGAGTCCGGTGGCCACGGCGTGCGACTCCGTTTGCGGTTCGGCCGCTTTTCGGGGTACACACCGTCCTGCCGAGAACTTGTGTTAGCCCCGAACAATGCAAGCGCCGTCCTTCGATGGGGCGGCGTCTTGCGCCTCAATCAGCCGTGCCGCGACCGCCTGCGCCGGAAACAGCAACAGTCGTCCCAAGCGGATTGGCGCTGGTAGGTCGCCGCGCTTCACCAAGTTCGCGAGTGTGCGCCGATTAGAGGCAACGCCAATCGCGATCAGCTCGTGGGTCCGCAGGTAGCGCCTCCCGGCGTACAGCGGCCCGAATACTTTCGCGGCGACGTCGTCCACCTTCGCGACGACATCGTCCATCGAAGAGCGTCCTTTCGCATTCTTGTCTCAAAGTTCACGAGCGCTTGCAGCCCGTAAAAATGTGTCCTGGCGGCAACACTGCCGCGACCACGGCGCGAACAACGATGTCACGCGGCTTTTGGCCTTTGCGTTTCAGCGCGTCGGAACGCCCTTTCACCGTCACCGGCAGCCGAAACGAAATCAGTGCGAGGCCGTCGGGCCGCTGCTGCGCATGGCTCGGCTCGCCTTCGAGCAAGGCCAGCGCGAGGTCGCGCGCCTGTTGCGGTCCAAGGTTTTGGAAAAGGACGCGGAGCACGGCGGCGAGGTCGACGGCAAGTTGGTCGCGCCGGTCCTGGCGCGGGCGGCCACGGCGGCGGGGCTTGCTCAAGCCCTCATCAGGATCGGTTGGGAATTTCGGCGTAACCTTTTGATGCGACATGTGCGCTTTTCTCCGCAGTTGGGAGAAAAGCCGCGTAAGATCAATGTAGCTTTACGGACTTCTGAACCGCCACACTAGGTCGCGCACTCATAAACGCGGGCATTGACCGAATGTCCGCTCTTGGGGCGAACCTGACACGCCGGGATGGCAGGAATGACGTGAATGACCCTCTTCGACCAGCGTTGCCAATGATTTGTCGCACCGCAACCTGACCTGAAACCGTATTCCGCCGAACGCAATTTCCTGCTTTGATCGTCGATCAATTGTGCCAAAGATCGTTGTGTCTAGCCCAGCGGTATCTCACCGATCTCGGATTCGATATCGCGAGAAGGCCGGTCAGGATAGACGCACGGTGGCGCCCATAGATGGCGAGGAGAATTTGGGCGTGGCGACACACCGAAACATAATCCTAGAGCAGTTTTCCCGCCAAGCATTGCCTT
>Ga0306925_10004795_pt1 | contig 12296 bp, 13 predicted proteins | sample flu12Cox44000176_FD_203755 | JGI IMG/M metagenome (GOLD analysis project Ga0306925, IMG submission 203755) | Lab enrichment of tropical soil microbial communities from Luquillo Experimental Forest, Puerto Rico - flux8day.12C.oxic.44.000.176 (v2)... | ecosystem: Environmental > Terrestrial >...
CTAGTCTCGGACCAGCTGCGCGAGATCGAGGAATGTACGGATCGGAGCTGAGAACCTACAGCCTTAGTGCGGTTGTCTCTGTGCTTTTCGGCGCGGGCATCGGCTTCGGCTGGCATTACTTCGTGGACAGCGCCGGTGTAACGGTCGTGGCGTAGGCTGCAAGTCCCCCCGCGCAGCAAGATGCGCCCAATCCTCCATCCTCGAACCCTCCTGCCCCGCGAGAGGGTCCGGTCCTCGATGTCCCCCCGGTTACCAGATTTATCTCACGCCCAACAACCAGCCCCACACAATCCGCTCAAAATGTGAACCAAGGGTCACGTGTGCCGAAAATACCAGCCGCGTCGATAGCTGCCACGTCGGAGCCGGCTGCGCCTGCGATCGCTTCAGCTGATCCCCGCCCGCGACGGCATGCTACGCCGCCCCGCCAGTCGAACCACTCCCGTTGCAGGAGCCGCCGGGCGAGCGGAGCGGGCGGATGGCAAGAAGCGCGAGCGGGAAGCCGCCGGAAGCGGGAGTTCTTCGTTCTATTGCGGCGTCGGCGGGTTCGGACAATCGAGAGCGTTCGGGTAGGCGTAATTTTTCTGCTTGGCGGCCAAGCCCGAAAATCCGGGGCAACCATCGGTGACGGTGTTGCAGGCCTCGGCAGGCGGAAGCGCGCTCAGATAGGCGTAAATCGCCTTGAGGTCGGTGTCGGTCATCGAGTGATAGGTGGGCCATGACATGGTCTGCAATACGGCCTCATTGGCACCGGGCGTCCCGAGCGCGCAAATCGGATCGGTCGGATTTTTCTCGCAGGCGATGTCCTCACCGGTCCGCATCACCGTGACGAATTCCTGTTCGGTGAGACCCAACGGACGGCCGCTGGCATCCGGCGTAATATTGCGCGACATGAAGCCCCCGAAACACCGGCCGCCCGCCAGGTAGTGCTTGATATTGAAGTTTGCTCGCAACTGCGCCGAGATACTCTGGTCTAATGGCTTGCCTGAATATGGATCGTTGAACGCCGGGTTGCTGCCGGCGGGATCACCCAATGGAAGAAATCGAGGAAAAGAGTGGCAACCGCTGCAATCTGCCGCAGCATTGACCAGATAGGCACCAAGCCCCACCAGATAGGGGTCCTTGCCGGCGAAGTTCAGCTGGTTCTTCGGAATCGGCGAAGCTTCAAAGCCCTGCTGTATGACGGATCGTTCGATCGCATCATTTGCGTCGTCCGCATAGGACATGCCGCTCGTCGTTCCGACGATTGACACCGCGACCGCGCACGCAATTCGCCGCCACGACATGTTCTGACCCTTACGCTGTTGGTTGAATCGGCAAAGTGAGCAATGTTCCGATATGACGGTTAATAAATCCTGAAGCGCAGAGCGAGCGCCGACGAACAGCGAAGTGGCGACGGACACCTCATTTCGGCTCGGCGTGTAGGATTACCCGCCTTGGCGCCACTGGAATCCGGGGAATTAGGTTCTTTATGGGCCCTGAGATACGCGCATTGATCCTGCCGCTGCGGGGCGACCAATACTCTTGTTCATCGGCATTCCGGAAAGGCTCATGAAGATATTGGCGAGAATGCTGCCGCCGACCCCAGCCTGGCCGGAGAACAAGTCGATCGCCGCGCCACCGATGTGGCGCAACGTGTTGGCGGGAGGCCGCTCGGTGACAGGGCCAAATCGGCTGGGAAACGCAAACCGTGCCGCGAAGATCAGGTACAGTGCGAAAATCCCGGTCATTACGCTGCCGCGGCGGTGTGGCGCGGCCGGTTGTGCGGGATAACGCCGGTGACGTTGCCGGGACCCCAGTCTCGCAGGAAGCGGGTGTCCATATTCCTCGCGCGCCGGTGCGCCAGCGAAGAGACGAGCGCGGCAGGCAGAATAGCCGCCAGTGAGGTGCCGACTGCGACATGCGCGGCCTGGTCAGCGGGAGTTGCAGCCTCCATCAGCCCGTAATAGGCGACTGGCGCGACAACGATGCCGCCGCCGATGCCGAGCAATCCGGCCAGCAGCCCGGCCTCAACACCCGAAACCGCGCCCGACAGGATCAACCAAGCGTTACTCATGCATTGTTTGCTCCCGAGGGGACTTTGGAGCCTGGCATGTACCGATTGCGCGGAGTTGCTGATGGGCTAAGTGATTAAACCTGACCGGAAGAACTCGGATCTGTTCCCAAATTCTTTGCAATCTCTTATCAGCTCTAAGCTGGCCAGCCGGGGCGCGCCGGGGTAGTTTCTCGTAAAGGTCTTCACCAGGCGCACAAGGGCGGAGCGCTTCGCGATGGCTTCTGCTCACGGTCGGGAGCCACCGACGAAGTACTCTACCGAACCGTGGTCCTGGATACCGAGGCGGTCACCGGGGCGGCGCGGCGATACAGTCCCGCTTGACTCGCCGATGGCGCTCTTCATCGCCGCAAAGGCAGCAGAGCAGTAACTACTTCAAGCGAAGGTGGAGGCGCCAGTCGGCGAACTGTCGGTCGCCGCTTGGAGGGAAATCGGATACCCCTCCACGATCGGACGTTTGGGACTGCTTCATCCCCCTCGCGAGGTTTCCTTTTCGGTGCGACACCGGCATGTGCGGCGCTCAGCACTGGGGGTCGTCGCACTGATCTTACCCGTGCTCACGGTGTCCTGTGCAACACCGCCCCGACCCGAGGTTCCGGCTGGTCCTCGCGCATTTGGAACACGCCTCCCGCCGTCTCGACCTTCGCCCCCACGCACCACCTGGTCACGAATGCGCTCGCGAGTGTCGTGTCACCAAAGTAGATCGAAAGGGCATCATTCAGCACGCCTCGGGTCCCCGAGGGCGTCATGGTCCGCCCGTCGGGGCCGCAATTCTCGTCGAGCCAGGCGGTCATTTGCGAATGCCGCTGGCTGAGACCTTCTGGCGGAATGCCGATCCGAATGCGGACGGGGAAACGCCGTTCGGCCAGGGTGATCATCTCGCGTGCGTTGCCCGGCATCACCGTGTTCCTTGTTCGTTCTCAGCACGATGCCATCGACCATTCACGATGTCCAGGTGCTTAGGTGTCCGCCCGCTGCCGCTATGCTCGCCCCCATGTGTGGCCGCGCGGTCATCAACTTCTCTGCGTGGTCCGCGGTTCCCTGTCAAATCCGCATGACGGAGAGCATTCTGGCGTGGCGCCGCATGGCTCGGCCTGTGCCTCGGCAAGGGTCGTTTCCAGCCTCCGTTTTTCGCTCTCGAGCAAGCGGATGCGGTCCGCGAGCTTCAGGTGCCTCGCGGCAATGAGCCGCGCCTCGAGCACCCTGATTTCGCGGACCACGCGGGCGATTTCCACTTCATCGGGCATTGGCTATCGTTCGTCGTTTCGTCCGCCGGCTGCATGTGAGTGAGAGATGCAGATAGGGTTCAACCTGCCGATCAGCGGTCCGCTCTCCTCGCCCGAGATCCTGACCCGGATCGCGCAAGAAGGCGAGGCGCTGGGCTACGACTATCTGACATTGACCGACCACGTCGTGCTGCCGAAGCTCCGGGTCCCCGGCTATCCCTATTCCGAGAGCGGCGAATTCTTCTCGGAGGGACCCGAGCGCCGCCACGAACAGCTGACCGCAGCGGCTTATATTGCCGCCAAGACCTCGCGAATTCGCCTGGTGCTGGCAGTTATGGTCGTGCCGCACCGGCCGGCGGTGCTCGCCGCCAAGATGCTGGCCTCGATCGACGTCTTGTCCGGCGGGCGGCTCGTCGTCGGCATCGGCGCGGGCTGGCTCCGGGCGGAGTTCGACGCGGTCGCGACGACGCCCTTTGCCGCGCGGGGTGCGGTGACCGACGAATATCTGAAGGCCTTCCGTGCGCTCTGGACCGAGGAGATGCCGCGCGCCGATGGGAGCTGGGTCAGGTTCGACGGGATCATCTTCGCGCCCAAACCGGTGCAAAAGCCGCATCCGCCGATTTGGGTCGGCGGTGAGAGCGGGCCGGCGCTGCGGCGTACCGCGCTCCTGGGCGATGCCTGGTACCCGATCGGCAGCAACAACAAACACCTGCTCGATACCTTGCCGCGCTACCAGGCCGGCATCGATCGGCTGCGCCGGTTCACCGCCGAGGCGGGGCGCGACCCGACGAGCGTTGCACTGACGTACCGTGTCAAGCGCTATGGCGAGGCGGTGCCAGGCAGGGCCTCCGACGGCGAGCGCCGGCTGTTTTCCGGCAGCACATCCGACATCGTCGCCGATCTGCGGGCGCTGCGCGCGCTCGGCGTGAGCGCCGTCGATATAGATTTCGAACGCCCCGATCCCGAAGCCTCGATCGCCGAGATGCACCGGTTCAAGGAGGAGGTGCTGTCCCAGCTCTAACCGATCTACACTGTATCGAGCGTTGCGTGGCGGCCCTTGCGAGGCGAAGCCGTCGCGGCGGCGCGCTGCACGATCCTGTCCAATTGAGTCCATACCCCGTCCAGCGCCGCGGCAATGGTCTCGGCATCGCGAAATGTTTCTGTCAGCAGCTCCGGTCGCGCTCTCAGGATCAATTGCGTCACCTCGAGGGCCTCCGCGGCGTGGCGCTCCTCGACCATGTGCGAGAAGCACTCGTCGAAATATGGTTCTTGCTTGAACTTTGGGAAATGAACGGAGAGCGCCTCGGCAAGCGCTCGCATCCAATCGACCGACATCGTCTCGACAGCGCACCAGGGACCGAGCGAGCGGCAGTAGAGCCTCCGCGCAAGACCAACAAAATAGGCCGTTTCTCCGTCGATGTGGCGGCACAGCTCCTTGGGATCACCAAACTCTTCGTCCTCCAGCACGCACTTTGCGCCAATGTTGCGAAAGGCTCGAGTCAGTTGGTAGTGGTGCGTATCGCCACCCGGCAGGCCGTCGTCGTCAACGAATATCCGGAGCTTGCGCTTGCGCATCGCCGGACTGTCGAGGTGAGGCAGATAATACACTGCCGCGCGGGTCGCATGCATGGCCGATTGGTAGATCAGATGTATCTGACCGAGAAAGAATGGGTCGCCGACCGCCGAACGGGGCATGGCGGCCAGGCGTTCAAAAAACGGCATCCGTGACGGTCGATGTCCTTCGAGCATGATGGTCATCGCATTGGGGAAACCTTCGATCGTACAGAGCCGCGGCTGAGCGTAATCCGATCCTCGGTCTGCCGGTCTGCGCTGAGCTTTCACTGTAACCTCCTCGCACCGTCGAGTGGTCGCCGTTGGCGGCGCAGGTGCAGCCAAACTCGATCGATACTGGCGAGCGACATTATGACCAGTCCGTAAAATTAACGTTAAAGGCTGCGGATAGCGCCGCGCAGGATCGGGCCGATGACTGGCCGCGACGTCGATCACAATTAACCGCTCATTTATCAAAAATACGTAGGATCATCCTTGTGCGGCGCCCAATCCGGACGGCGCGAGGGGGAGCTCCTGAACTCATGAGAGTGACTGCGAACGCTCCGGTGACGAGATTGGCGGTCGCCTGGCTTACGATGTTCGTGATCGGGACCGACCTGTTTGTTGTCTCCCCGCTGCTGCCGCTGATCGCTGCCGATTATCAGGTCTTGCCGGCACAGGCAGGACTGGGTGTCGCTGCGTTCGCACTGACTTACATGACCAGCGCACCGCTCCTCGGCCACCTTGCAGATCGGATTGGGCGGCGGCGAATGCTGACCTTCTGCCTGTTTGGTTTCACTGTCGCCAATTTGCTGACCGCCTCGGCCACGAATTTCACCTGGCTGCTTTCGGCACGACTATTTGCTGGTGCTGCGGCAGCGGGGGTATCGCCATCGCTCTACGCACTCGTAAGCGGCTCGGCTCCGCCGGATCGCCGCGCCACTCGGCTAGCGTTGGTCGTATCCGGGCTGCTCGTATCCCTGTCGTTCGGCGCACCGATCGGCGGGCTGGTGGGCGCGTCGTTTGGGTGGGCGAATGTCTTCGCGATTCTCGCGAGCTTCAGCTTGCTGCTCCTATGGGCGAACCGGCGGGTTTGGCCGGAAGACTACTGCAGCGACCAGATTGCGGCTCAGCAGCATACTTGGGCAATAGCCAGTCTCATTACCCGGCTGGCGCCGATGGTTGCGTGGAGCACGGCTCTCTATGGCGTCTACATCTATCTCGGAGCAGGGCTGACCGCCTGCGGCTTCTCGCCCGAGGAGATCGCCGTGATCATTCTGTTTTACGGATGCGGGGCGATCGGCGGCATCTTGATCGGCGGTCGCATGGTCGACCGGCTCGGAGCAAAGCTGACGAGCGGCGTAGGCCTTGCCGGTCTCTGCGCGAGCCTGCTCCTGGTTCAGTTTGCGATCGATGCAGGAATGCTCGTCGCTTTCGCCTTGGCGGCGGCTTCCATGGCGGCTCAGTTGTTCTTCCCGGCTCAGCAAGCCGGCCTTGTAGATGACTTTCCGGCTCGCCGCGCCACCGTTCTCGCTTGGAACAACAGTGCTCTCTTTCTCGGCATTTCGCTCGGATCAGTTGTCGGCGGGCTGACCATCTCGCATGGCGGCTTTACAGCAAATTTAAGGATCTCGGTGGTAATCGCCATTGTTGGCTGGATGATCAATCAGGCTGTCATGCCGAGCGCAGCGCGTTCTCAGGCCGAGGCGATCGACCTAAGGTGAGCCGAGAGCGTACACTCATGCGGCAGCGCAGGCTGCGTCGGCCCCACCAGGGACGAGCGGCAAGGTAATCGTGACCGTCGTTCCCGATGCAAGGCAGCTCTCTATGGCGAGACTGCCGCCATGAAGCTCGATTACGGCCTTCGCAAACGGCAATCCGAGCCCGGCACCTTGATGCTTGGCATCATAAGCCGAGGACGTGCGATAAAAAGGTTGCACCACCAGCGGGATTTCCTCGGCCCGCATGCCGACGCCGGTATCCCTAATCCGAATGCGCAACGAGACGTCGTCGATCTCTTCGGATACAGTAACCTGCCCGCCCGCGGGGGTGAACTTGACCGCATTGCCGAGAAGGTTGACAAATACCTGTTTGAGCTTGAGCGGATCACACCCCAATTCCGGCCAACCCGACGGGTCTCCGTCGACGACGATCGCGACTTTGGCGGCTTCCGCGGTCGGCCGCAGCATCACGAGGCTCTCAGCGAGCAGGACGCCCGGCTTGGCCGGCATCCGCTCGATCTCGAGCTTTCCCGCTTCCACTTTCGAAAGATCGAGCATGTCCTCGACCAGGGAGAGCAGATGCATGCCGCTCTCGTGGATGTGCTCCGCATACTCCTTGTAAGCAGGAGCGCCGATGGGTCCAAGGATCTGGTGCTGCATCATCTCGCTAAAACCAATAATGGCGTTCAGTGGGGTACGCAGCTCATGGCTCATGTTGGCGAGGAACATCGACTTCGCTTTATTGGCATTGGCCAACTCGATCGTCCGCTGCTCAACCCGCGATTCGAGCGTGGCGTTCAAGTGCCGCAACTCCTCCTCGGCGCGCTTTTGCGCCGCATGTCGGGCCGCGAGGGCGTCGGCCATGGCATTGAAGGCGGCCCCGAGATGGCCGATCTCCGAACCCGGATCCTGCACCCGCGCGCGGGCATCGTCGTTGCCGTTACGCCACTCCGCAGCGACGTTGAGCAACCCCTCGATCGGTTCACGAAGGAACCTGCGGGCTCCGAAAATTGCCGCCAAAGTCGCCGCGAGCAGACCGACGGCAATAAGTGCTACTCCGCGCTTGGTTGCGTCGTCGATGGCCGCAAACGCTTCGGCTTTCGATTGTCCGGCGCTGAGAAAGAAATCTCGCGGCGGCAGCGCGGGCGGGACGTATCCGAAAATTCGCGTAGTGCCATCCACGCCGACGGCCTCTTCCCATCCTGCGGTGGCGCCGTCCATGATCGCCTCATGACTCTTTCTCATGTTCTTCCCGACGAGCGCCTCGGGATTTGGCAGGCGAGCGACGATGTTGCCCTCGCGATCGGCGATCAGGATCGAGGATGTCGGCGACAATCCCCTTTCCTTGAGGTGTTCGGAAAGCCAACCCAGGTCCAGCCCAGCGAACACGACCCCCGCGGTGTGGCCATCGTCGTCGCCGAATCTCACCGCAAAATGGATCATTCGCTGGCCGGTCGCCGGATCGGCCCAGTAATTGCCGACTGCGAGCCCGTCTCGCGCTATGGCCCGTCTGAAGAACGGTTGATCTGCCACTGACCAGTTGCTAATAGGCGCGCTCGAGCAGAAGATCCTGCCCGCCGTGTCGGCCGCGGCGAGCAGGCTATAATTGGCGTACTGCGATTTCAATGCGGTGAAGTGCTCACTGCAGGCATCAGAATCCCGCAACCTGACAGCAGGGAGCTGGGCGAGCGCAAACAGCAATTGGCGAGCTCCCTCCCGCAGCTCGCCGATTTCCTCGCCAAACTGCTTGGTGATCTGGATGACCTGTTGTCGGATATCGGCCTCGCGCGCCTTGCGCAGTTCGTATTCGTTATAGCCCTGGATGACGATCGCCGGGAAAATGGCGATCAACACCAGGACGCACAGTCGAAGCGTCAAGCTGATGTGCGGCAGGCGAGGGGCGGTGAACCGGCGCTTGACGGCGATTGCCTCGTCCAGCCTCCGGCTCACCTCGTCGCTGGTCATAGGTGTTATCTCCAAGGCACTATGTGGTAGTTGACCTGACGCGATCGCTCCTTCCGCCTGCGCGCGGCTCGACCGGAACGTCCTCGAAATCCGTCTCGGCAGTCAGGAGATTCCAGAGGATTGATGAATATGACGCTAACTTTCAAGTTAGCTGATAATTTTTCGATGCGATTTGATTGGCTTAAATCAGAATATTATTTCGGTTTTATAGTTTACTGCGGACGGCTTGTTGACGGATCGCTGACTTCCATACCGAATCTCTGCGTCGCCGCTGACGCGAGACGGCTTGTCAGGTCAACAAAATCGGTTAAGGCGAGACGCCGAGCTTCTTCGTCATTCAGATCCGAGTGTACCCTGGCGCATCGCATTCGAGCCGGCCGAGCACCTTTTTAACCCTGACGCTCGTGATTGGGTACTCGATCGCTGCAGTCACCCGGTTTCCATCGGCAGGGTCGGGTCGGTCGCCCATTCGCTCATCGAGGCGTCGTAAAGCTTGACGTCGGGATGACCGAGCATCACCAGAGCAAACGCATCGGCACTGGCGGCAATACCGCCGCCACAATAGGTGATGACTTGCGGCTTATCGAAGGCGCCTGCTGCGGCAAACTTGGCACGCAGTTCGTCAGCCGGCAGGTAGGTACCGGTTGCGGAATCGAGCAATGCCGCGGCGGGTACGTTGACGCTTCCGGCGATCCGGCCGACCCGTCCGTAAACGGTACCACCGGTGCCGGTGTGCTGTTCGCGGCTCAGCGCGTTGATCGTGCAGATTCCGCCATCCCCGATCGCGGCAAGCACCGTCTCCTTGCCGACCATTAGCTTCCTATCGGCCCGCACGACGAAGGTCGCCCGCGGCCGCGGTTGGGCCCGGCCGGTCTCAACAGGCCGGCGTTCGCGAGACCATTTCTGAAATCCGCCGTTAAGCACCGCGGCGTTGTCGAACCCGTAATTACGCAGCATCCACCAGACGCGGCTCGCCCATTGCGGCGTGGTCGTGCTGTAGAGGACCACATGACTTTTTTCGTCGACGCCAAAGCGACCCATCGCCGCCGCGAATGCCTCGGCGCTCGGCAGCATAAACCGCAGTTTCGGGTGCGGCGCCGACAGGTCGGCCTGCAGATCGATGAACTGCGCCGCGGGAATGTGCCCGCTTTCGAAATCCTCGCGTCCCGGCTTGACCGTGTAGCCGATATCGGGATTGGGGATCAGGTGGATGGTGCAGTCAAAGGCGCGCAAGTCGGGGTCGTCGAGCCGGCGCTGGAGCGCCTCGGTCTCGATCAGGAATTCCGGGTGGGAAAAGCCTTCCGTGACGCTCATGTCGGTCTCGCTTTATCGATGCTGTGGCAGGGAAGCGGCAATCGGCGGGCGTTGCCGGTGAAACTCGGTCGCCTGCTCGAAGGCGTGGCCAACCCGCATCACCATTGCCTCGTCGAACGGCTTGCCTGTGATTTGAAAGGCGAGCGGCAATCCGTCCTCAAAGCCGATCGGGATCGACAGCGCCGGCGAGCCAGTGAGATTGTAGGGCGCGGTGTAGGAAGCCCGCTCGAAGGTCGAATATGTCGTCAGCGAGTCGATCAGCGGCGCCGGACCGGCTGCGTTGGCCGAGACCGCGACATCGACATCGACGAGCGCGCGGGCAAACTCGACGGTAAGCTCGCGCCGTCGTCGCGTCGCCTCGACATAGTCCGCCGCACTCAGAAACGAGCCGAGCGCGATCCGCGCAAACATGTAATGCCCGAAGAGCTCCGGCCGTTCGCGAAAATCGGCCTCGTGCAATGCATAGGCTTCCGCCAGCATGATGAGGCGGTTGGTGTCAAGGTAATCGGTCAGCGGCGAAAGCTGCATGTCGACAAGCCGCGCGCCGAGGCTTTCCAGGGTCCGGCAGGCAGCATCGAAGGCGGCGGTATAGGCCGCACTCGGCGCGCTTTCGGCGCCAAAACCGGCGACCGCGTCGCGCTCGTGGAAATGGCGGATCACGCCGATCCTCAGACCGTCGAGGCGCTCGGTCAGCGCTGCCCGGTAATCCGGGACCGGGAGATCGGCCGAAGCCGGATCCTGGGAATCGTATCCGGCGAGAGCCTGCATCAGGATCGCACAATCCTCGACCGTTCGGGTCAAAGGCCCGCAATGATCGAGCGAGTAGGAAAGCGGAAAGACGCCGCGCCGGCTGACGCGCCCGTAGGTGGGCTTTAGCCCGACTATGCCGTTATAGGCCGCGGGGCCGCGGATCGAGCCGCCGGTGTCCGAGCCCATCGCCGCCGCGCACAGGCCGGCGGCAACGGCGACCGCCGAGCCGCTCGACGATCCGGAGGGATAATGCGCTGTATTCCATGGGTTGCGCGCGGGCGAGAAGGGCAGGGTGAAATCGGGGCCGCCGATCGCGAACTCGTGGGTTTCGTGCTTGCCGAGCAGGACGGCACCCGCGTCGCGCAGGCGCACCCAACTCTCCGCGTCGTCTTCCGGGACATAATGCTCGTAACGAGGCGAGCCCGCCGTGGTGCGAATTCCGCGCGTCTTGTAGATGTCTTTCAAGCCGATCGGAATGCCGTGTAGTGGGCCGCGCGAGCGGCCGGCGGCGAGGTCGTGCGCGGCCGCCAGCGCCGCGCCCAGTGCCGCCTCGCGCAATACTGTCACATAGCTGTGCAGCTCGCCGTCGAGTGCCTCGATCCGCTCGAGATAGGCCTCGGTCAAGGTGACCGCGGACAGGCGGCCTTCGGCGATCACGCCGCTCGCCTCGGCGACCGTCAGCAGGGTCGGGTCCATCGGGTCTCAGACCCTCGGCTGAACAAAGATGTGCGCGGGCTCGGCCGCCCGGTCGCGCGGCCGCCGCACGGTGCGGATCATTCGCTCGATAAAGCGGTACCCGTGCCGCAACTCCTCGAACTGTTCGGCGGTCAAATTCAGATCTGCGCGCTCGACCAGAACGGCAAAGCGCTCGGATGAAATCGGCTCGGACAAAATCTTCCTCTCTTGGTGGCGCTGATCGTCGTTGTCGAGCGTATCACGGAAGTCTTCGGCAGCCCAAGCTGATGCGGGCGAGCCTCGGTATCGACCCGTCGGCGCCCGCAAACCGCAACCACAAATTGTCTCACTAATTGCGCGTCGCTGCGTCTGCAGCAAATCTACAGCAAAATCGCACTTTTTGGTTGAAATCGATCGCCATCAAAACTCTGCCAAAGCCGCCGATGTTGGTCAATATGACATGTGAATATGACAATTGTGTGATTGCTAATGGCGGCCGGCCACTCGATCTTCGCGTAACGCTGATGCACTTCGCAGAAGCAGGCGGACCAGTTCCGCCTGACGGCGCGTACCGGTCTTGTCGAACACGTGGGCGAGATGGGTTCGGGCGGTCGCCAACGAAATCGGCAGCCGGTCCGCCGCCGCCTGCAGCCCGTGGGCTTCGAGGACTTCAACCGCGACCGCGGCTTCCGTCGGGGTCAATCCAAAATCCTCACGCAACCCTACCTTATCCACATCGGCGGCCGCCTCCGGATGGTGATGAACAGGATCGCACGGGGGCGAACAACATCGATCCAGCCGAAGCCCGCACGGTGCGGGGCGACGAGGACGGTCAGCGGCAACCCGTTTTCTCGCGAAAGCCGCAGACGCCCGCCGGCGCCGCCGAGTCCTCGGCGCGGCTCGGCGCAATCGGCAATGATATCCCGCAATCGCCTGGTTTCGGCGGGGATTCCGGCCGCAAACCACCGCACCCGAGAAACAGGCCTCGGCCGGTCCGCAGGATGCTCTCTGCGGTGCGGTTGGCAAAGATCACCCGAGCCTCGG
>Ga0306925_10004797_pt1 | contig 12296 bp, 8 predicted proteins | sample flu12Cox44000176_FD_203755 | JGI IMG/M metagenome (GOLD analysis project Ga0306925, IMG submission 203755) | Lab enrichment of tropical soil microbial communities from Luquillo Experimental Forest, Puerto Rico - flux8day.12C.oxic.44.000.176 (v2)... | ecosystem: Environmental > Terrestrial > Soil...
TTTGCCGAACTGACGTCAAATCGCGATTTCCCTTTCGCGCAAAATATTTTTCGAATCGCACTCGAAATTCGTCTCGAACTGAATGAGGTAGAATGCGAAAATCGTTATAGTGATCCAAACCTCGTCCGACCCAAAGTTCGGCTGGGATGTCCTGCGCGTCGGCCCAATCGAACAGATCAACGACGTTAAGTGCGTTCACCGCCTGGAGGACCGCGTCAATCCGAATTCGCACATCCGGCCGCGCTTGGCGCAACCGCGTAATGTTCCTGACCAATGAGGACCATTTGGCGGGATAGCGGACATATTCATATGTAGCGCCACACCCATCGGCGCTCACGATGACGAATAAGGATTTGAATTTCGCGAAGAGGGCATAGATATCCTCCCTCACGGAGATCAGATTCGTAACCACCATTAGATCGATGTCAGGGGCACGACCGACCGCCAAGAGTTTTTTCAGGAATGTAATCTGAGTTCTGTTGATGGTGGGTTCGCCGCCTGCAAGCTGGATCACCGCTATATTGTCGGCCAGGGCAACCATCTCTCCCATCAGGCCATCAGCATCGAACCACTCGCCCCTCCCAAAGCGATGTGGCAGCCGCGTATACGGCGCGTCGACTATCCACGCTGCGTGCACGGGATCACGTTCGATTTGCGAGCTGTAGAGTGGCTTGCAGGCCGTGCACTTTAGATTGCAGGTATTTCCGAGCCTCAGGTCGAAATAGGCGGGACTGAGCGAGGCAGAGCCATCGAGGCTCTGCCTGATCATTTGCTCGATCGCCGCTCTCTTCGGGTGAGTTTCAAGCCAGAAGTCGTTCGCCCGCACCCGATAGCTTGTGCGTCCAAAAGCTTCATCGCTAAAACACCTATTACAATGTGGAAGTTGTTCTCCCGCAGCCATTCGGCGGCGGATATCCTTCATGCCTGACGAATTCCAAATATCTGCAAGGCTGTGCGTCTGCGCGTTCAGCGAGCGTCCTTTCTCGTCAAAAACCTGGTGGTGTGATTGGCAGCACAGTGTCACGCGCCCATCCGGATTCAGGTTCATGTGAATCCACGGCAGCACACAGAATGATTTACGATCGACGCTGCGCAGCGGTCGGCCTCGTTTGATCGCGGCAACTAAGGAGGCCGCGCATTATATCACCTCGCGAATGAGTGTCATCGTGCGACCGAGGGGAATAGCACACATCCGCATCAACGCATCCCGCACCAACGTGACAGCGCCGAACCAATAAGCCCGGAAAGCGGATATGGACGTACCCGAATCGTCAACCATGTCAGCGTCGCAAGTCGCTCCAGCGAAGGAAACGAGCCGAGCGCTCGGCGCAGGAGCTTGAGGGTTGCCCTATCGAACGGGGAATCGATCGCCATCGAATCCAGGACGGCATGATTGATCGGCGTCGCCTGCGCGGCGAGCCGAGCGGCGGCAAACTGCCAACGCTTGCGAAACAATCCTGCATACCATGCGGGAAACACCGGATCTCCGGCAAGCTTCGCCGGAACGGTCCACAGAATCTCTCTCGCCTTCTCGACGTCAAGGGCGGTTTGCCGCGAGACGCTGCCGGAGAAAATGCGCCAACCCGCGACAAGCTGCGGCGCATAGCAGAACCCCCGCGTCACCGCGATCTTGCGCAACAGATAACCATCCGCAAACGAGCCGCAGGACTCATCCAACCCTCCGGCAGCCTCCAATGCGTCGCGGCGTAAGATGGTACCGCCAGTGAGGATCCAATTATCGAAGCGTCGCAGCAACCGACGCGCCTCCTCGGGTCCGGCGGCGCGCGGCCGATAGAACGGCCTCACTACCGGTCGGTATCCGCGCGGGCGTCCGCTCTCCCCCTCGACCAACACCGTATCACCACAGAATAAGCCCGTGTGCGGGTTCATCTCCAGCATGCGCAGCGCGAGCGAAAAAAAGCCGGGCATCACCCAATCATCGGCCGCCGCCAAATAGACGTAGCGGCCGGAGACGAGTTCGAGCCCGCGCTTTTCGGTGGGAATCGTGCCGATGTTGCGCGGATTCAGCAACAGGCGGACGCAGGGATGGCGTGCGGCAATCGCTTGAATGATCGCCAAGCTATCGTCGCTCGACGCGTCATCGATGACGATGATCTCCACCGGCGCCGGGGATTGCGCGAGCAATGCGTGAAGCGCCGACCCCACGAATTTGCCATGATTAAAACTCGGAAGGACGACGGAAATGCCGGAGCTGGTGTTCATTTAGCCCAGGAATGTTGGAGAGGGACTCGGGACGGTCGACTGAGCATCGCCCCGACCCGACGAGCATAAGCCACGCGCGACGTTGTGATGATCGCGGTTGATCTCTCATGGATCGCCATTCCCATGTACAAGCCGCTTGGAACTCTGGATCAGGCCCATAAAATTTGTATCAACCCGAAGCGAAGTAAGGCCATCCACGTATTGTATGCCCGACAGATTGAAGCTTCAGGTGGCAACATGGTATGAATGTCAACAGGTTGGGCAAGAGGGGGCACGCGGTGGATTCCGTCTCCAACAGATCAGGTCGTTTGCCGGCGCAGCTTGCCGGGACCGCGCGCGACAAAGTCAAGGCTATCGAAGAAATCGCCGCGATTGCCCAAAGTTGCCGCGATCGGGGTCAGGCCGTGGTGCAGGCGCACGGCACGTTCGATCTGCTCCACCTCGGGCATGTCCGGCACCTCGAAGCGGCGCGCCGCCTCGGTGAGGTGCTCATCGTCACGCTGACGGCCGATCGCTTCGTGAACAAGGGGCCGGGCCGGCCCGTCTTCAACGAGACCTTGCGCGCTGAGATGCTCGCGGCCCTTGAATGCGTCGATTGGGTGACGATTTCCGAGTCGCCCGATGCGGTCCACAGCATTTCGGCGATTCGTCCCGACTTCTACGTCAAAGGGCAGGACTACGTTAACCCGGACGGCGACGTGACCGGCAAGATCGTGCTTGAGCGCGAAGCGGTCGAGGCTCAGAGCGGCCAGATCGCCTTCACCGATGACCTGGTGTTCAGCTCAACCGAACTGATCAACCGCCATTTCAACATCTTCGAGCCGAGCGTGCGCGATCATCTCGATGCGCTGCGCCGCGGCGGCGGGCTTTCCGGAATGTTGGAGCTGATCGAGCGGGTTCGTGACTTTCGCGTGCTCCTGGTTGGCGACGCCATTATCGACGAGTATCAGTACACGCCCCCGATCGGCAAACCGCCCAAAGAGAGCCTGATCGCGACCCGCTTCCAGAATCGTGAACTGTTTGCCGGTGGCGTCTTTGCAGCAGCCAATCACGTAGCTGCATTCTGCAAGCACGTGGAAATCGTCACTTGTCTGGGCGGCGTTCACGGCTATGAGGATTTGATCCGCAAGCACCTGCGGCCCAACATCGAGCTGCACGCAGTAAGGCGCGAGGCAGCGCCGACGACCTTGAAGCAGCGTTTTGTCGATCCTTCGAACATGCGCAAGCTGTTCGAAGTCTATTTCATAGATGACGAGCCGCTGCTGCCCGACATCCAAGCTCAAGTCGACGCTGTAATAGCCGAACGCGCGCCGGCGGCTGACGTCGTCATTGTCGCCGATTTCGGCCATGGCCTGATTGCGCACTCGTCAATCGAGACGTTGACGAAATCATCCCGCTTCCTTGCAGTAAGCTCGCAAAGCAACAGCGCCAATATGGGTTACAACCTGATCACCAGGTATCCGCGCGCCGATTACGTGTGCATCGATGCCACGGAGGCGCGGCTTGCCGTCGCTGACCGGCTGGCCAACCTGGGCGATGTGGCGCGGCGGATTCTTGATGGACGAATCGATTGCCCGAAAATGATTGTCACGAATGGGCAACATGGCTGTATCACCTGCGAATGCGGCGCCGCGTTGCATACCATCCCGGCGGTTGCTAGAAGGGTCGTCGATACTGTGGGTGCGGGGGACGCCTTTCTGTCGGTTACCGCGCCGCTGGTTGCCGCCGGCGGTTCCTTGGATCGCGTGGGGTTCATCGGTAATGTCGTCGGGGCCCTCAAAGTCGAGATCGTCGGACATCGGCGGCCGGTAGAGAAGGCTGCCGTTATCAAAAGCCTGACCGGGCTTCTCAGATGAGTGGCAAATGGTAAATCGCCTCGGACTTTATTTGGCAACGCTATCACGGCTGATTTCGGAGACGGAAGTCACCGAGCGATCGGGACGCTCGCTGCCGCTCGAGGAAGCCGTGGCCAAAGTCGGGGTCGCCGCGCATACCGTCCACGATGCTGGAAACAAGATTATCTTTATCGGCAATGGCGGCAGCGCGGCCGTCGCCAGCCATCTCGCCATCGATTTTTCCAAAAACGGTGGGCTGCGGTCGCTCGCGTTCAACGATGCGTCGGCGCTGACCTGTCTTGGCAATGATCTCGGGTACGAGAATGTCTTTGCCAAGCAATTGGAGTTCCATGCCCGCGCAGGCGATCTCTTGATCGCCATCAGCAGCTCGGGGCAGTCGGCCAATATCCTCGCCGCGGTGGCCGCGGCGCGGGCGGCAAAAGTCGGCGTAATCACGTTTTCCGGCTTCGCGCGAGACAACGAGCTGCGCCGGGTCGGTGACCTGAACTTCTTCGTGCGATCGAGCGAGTACGGCTTCGTCGAGGTCGCCCATTTGTCGCTTTGCCATGCGATCCTTGATCTCGATATGGGCTGGGGATCGAGCGTGCAGCCCGCGCGATTGGCCGTGTCATAGCGCGCGGATTATTCCACTTGATGCAGTCGACGCGGGTAAATCCCGCGCTGTTGCCGGCGGACGACGCCATGAACGCGCCCAACGGGATTTCCGCACTGCGATGAGCCGACGCGGCGTTCCGGCGGCCGCTCCAGGGATTGGCGCAAACCGGCGATCCCCGGCCAAGGCCTGTGCAGTGTTGTTGCCGGTCTGGGGCGCCGCTTTTGTCCAGCAATTCCTTGATTTCTGTCTGCCCACCCTGCTCGCCCCAGGCAATGTCCCCGCTCTGGCACAAGAGCTGCCGACGCGCTTCGTGCTGCTAACTCGCTCCTGCGACGTGCCGCTCATTCTGGCGCACCCGGCATGGCAGCAGCTGGCGCAGCATTGCGATACCGACGTTCAGCAAATCGACGATCTGATTGTCGATGGAAACCATCATGCTGCGGTCACCCTCGCTTATGTCCGAGCGCTGCGGGCGACGGGAACCGCGCTTTGCGACATTGCGTTTCTGTTCCTGGTAGGAGATTACCTCCTCGCCGATGGCTCATTGCGTTCTGTGCTCGACCGCATTCGGGGCGGCGCCAGTGGCGTTCTGACCGGCAACCTCCAAATTCGAGCCGACGCCGCGCTCCCGCTTCTGCGCGAGCGTGGATCGGCATCCCGCGAGCTAGTCCTGCCGGCCCGTGAGTTGGCGGACTGGACTCTGGCCCATCTCCACCCGTGCAGCGCCTCGAGCATCGTCGACGCCGGTTCCCTCCATGATCCGGACACGAACCGGCTGTTCTGGTCAGTGGATAGGCACACACTGATCGGACGATTCTATTTGCTCCACATGATTGCGATCCGGCCCGAAGTCGGCGACTTCGTCGTGGGCGCACCTTGCGATTATGCATTCATTCCGGAACTGTGTCCGTCGGGCAATGTCCACGTGATCACCGACTCCGACGAGTATCTGGCGGTTGAGCTGCAGCGCCAGGCGACAGACCGCCGGGGCTCCGGCCGTGTGCCTGCAACACGGCTGGCGCGAAGCCTTTCACAGTGGACGACCGCGGGTCACCGGAAAAATGCCGAGACAACGGTTGTCTTTCATGCGCGCGATATTCCGGAAAACATCAACGAAGTTTGCGCCCTCGCCGGTCGGTTTGTGGAGGACATCGACAAAGCATTGAGTCCGGAGCCGCAGCCGCATCGCGGCCATCCCTCCTGGATTGGAATGATGGCCTTGCAGCGGGCCGGCGGGGGCCTGCCCGATGATTGCAGGCACGCCGTCGATTCGGCGATATCGCCCGCAACAATCAACGGGCGAGTTACAAGCCTGCTATGGCGCCTTCGTCTGTGGGTCCTCGGTCATCCACCAAACGTGACGGCATGCGATCCGCGCTGGCCGGACTTCCATTCCCTCTATTCAGCGCTCAAGAGACGCCTGAAGGGGGGCGATCGGCTGCTCGTCCTATCCGCTGCGGCGCCGACGTTTGCGCGGTGGGTCAAGCTGCTTTGCCGCGAAATTACCGCCGCCGAGTGGGAGCTATTGCCAAGCCCTTCCGATCGACCCCGCACAGCGGCACGATTGTTCGACGCCTGCCTGTGGATTCCGCAACATGAGCAGCTCGATAAGGCCGGCGTCATCCTCGATGGCATCGCCCGGACCCTCAGGCCGGGAGGCACGCTGCTGATCTTTGCCGGCAACCATCTCGGTTCGGAGGTTCTCGATTTGAAGGGCGCCTGCGCCCGGCTCGACATGGATGCACGAGCATCCGCTCTTTGCATCGACGAAGCCCATTGCATACCTGCCGGCCGGCTGCGCCTCGCGCTGCACCGTGCTTTGGCGGAAACGATGCACGCGCACCGGGGCCAACCGCGCGTGTTGTTTCCCGCTCTACTCGCCGCCTCTGCACTGATCGCTGCCGGCGTCTTCGTCGGCAACCGGGTCATGTGGGGCGCCCGATCAGGTATGCCCTCGCGCGGAAACTGTTCGAGCATCCTTGTGACGGCACATTGGGCGGCGGATTCCAATGGCGCGGCTGACCGGCAAAATAGGAATACAGACGAGACTTCAAAGCCAATGCACCCGGCCGACGCAAGTCGCACATCGACGGACCTCCCGGGAGCGGGGCTGATGTCGGAAGCGGCTACCGCGGTCATCGAAAACGGTGTACGCCGTTCGGCGCGACCGCGAGTTTGAAATGGACGATATCGCAGCACTTCCGACCAACGCGGCCACAGCGGCTCCGTATGGCGCCGCGACCGGCCAAACGCTGCGGCGTCGGCAATCGTCGCCGAAGGCGATCCAGTGCGTACTGCCGGTTTGGGGCTACCGATTCGTTCGCCAGTTCCTCGAAGTCGGCCTACCGACCCTGCTTGCTCCAGGCAACGTACCCGCGCTCGCAGCGGCCTTGCCCACGCGCTTCATCATCCTCACCCGGCTCGAGGACGAGGATTTCATTCGACATCATCCATCATTTCGGAACTTGTGCGAGGTGTGCGAAACCGAAATCCGTTTGATCGATCACTTGATTACCGGCTCCAATTACTCGACCACCATTACGCTTGGCTATACGGAGGCTATTCGGGCGGCCGGTCATGACATGGTCGATACCTGCTTCTTCTTTCTCGTCTCCGACTACATCATGGCCGACGGCTCGCTCGCGTCGGCGCTCGATCGGATGATCGATGGGCGCAGCGGCGTGCTTGTCGGCAATTTCCAGGTCGTGCTCGAAGACGCTTTGCCCTGGCTGCAAGAGCAGCTCAACCGATCGCCGAGCGTGCTTTCGTTATCACCTCGGGAGTTGCTGCACTGGGCCTTCAATCATTTGCATCCCGCGACGTTGGCCAACACGGTCAATGTCCCGCTCAGCCATAACACCCACACCAATCGCCTGTTCTGGCGCGTCGACGGTAACACCCTGCTCGCACGCTTTTATCTCATGCACATGCTCTGCATCCGGCCGGAAACGACCGAGTTCACGATCGGGGCGTCATGCGATTACTCGTTCATCCCGGAGCTGTGCCCCAGCGACAATGTCGAGGTGATCACGGATTCCGACGAATACCTCGTCATTGAGATGCAGCCGATCCAGCACGAGGCGCGCTTCCTGCAGCCTGGTCCGCTGCGGCCGAAGGCACTGGCCAGGACCTTGTCATCCTGGACCACCGCCCGGCACCGGCAAAACTCGCAATATTCGGTGATATTCCACGCCAATGAAATTCCGTCGGGATGCGCTGCCGTGCGCGCCGAGGCGGACGGGTTTGTCGCTCAGGTGAGCGCGCTGATAAAGCGGCGGCCCAAGCCATATCGCGATCATCCCTACTGGCGCGGTGCAATTGCCGCGCACCACGAGGCGACCGGAAGAAAGCTGGCGCTCGATGAATGGCGGCGGGTGCTCGGTCTGCCCGATCCGGAAGGCGACCAGGGCTGGGCCGGCGATTGGGTGGTCGAGTACATCCGGTTTGCCTTGTTCGGGCGCCCCCCGAAGGTACGCCTGTGGCATCACCGATGGCCGGACTACCAATTCATCGTGAAGTGGCTCGACAGATTTTTGAATGAACCCCGCTGTCGCCTGCTGCTCGCCTCCGAGCAGCCGACGGTCTTTACCGCCTCGCTTGCCGACAGCGGGGAGCGTACGGTGCGGATCATTCCTTCACTCTTTCTCGAAAGTGCTCCTGAAATCTGGGAGCCCATGGCCGGTGCGTTCGATTTCTGTTTGGCCGAACTCAGCGAAGCCGAACTCAATCGCGCCGGCGACTTGGTCGACCGGATCGCACCGATGATGAAAGGTGGCGGGGAAGTCCTCATCGTCACATACAACCGACGCGACCGCGGCGCTGAGGAATTTGGCCCAAGCATCGATTTTCACGCACCGCGCGTTTTGCGTCTCTCCACCGCCTTGATCAGCGCCCATTTCGTGCGCGCCACGCGGTTGCGCTGGTGGCTGGCGCGGATCATGACTGACCTGGGACGAATGGCGCACGCGAAACCGTTCGTCGGCATTCCGTTGATCACGCTTGCCGGCGCCTTTCTCGCGCTGGGCAGCCTTCTCGCCAATGGCGCGACCTTCGGGCGAACGACCTCGCGATTACCGCGTGGCAAAATCGCGACCAGTTTTGCTTTGCGCTTGCAAGTGGATCCCGCGGCAGCAAAGACCGGCTACCAGTATTCGGCGCGAAGGTTGCAACGCCAGCAGCGGCGGCGCCGTCAGGGCTTGGCACCTGTGCCGGAACATATGCGCGCATGGACGTGGGAGCCTGGACGGCCGCCGCGCTTGGAGGACGAGCCGGGCGCATCGCCCGCGGCGGAGCCAGCAGATCGAACCAGCCAAATCCAAGAAAATCGCGCCGTGCCGACGCCAAACATCGTGACCGCCGGCGGCGGAGCGGCGCACTCGGGCTCGATAATGCGCGAAGCGCAATACGGGGATTGTATCGATGTAAAAAACCGGCACGGCGTGACCTCGCTCGGGATCATGATCAACCAGGTCTGGCACGACGATCCCCGCCGCGTTGCCTTCGTGCTGGCGCGTTACAAGTTCGTGGCCAAGATGTTGAGCGGGCGAGCCTCGGTGGCTGAGGTGGGTTGCGGCGATGCGTTCGGCACGCGCATCGTGCAGCAGGAAGTCGATCAGGTCGACGTGTATGACTTTGATCCGGAGTTCATCCAGGACATCCGGCAACGTCAGTCCGAGCGCTGGCAGATGACGGCAAGAATCCATGATATCGTCGTCGATGTGCTTCCGTCTCGATACGACGGCATCTACAGCCTCGATGTTATCGAGCACATCAACCGCGAGGACGAGCATCGCTATTTGAGTAACCTGCGCGGTTCGCTTAACGATGGTGGAGTGCTCATCATCGGGACGCCGTCCCTGGAATCGCAGCAATATGCATCATCCCAGAGCAAAATAGGCCATGTGAATTGCAAGAGCGGAGCGGAGCTCAAGACGCTGGTGCAACGTTACTTCGATAATGTGTTTCTTTTCTCCATGAATGACGAGGTGGTGCACACCGGTTTTTACCCGATGGCGCACTATTTAATCGCGGTGTGCTGCGGACCGAAAACATCCGCCCAATCGTATTGACGCGCTCACGTGAGGATCGGCATTGACTTTGACAATACGATCGTCGGCTATGACGATGCATTTCTTGCCGCTGCGAAAAAGTTGAGCTTGCTGAGACGCGATTTCTCCGGCGACAAGCGGGCGATCCGCGACGCCATTCGGCTACTGCCCGAAGGCGAGCTTGCGTGGCAGCGACTGCAAGGGTTCGTTTACGGCGAGGCACTCGACCAAGCGGTGCTGTTCGAGGGTGTCGATGCGTTCCTCGGCCGATGCCGTGACGAGGGGCACGCAGTATTTATCGTCAGTCACAAAACCGAGCACGGCCATTTTGATCCGAAACGGGTTCCCCTGCGCCAGGCGGCACTCGGCTGGATGAAGCGTCGCGGTTTTTTTGGTGCGGATGGCTATGCGATTCCGCTCGAAAATGTGTTCTTCGAGGATACGCGGGCCGACAAGCTGCGCCGAATTGGCTCGCTCGAATGCACGCATTTCATCGATGACCTGGAAGAGGTGCTAAGCGATCCGAATTTTCCGCCCGTCAAACGCATCCTGTTCGCGAGGGGAGAGCCGACGGGGAATGCGTTGCCCTATCCGATTTGTACGACCTGGAAGAAAATCGAAGCCGAGGTCTTCGGTGAGCACGAGTGACGGCGAACTCGAGCGGCCGCGCACTGTCGCGCGTTCGCTGCTTCGCCAACCGGTTGACGGACTATGCGCCGTGAACAGCGGGCGCAACAGCCGCGTCTATCGCGTCGAGTGCGCCGGTCGTGCCTACGCCCTCAAGCAATACCCGCGACAGGACGAGGATCCGCGTGATCGGTTGGGGACGGAAGTGGCGGCGCTCGGCTTGATGCAGCGGCATGGAATCGGCCGGGTGCCCCGCGTGCTGGCGGTGGATCGCGAGCACGGCTTCGCGCTGTTGACCTGGCTCGAGGGAGCGCCGGTCGGCAACCTCGATGAAAAAGACGTCGATGCGGCTGCGGCATTCCTGGCCGCGCTGCACGCCCTGCGCGGCAGCGGAGAATTTGCCCCCGAGCATCTCGCCAGTGAGGCGTGTCTGTCGCGCGCAGAAATCATTCGGCAGCTCGAAATGCGACGTGCGTGGCTGCGCGCCGCGCCCGCCACGGAAACCGAATTGCATACCTTTCTGGAAGGTCCTTATGCCCTCGCTTTTGACGAGATCACCCGTAGAGGCGACGCCCCAACCGAAATCTCGAAATTCGATGCCGACGCTCCGTTGGCGCCGGAACTGCGCAGCCTTGTGCCGTCCGACTTCGGCTTTCACAATAGCTTGCGGGCGGGCGACGGCTCGCTACTCTTTTTCGATTTCGAGTACTTCGGCTGGGATGATCCGGTAAAGATGACGTCCGATTTCATGCTCCATCCCGGGACCCGCTTGCCGGCTGGCCTGCGCCGGCGCTTTTGCGCCGTGGCCAAGCAAGTCTACGGCGCCGACCCCTGGTTCGAGCGACGGCTCGCGGCTTATTATCCGCTGTTCGGGCTGCGGTGGGTCCTCATCTTGCTCAACGATTTCGTGCGCAGTTCGTGGCGGAGCGAGCTTGCGGACAGCACGGAAAGCTGGCAGGCAGCGAAAGGACTGCAGTTGGCGAAGGCGCAACAATTCCTCGCGCGCGTGCGCAGCGGGGATGATGGAATTCCCGATGGCACATAAAATGGAGGCCCTTGCGACAACGGCGCCGCCGGCACCCGAGTTGGACGAGCGCTCCAAATTTCTGCGTCGACTCATCGTCCGTGGCCTGGAAGGCGGCGGGCGCGGCCATGTCGGATCTTCGATGTCGCTCGTCGAGATCCTGCGTGTCCTCTACGACGACGTATTGCGCTTCCGCTCACGCGAGCCCAAATGGCCCGGCCGCGATCGCATGATCTTGAGCAAGGGCCATGGCTGCCTGGCGCTCTATGCGCTCCTTGCCGACAAGGGCTTCATTCCGCTTGCGGCGCTTGACACCTTCTGCCACCGCGATTCCATTCTCGGCGGCCACCCGGAATCGGACAAAATTCCGGGCGTGGAAGCATCCACTGGTTCCTTAGGCCACGGCCTTTCCTATGGCGTTGGTATGGCGCTCGCCCAACGCATCCGGCGCAGCGACAGCCGTGTGTTCGTGCTTATGGGCGACGGCGAAATCAACGAAGGCTCGGTATGGGAGGCGGCGCTATGCGCGGGCAAGCACAAGCTCGCCAGCCTCGCCGCCTTGATCGACTATAACAAGATTCAGTCGGCGGGCTTCACGCGCGACATTCAAGACCTGGAACCGTTGGTGGACAAATGGCGCGCCTTCGGCTTTGCCACCGCCGAAGTGGACGGTCATGACGTGCCGGCGCTGCGCTCTGCGTTGCGCCGCGTCCCGCTGCAGCCGGATCGGCCATCGGCCATCGTCTGCCACACCGTGAAAGGCAAGGGGCTCCCCTTCGCCGAGAATGATCCGAATTGGCACCACAAGAACAAGTTCGCCGAAGGCGAGCTTGCCAAGATGTACGCCTGTCTGGCCTAGAGCGGCATGCGCGCGACCTGCCAGAACATGGTCTACGAGCTCGCCAAAGCGGACGAGCGCGTCA
>Ga0306925_10004802_pt1 | contig 12293 bp, 14 predicted proteins | sample flu12Cox44000176_FD_203755 | JGI IMG/M metagenome (GOLD analysis project Ga0306925, IMG submission 203755) | Lab enrichment of tropical soil microbial communities from Luquillo Experimental Forest, Puerto Rico - flux8day.12C.oxic.44.000.176 (v2)... | ecosystem: Environmental > Terrestrial >...
CGCCACCATGAACCCCTGGCCGTCATAGAACACGACCGGCGCGAAATTCAGGCCGAGAGCGGTGTCGCGCTGCAACGTATCGGTCGTGTTGTTCGACAATACGTCGACTTCGCCCGATTGCAACGCCGTAAAGCGCTGCACGGCGGTCAACGGCACATACTTGACCTTGTCGGCCACACCGAAGATTGCCGACGATAGCGCCCTGCAGATATCGATATCGAAACCAGCCCAGCGGCCCTGGCTATCAGGAGCAGCGAAACCCGCAATGCCGGTCGGCACGCCGCAGCTGATCTGGCCTGATTGCTTGATCTTATCGAGAGTCGCCCCGGCCTGCGCCGACGTCCCAAAACTCAGCACGAAAACAATTCCGGCAAGCGCACCCAACCAACGTTTGATCGTCATCCCAAACTCCCTGCCCGCGTGTCGCGAGCTGAAAACTCCCGTTGGTGGCAAAGATAACATAGCCGCGCCGCACCCAGCAACGCGGCACGGCCCATCGGAGCGTCCGGCTATGCGGCGCTCCGCATGTTCTCGATGATCGCCGCCACCGCGCGAGCGGGGTCTTTGCTCCTGATGATCGGTCGGCCGACGACGAGGTAATCCGCTCCGGCGGCGATCGCTTCGGCGGGTGTCCCGGCCCGCTTGTGATCGTCGAGCGGAGCACCCGCCGGGCGCACCCCCGGCGTTACGACCAGCAAACCCTCCGATCCGGCGGAGCGTCGGATCTTGTTCGGGTTGTCGTGAGGTGCCGCGATGATGCCGTCGCAGCCGGTAGCGAGCGTTGCCCTGGCGCGCTCTACGATCAGCTCGTCGATGCCGCCGCGGTAACCCAGCTCGCGCAATCCGTTCGCGTCGAGGCTGGTCAGAACGGGCACGACCAGGATCTTCAAATTCGACCCTCTCTTGCCCTCGGCCGCGGCGCGGAGGATGTCGCCATCGCCATGGACCGTCACAAAGGTGACGCCACGCTCGGCGGCTCTCGCGACGCCCTGCTTTACTGTCTCTCCAACGTCGAACATCTTGGTATCGAGAAAGATTTTCTTGTTTTTATTGATCAGATGCTCGACGAGACTGTCAAAGCCGGCGGCGAATTGCAGCCATAGGCCGAGTTTGAAGAAGCCGACCACCCCGTCTAGCCTGTCGATCAGTGCACGAGCCTCGCTGATACTCGGCACATCGAGTGCGACGATCAGGCGGTCTTCGATTTTTTCGGGTATATCGCGGGGGGTGGTCATCGGGCTCGTCATTGTTTCTGCAGCGGCGCCTGCTCGACCAACCGCCATAAATACCAGCTCGCCACGGTCCGATAAGGCTTCCACCGCACGCCATGGGTTTCGAGCTCCTTGCGCGCGGGAAGCTCCGTCTGCCCATAGGCGAGCGCGAAACCCTTGCGGATGCCGTAATCATCCGCGGGCAGTACATCAGGGCGGCCGAGCCGAAAGATCAGCAGCATCTCGACCGTCCAGCGGCCGATGCCGCGGACATGCGTCAGGCCTTTAATAATCGCCTCGTCATCCATAGAGCGGATCTCGGCGAGGGTCGGGATCTCGCGGCTGACCGACTTGGCGGCGAGATCGCGCAGCGAAAGAAGCTTCGAGCGTGAGAGACCGGCGCCGCGCAGTTCATCTTCAGACGCGGCGAGAAGGTGCTCGGCGGTCGGAGCCGAGCCCGGGAACAGCCCAGAGAACCGGGCAAAGATCGCCGCGGCGGCTTTGCCGTTGAGCTGCTGATAGACGATGGCCCGCGCCAGCGCGTCGAAGATGCTCGATGCTTCGATCAGTTCGAGGCGAAACGGGCCGACCGTGTCGATAACGCGGGCGAGCGAAGCGTCGGAGGCGCGCAGCTGCTCGACCGCCGCCGCTGGCTCGAAGCCGAGCCCGACATTCATTCGCCGGCTTCGAGAGCCAGCATGCGGCGCTTTGTCGCCGTGCCGCCATGGGCGGAAAACCCGCCGATCTTGCCACCGGCAGACAGCACGCGGTGACATGGCACGATGATCGGGAAGGGATTGTGCCCTAGTGCCTGGCCGACCGCTCGCGCCGCGCCGGCGGCGCCGAGCCGGGCCGCGACCTCACCGTAAGCGAGCGTCTTGCCCGGCGGGATCGAGCGCGCCGTCTCGTAGACACGCCGATGGAACGGCGCCACCCCTTCCATATCGAGGGCGATAGAAGAGAGGTCATTCTGCTCACCGCGGAGCAGCGCGATTATGCCGTCGATGGCAATCTGCACTTTCGGCGGCGGGGCGGCTTCCGCAGCGGCCGGAAACCGCTGCAGCATGCGCTCGCGCGTCTCCGCTGCGCTCGCCTCCGGCAATTGCACGCCGACCAAGCCTCGATCACTCCAGGCGACGCCGCAGCGGCCGATCGCCGTGTTGAACAGGGTAAATCCATGCGCGGTCATCCCACGATCCTACCACTCGGCGCCGCTCGCTTCACGCCTTTCGAAGCGGAATGCATCGCGGCAGTGCGTGCTTCGAGACGCGCCCCAAGGGCGCTCCTCAGCACGAGGGTACGACTACAATGGCATTCAGAAAAACACCTTACCCTGAGAGCCTCCGCGGGCGCCGGCGCGAAGGGCGCTCCACTGGCGCTCAGCTCGTCGTGGCGGCGCGGAAGAGGCGCTCGAATTCGGCGAGCTCGGTCGGCCCCGCGTCGGTGACCGCCCAGAACCCGAGATCGCCCTCGTCCCAGTGCCGCAGATTGTAGCCGTGGCGCGTCAGGGTTTCGCCGCGATCGGACCGCGACGCCGGCATTACGAAAAGGTTGATCACGTGCTCGCGGCGCTTATAGACGAGGGCGGGCACCGGCTTTCCCGAGATCAATTCGAGCCGGCCTCCGACCAGTGGAAACCCTTCGGCCGCGAGATCGACCGCTGGCGGCGACAGGTCGGTCCGGCCGGCAAACCACGGCTTAACCGTGTGCTGGTCGGACGATGCGACATCGGTCAAGTGGGTGCCCAGCAGTGAGCGCAAATGGCTGTCGAGGATCTCGGTATCCGTCGCGTCGGTCTGCCGTTCGCCCAAGATTACAAACGTGCCGCCCGAGCCGACCGCAATGGCGAGCAGGATCGAGGCGGCATAGGCGAGCCAGCCCGGCGCATGCGGCAACGACGCGGGCACAGTCGGTGCCGCTTCTCGGCGCAGCGCAAAGCGGATCTGTGAACGCAGCACGTCGGGCGCCCGATAGATCGGGGCAGAACGCCGGATGCCGTCGTGCAGCCGTTCGAGGGCCGCCATGTCAGGGCCGCAATCGGGGCAGCTCTGCAGATGCTCGCGGAGCGGTGTACGCTCGGCCTCGGCCAGTTCGCCGTCGAGATACGCATCGAGCCGAGGGTGCACCTCATCGCATCGCATCGCCGCATTCCTTTCCGTCCCAGGCCCGGCGCAACGCTGCGCGCGCCCGATGCAATCGTGACATCACCGTTCCGATCGGCACCCCCGTGACTTCGGCAATCTGGCGGTAGTCGAGCTCATGCAATTCGCGCAGCACGATCGCCTCGCGCAATTGTGCCGGCAGGCGTTCGATCAGTTGATCGAGGCGTCGCAGATCGGAGCGGCTCTGCAACAAGGCATCCGCATCGACAGTTCCTACCGGCGGGCTGTGGACCGAACCTTCGGGGTCGCCGTCGAGTTCGAGCGGCACCACCTCCGCCGGTCGGTTGTGCTCGAGCCAGTCATAGCAAGTCCGCCGCACAATCTTCAGGATCCAGCTCTTCGCATCTCCGTCGCGATAACTATCGAAATACCGAAACGCCCGCAGACAAGCCTCCTGCACAACATCGGCGGCGTCGGCATCGTTGCGCGTAAGCCAGCGCGCCAGCGCATAGCCAGCGTCGAGATGGGGTAGAACCACCGCCTCGAACCGGCTTTGCCGACGCCGCTCCGCGATCCACGCCATGCGCGTTCTTCTACCCCGTACCGGCGAAGACCGCAGCAAATGCGAAATTATTCCGCAGCGGCGCCAATTCTCCCGGAGCGGTTGCAATCGACAAACGCCGACGCCACACTCGCGGATCGCAGGAAAGGAATATGCCGATGGAAATGACGGGCGAGTTTCGTATCCCCGCTCCCCGCCAGCGCGTCTGGGAGGGGCTAAACGATCCGGAGATCCTGAAGAGCAGCATCCCCGGTTGTCAGACGATCGAAAAAGTGTCCGACACCGAGTTCGCCGCCAAGGTGCTGGCCCAAGTCGGTCCGGTGAAGGCCAATTTCGCCGGCAAGGTGACGTTGTCCGATCTCGACCCGCCGCAGAGCTACACGATTGCCGGCGAAGGCAGCGGCGGGGTCGCCGGTTTTGCCAAGGGGAGTGCCAAGGTGAACCTCGACGAGGATGGCGGCGGCGCGACGGTGCTGCACTACGCCGTCCAGGCGCATGTCGGTGGCAAGCTGGCGCAGATCGGCTCGCGCCTGATCGACTCGGTTGCGCGCAGAATGGCCGAAAATTTCTTTGCGCGATTTGTCGCCGCAGTAGCGCCCGAGGCAGCCTCGACGACCGCGGCGACTACCACACAGATCGAAGGCGTGCCCGGTACTGCGGTCGCCGCAGAGACGCCCGCGTCCGGGGCCACTTCCGTGGCTTCGGTCAAGGCTCGGCCGAATGGCACCGCCCCGGGGGAGAAAAAGGACGTGAGGCTGCCGCCCGTGCTGTGGGTGACAGGGCTTGCCGCGATCGTCGGCGCAATGCTCTATTTCTTCACCGGCCGGCGCATCTCGCGATAAGAGCCCCCGCCGCGAAGCCTTGAGCCGGAAACGGAGCCGGCATAAAACTCTGCCCGCAGTTTCCGCCGTCTTTGGCGGCCGGGCGATCGATGCAGGGAGATGTCGATGCAGAAGACGGTCAGCCTCACCGTTAACGGCAAGCCGGTTTCAGCCACGGTCGAAGGTCGGACGTTGCTGGTGCAATTGCTGCGTGAGCAGCTCGGCCTCACCGGCACGCATGTCGGCTGTGACACGAGCCAATGCGGCGCCTGCGTCGTTCATGTCGACGGCGAGGCCGTGAAGGCCTGCACTTTGCTGGCATTGCAGGCCGAGGGCCGCTCGGTGCTGACGATCGAGGCGGTGGCGACCGGCGACACCTTGCACCCGATGCAGGAGGCGTTTCGCAACAATCACGCCCTGCAGTGCGGGTTCTGCACGCCGGGCATGATCATGAGCGCGCTCGATCTGGTCAAAAACAATCCCAACCCGACCGAGCGCGAGGTCCGCGAGTATCTCGAGGGCAATCTCTGCCGCTGCACCGGCTACCACAACATCGTGCTGGCGATCATCGAGGGAGCGGCCGTGATGCGTGGCGAGAAGCCGCCGCCCAACGTCCATGGGGTGGCCGCGGAGTAAGACGCGATGAGCGTCATCGGAATGCCCGTTCAGCGGCGTGAGGATTACCGCTTCATCACCGGACAGGGCACCTACACCGACGACATCAACCGCCTCGGTCAGCTGTACGCTTATGTCCTGCGCAGCCCGCACGCCAATGCGCGCATCGCCGGGATCGACACTTCCGCGGCCGCTTCGGCGCCGGGTGTCGTCGCCGTTTATGCCGGGAAGAACATGGCCGCGGACGGGGTCGGCGGGCTGCCCTGCGGCTGGCAGATCCATTCGAAGGACGGCGCGCCGATGGTCGAGCCGCCGCACCCGCCGCTTATCGTTGACCGGGTTCGCCATGTCGGCGACCAGGTGGCCGTCGTCATCGCCGAGACCCTCGCACAAGCGCGCGACGCCGCCGAGCTGATCCAGGTTGATTACATCGAAGAACCCGTCGCGATCGATCTGGTAGCGGCCCTTACATCGGGCGCGCCGCAGGTGCACAGCGAAGCACCCGGCAATCTGTGCTATGACTGGCATTTGGGCGACCTTGCCGCGGCCGATGCGGCGTTCGCCAAAGCCGCGCGGGTCGTCAAGCTCGACCTCACGAACAACCGCCTCGTCCCGAATGCGATGGAGCCGCGCGCCGCGATCGGGGAGTTCGACCGGGCGACCGGCGAATACACGCTCTACACGACGAGCCAGAACCCGCATGTGATCCGCCTCCTGATGGGCGCCTTTGTGTTGCACATCCCAGAGGCCAAATTGCGGGTCGTCGCGCCCGATGTCGGCGGCGGGTTCGGGTCAAAGATCTATCACTACGCCGAAGAGGCGATCGTCACCTGGGCGGCCGGCAAATTGAGGCGCCCGGTCAAATGGACCGCCGAGCGCTCCGAGAGCTTCATGTCGGACGCGCACGGCCGCGACCATGTCACGCATGTCGAGCTGGCTCTGGACAACCAGGCGAAATTCCTCGGGCTCAAGGTGTCGACGGTCGCTAATATGGGCGCCTATCTGTCGACCTTCGCGCCCTGTATCCCGACCTATCTTTACGGCACCCTGCTCGCCGGCACCTACACGACGCCGGCAATCTACGTCGAAACCAAGGCCGTGTTCACGCACACAGTGCCGGTCGACGCCTATCGCGGCGCCGGCCGCCCGGAGGCGACGTTTCTGCTCGAGCGCGTCGTCGACCTCGCGGCCGACGAGCTCGGCATGGATCCGGCTGAATTGCGCCGCAGAAATTTCATCGCGAAGGATGCATATCCATATCAGACCCCGGTCGCGCTGCAATACGACAGCGGGGATTACTTCACGACCCTGGATCTCGCGGTAAAAGCGGCCGATGCGCAGGGCTTCGAAGCCCGGCGTCGTGAGGCGGCGGGGCGCGGCAAATTGCGCGGCCTCGGCATCGCGACCTACATCGAGGCCTGCGGCATTGCCCCGTCGGCTGTGGTAGGCTCGCTGGGCGCCCGTGCCGGGCTCTTCGAATGCGCGTCGGTCCGTGTCCACCCAACCGGCAGCGTGACGGTGTTGACCGGCTCGCACAGCCACGGGCAGGGGCACGAGACGACCTTTGCGCAGCTGGTAGCGGACGGGCTCGGCATTCCGATCGAGAGCGTCGAGATCGTCCATGGCGACAGCGCCAAGATTCCCTATGGCATGGGCACCTACGGCTCGCGCTCGCTGGCGGTCGGCGGGACCGCGATCGTCAAGGCAATGGACAAAGTTGTCGCCAAAGGCCGCAAGATCGCCGCCCATCTGCTCGAAGCCGCCGAGGCCGACGTCGAGTTCAAGGACGGCATGTTCTCCGTCGCCGGAACCGACCGGTCGAAGAGTTTGGCCGAGGTGGCACTGACCGCCTATGTGCCGCACAACTTCCCGCACGACGAATTGGAGCCCGGTCTCGACGAGACCGCGTTCTACGACCCGAAGAACTTCACTTTCCCATCAGGCGCGCACATCGCCGAGCTCGAGATCGATCCCGAGACCGGGCAGGTCACGATCGTCAATTTCACCGCGAGCGACGATTTCGGCCGAATCCTCAACCCGATGATCGTCGAGGGCCAGGTGCATGGCGGCCTTGCCCAAGGCATCGGTCAGGCCTTGCTCGAAGGCTGCGTGTATGACAAGGAAACCGGCCAGCTGCTGACCGGCTCCTACAATGATTACACGATGCCGCGCGCCGACGATTTGCCGTCGTTCAGATTGTCGACGAATGTGACGCCGTGCACGCACAATCCGCTGGGTGTGAAAGGCTGCGGCGAGGCCGGGGCGATCGGCGCGCCGGCGGCAATCACCAATGCCCTTGTCGACGCGCTGAAGCCGCTCGGCATCCGCCATCTCGACATGCCGGCGACGCCGGAGCGGCTGTGGCGGCTCATACAACAGCACCGCTCGCCGCTCGCCGCGGAATAGGAGAGCCCGATGTACGAATTCAACTACCACAAGCCGACGAGCCTCGACGAGATCGCCAACCTGCTCGGCGCCCACGAGGAGGCAAAGCTCGTCGCAGGCGGCATGACCCTGATCCCGACCTTGAAGCTGCGGCTCGCCAAGCCTTCGGATCTGGTCGACCTCGCCGCGATCCCGTCCTTGCGCGGCATTACCGACGCCGGCGACGTGATCGTCATCGGCGCGATGACGCGGCACGCGGAAGTGAACCGCTCCCCGGTGGTCAAACAAGGCATCCCGGGGCTCGCCGCGATGGCGGGGATGATAGGCGACCCTGCGGTGCGGAACCGCGGCACCCTCGGCGGGTCGATCAGCAATAACGACCCGGCCGCTGACTACCCAGCGGCGGTTGTCGGGCTCAACGCCACCGTGCACACGACGAAGCGCGACATTCCGGGCGACAATTTCTTCACGGGCATGTTCGAGACGGCGCTCGAACCAACCGAGATCGTTACCTCGGTCCGCTTCCCGAAGCCCCAAGCCTCCTGCTACCAGAAATTCCGCAACCCCGCCTCTCGCTATGCAATCGTCGGCGTGTTTGTCGTCCGTACCGCGGGCGGCGTGCGCGTCGCGGTGACCGGCGCCGGGCCCGTCGTGTTCCGCGTTCCCGAGATGGAAGCCGCACTCACCCGCTCCTTCACCCCAGACGCGATCAAGGACATCACGATCCCCGACAGCGGCCTCAACACCGACATCCACGCCAGCGCCGAATACCGCGCCCATTTGGTCGGCGTCATGGCCCGTCGCGCCGTCACGGGGTGTGGGTGATCACTCGCCTCCAGGCGAACGGGTAAAGCGCTGGAAGGCCCAGTAAGCTGCAAGGACGATCAGCGATCCGACAACAGCGGCCACAATATCCCTCAACGAGATCGCCACTTTGTCGAGGGCTGGGAACAGCCGCAGCAGACGAAACAATAGACCGCCGACGAGAGCGCCAACCAAGCCCAGTGCCAAATTCCGCCAAACGCCAAAACCCTGGCGCTCGCGCGTGATTATGAGGCCTGCAAGGCTCCCGCCGAGCAGACCGACGACCATCCAGACGACGAATTGAGCGAGTGAGACCATCGCGTCCTCCCGCAGTTTCGACCGAGGCGTTTGTCTCGCTATTCTACTTTAGTTCCGTCGAAGGGGGCGTCAGCGAAGCTGTAGCGACGTGATATCCTCGCCAGCCGCAGACGGCCAGGGTGGTCCCGGTGACATTGGGGGATTAAATTCGTTCGTCGTATAGACCCCAGCTTCTCTCTCGAGGAGAAAATCCGTTGATCGGAATTGGTTTCGGATGACCGCCCTGCCCTCCTCGGTAGACGATACATTGGCTTTGCTGGGCAGCGCCGATTATGTCGCCGATCGCAGCCTCGCGACGGCGGTGCATTTGGCATTGCACCTGAACCGGCCGCTGTTTCTCGAAGGCGAGGCAGGAGTCGGCAAGACCGAGATCGCCAAAGTGCTGGCAAGCGCATTGCGTCGCCGGCTCATCCGCCTGCAATGCTACGAGGGTCTCGATGTCGCCTCGGCGGTCTACGAGTGGGATTATGCGCGCCAGATGATCGAGATCCGCCTCGCCGAAGCCGCTGAAGAGGACCGCGAGGAGATCGAGAGCACGATCTTCTCCGACCGCTTTCTCATCAAGCGCCCGCTATTGCAGGCGCTGGAGCCGGATATCGCCGGTGCCCCGGTACTGCTGATCGACGAGTTGGACCGCACGGATGAGCCTTTCGAGGCCTATCTCCTGGAGCTCCTCTCGGACTTCCAGGTGACGATCCCGGAGATTGGCACGATCCACGCCGAGCAACCGCCGATCGTGATCATCACCTCGAATCGGACCCGTGAGATCCACGACGCGCTGAAGCGGCGCTGTTTCTATTACTGGGTGGATTACCCGACGGCAGCACGCGAGTTCGAAATTCTGAAACGCAAGGCGCCCGGCGCCAGCGAGCACCTGTCGCGGGAAGTTGTCGGCTTCGTGCAACAGCTGCGCACGATGGACCTATTCAAGCTTCCCGGCATCGCCGAGACGATCGACTGGACCGAGGCCTTGATGCAGCTCGACGTCCTCGAGCTGACGCCGCACGCGATCAACGACACGCTGGGTGTGCTGCTCAAGTACCAAGACGACATCGCTCGCCTGCACGGCAGCGAAGCCGCACGGATTCTCGAGCAAGTCAAGGCCGAGATTGTGCAAGAAGGCCCCTCACCCCAGCCCTCTCCCCGCGTGCGGGGAGAGGGAGAGGTACGCGCAGCGGGAGGGTGAGGGGCAACACTCGCATGCCGGAACGCGGCGGCCGACTGCTCGCCAACCTCATGCATTTCGCGCGGACCTTGCGGGCGGCCGGGCTGCCGGTCGGGCCGGGCAAGGTCATCGATGCCGTGGCGGCGGTCTCGACGGTCGGGATTACCAACCGGACAGATTTTTACTGGACCTTGCACGCTGTCTTCGTGAACCGGCCGGACCAGCGGCTGATCTTCGACCAGGCGTTTCACGTGTTTTGGCGCAACCCCGACTTGTTGAAAAAGATGATGGGGCTGGTGCTGCCGGAGATGCGGGTCGAGGCGCCCCAAGACCAAGGGGCGGCGATGGCGCGCCGCCTTGCCGAGGCGCTGCATCCGGACGCTGCCAAGGAGGGCGAGCCCGAGGAGACAGAAACCGAAATCGACGCTGCAATGAGCTTCTCCGACCGCGAGCAATTGCGCGGCATGGACTTCGAAAAAATGTCGCTGGAGGAGCTGGCGCGCGCCAAGGCGGCGATCGCCAGACTGCGCCTGCCGGTGCAGGATGTACCCACGAGGCGTTTTGCACCCGATCGGCACGGCGGGCGTGCCGATCTGCGCGCCACTTTGCGGGCCGCATTGCGCTCGGGCGGGCTCATCGAGCTAAAGCGGCGCAGCCCACGCCGTCGCCCGCCTCCGCTCGTCGTGCTGTGCGACATTTCCGGCTCGATGAGCCGTTACAGCCGGATCTTTCTGCATTTCATGCACTCGGTGACGAACGACCGCGACCGCGTCTACACCTTCGTCTTCGGCACGCGACTGACGAATATCACCCGATACCTGCGGCACCGGGACGTCGACCTGGCGCTCGAGCGGGTAACGGACGCAGTCGTCGACTGGTCCGGCGGGACGCGCATCGGGCATGCGCTCGCAGACTTCAACCGGCTGTGGTCGCGGCGCCTGCTCGGCCAGGGCGCGATCGTGCTGCTCATCACCGATGGCCTCGACCGCGACGCCGGCGCCGGACTAGCGCATGAAATGGACCGGCTGCACCGCTCCTGCCGAAGGCTGATCTGGCTGAACCCGCTGTTGCGCTATGAGGGGTTCGAGCCAAAATCTCTCGGTATGAGAGCGATGATGCCGTATGTCGACGAGTTCCGCCCGGTGCACAATCTCGAAACCCTCGAAAACCTGATCGAGGTGCTGAGCGCACCGATCGCGCGGCGAGGGACGGCTGAAACGCCGTGGCGCAGAAACCAGGAGAAGGCAGCATGAGCGATACGGCGGAAATTCTGGAGCAAGCGGCGCGCTGGCGTGAGACCGGTTCGGGCGTGGCGCTGGCTACTGTCGTCAGCACCTGGGGTTCATCACCACGGCCAGTCGGTGCCAAGCTCGCGGTAAATGATGCCGGCGCCATGGTCGGTTCGGTATCGGGCGGCTGTGTGGAGGGCGCGGTCGTCGAGGAGGCGCTTGAAGCGATCCGTGACGGCAAGCCGCGGCTCCTTGATTTCGGCGTCACCAACGACCAGGCATGGGAAGTCGGTCTAGCCTGCGGCGGCAAAATCCAGATCTTTGTGGAGCGAGTCGAATGAAAGGCCGCATCCTCGACCGCATCGTCGCCGCGGAGCGTGAACACCGCAGTGTCGCTCTTGCAACCGACCTCGCCACAGGTCGCCAAATGCTATTCGAAGGCGAGCAGGCCGAGGGCGATCTGACGCTCGAGCACGCCGCGCTCGAAAGGGTACGCGAGATCTGGCGGACCGGCCGCAACCGAACCATCGAGACGGCGGCCGGGTCTGTGTTCGTCGAGGTGCTAACCCCGCCGCACCGTTGCTTTATTATCGGTGCGGTACACATCGCACAGCCGTTGGCGCGGATATTGACGATGGCCGATTACGCGGTGACGGTCATCGATCCGCGCGGCGCGTTCGCAACGGCGGCCCGGTTCCCCGATGTCGAGTTGACACAGGAATGGCCCGACGAAGCGCTCGAACGGCTAAAGCCTGATCGCGGGTCGGCGGTCATCGCCTTGACCCATGACCCAAAACTCGACGACCCAGCGCTTGCCGCGGCTTTGCGTTCTGACTGTTTCTACATCGGCGCTCTCGGCTCTCGCCGCAATCACGCCGGACGCTGTGCTCGGCTCAAGGAAGAGGGCTTTAGCGACAGCGATCTCGCCCGCATCCACGGGCCTATCGGGCTGGCGATCGGCGCAGTTTCCCCGGCAGAGGTGGCGATCTCGATCGCTGCTGAAATGACCCAGATCCTGCGCCACGGCGAGGCGGAGGCGGCGGCGGAGGCGGCGTGAGGTTCGGCGAGGTCTCGGTCACCG
>Ga0306925_10004803_pt1 | contig 12290 bp, 12 predicted proteins | sample flu12Cox44000176_FD_203755 | JGI IMG/M metagenome (GOLD analysis project Ga0306925, IMG submission 203755) | Lab enrichment of tropical soil microbial communities from Luquillo Experimental Forest, Puerto Rico - flux8day.12C.oxic.44.000.176 (v2)... | ecosystem: Environmental > Terrestrial >...
AGACCTCCCAGGTTCCGATACGATCCCTTTGCACGTGATGTGGCCTTAGACCCCGGCAGGGCGTCAGCACCTCGTTTCGGCGAATCTCCGACAGGTCTGGGCCAAACGCTTGCGCAAACTTGTCAAAGCCGAGCGATACAGTCCGCACGTCCTCCCGACGACCATCTGCAAGCGCATCCATGGTGCGATTGCCCACAGCCAAAAAATCGTCGAGGTCGCGACTGAGGTACTTGAACGAACCCTCAATGCGCGCCAGGGCGAGCCGGTCTTCGATCTGGTAGCGCGAGTCTTGGGTGGCCCGATCAAGCAGTGCAATGGCACCCGTTACGGTCGCACGCAGCTCGTCTGCTAACGTGCGGGTGGCGGAGATTGCCGCCGCCATGGCCTCTGGACTGGGGGACTCAAGTCGCAGGACGCGTAGAATAGACAGTTCATACCTGTCGGTATCTACATCGAATTCGGACACGAGTTTCGATAACGGCAACTTGTAGCTGACGATGGGGCTCAACTGGTTACTGTTCAATTTCTTAATGATGGCCAGGGTGCCAACGACGGCCCCAAACAGTGCCAAGAGAATGCCCGCGAGAAGAAAGATTTTCTTACGAATGGTCATTCTCACTGACTCCGGAGCAGACCTACGTTGGCAAAGCGCGACCTGACCTGCGTGAGTCGCTCGCTACAAGGTCGGCAAAGGCTCTTTGTCCTGAGAAGGTATGCCCTGAGGTCGTCCCCGTTCCTCCGCCTGCTTGCGAATCGCTTGGGCCAGTGCATCCTGGCCTGAACTCAGGGCATGAAAGTCATCGTGGGCGAGGACCGTCAATTCGCAGGGTGTCAGACAACGACCGGTAGCCGTTCTTTTCACGCCGCTGAGCAAGGCCAACTCTTTCGCGATGCTGATGCAGGGAAACGATACTCTAACCTCGGTGCAAAGCACCTCAAGTGTGCCAACGACCCGTCTCTGCAGACATTTCAGATAGAGGTACGAAATCAGTCGCCACGTAGCGCACTCGTGGTCCGTCCAATAGCATGATATTTGTCCCCTGCAGAGTCTTCGAGGTGCATGGGCGCTCAGCCGAAGTACTCGAACGCATCTTTGCAACGCTGCTCCCGGAGCTCCAGCGGTTATCCTACAAAATATCCACGAGATGGACCATCATGATGTTTCTCTGTCGTCAATTCTTGCATGTAGCCGCAGGAGCTGCAATCGCGCTCGCGGCCGTCCCACAAATGACGGAGGCGCAAACCTATCCGTCGCGCCCGATCACGATAGTCGTGCCGGCTGCGGCAGGCGGGCCGCTTGACGTGCTCGCACGCATCTTATCAGAACGAATGAGGCTTTCGCTCGCCCAGCCGTTCATTATTGAAAACGTAGCCGGTGCGGCCGGTAGCATCGGCGTCGGGCGGGTCGCCCGAGCGTCGCCCGACGGTTATACGCTCAGCCTGGGTATGTGGGGCACGCATGTCGCGAACGCGGCAATTTACTCGCTTTCGTACGATGTGGTGAAGGACTTTGAGCCGATCTCGCTGATCGGGAGGATGCCGGAACTGATAGTCGCGAAGAAGGCCACGCCGGCGAATGACCTCAAGGGTCTTATCACTTGGCTAAAGGCTAATCCCGACAAGGCGACGCAGGGAACTTCAGGCGTCGGCAGTGCCGGGCACGTTGCTGGGATCTCTTTTCAGAACGTCACCGGCACTCACTATCAGTTCGTACCCTATCACGGGCTTGCTCCGGCCATGGCGGCCCTGCTGGCCGGCCAGGTCGACATGATGATCGACGTGCCGACCAGCTCGCTTCCCCACGTGCTTTCCGGCGGCATCAAAGCCTATGCGGTCATGACCAAGAGCCGCATTGCGTCGGCGCCCGATATCCCGACGGTGGATGAGGCGGGGTTACCTGGTTTCTACGCGTCGGTATGGTATTCGCTTTGGGCGCCGAAGCGCACGCCGAAGGACGTCATCGACAAGCTCAATGCTGCGGCTATGGATGCCTTGGCCGACCCAGCGGTGCGCGCGCGGTTGGCCGATATCGGGCAGGAGATTTTTCCACGCGAGGAGCAGACACCAGAGGCACTCGGCTCGCTCCAAAGAGCCGAAATAGAGAAATGGTGGCCGATCATCAAGGCCGCAAACATCAAGGGGGAGTGACGGCAGATGCAAGGCGACTCGGATGCTGTAGCGCGTGGTGCGCGGGTCGTGCGCCTCGACCGCGCGTTTCGCTGGCCGGGTGGCCGCCACCTCGCGGTGGTGCTCAACGTGGCTTACGAAGGCTGGTCGGACGGCAAGGCGCCGGGCATCGGTCCAATGGGCAACCCGCTGCCGGCCGGTGCCTTCGACACCAATGCGCTCTCGTGGGGCAGCTATGGCGCAACGCGCGGTATCGAGCGCTTGCTGCGCGTCCTCGACCGGACGAAGCGGAGCGCAAGCGTGATGGTAAGCGGCGTCTTTGGCGAGCGCACACCAGCAACAGTGCGCGCCATCGTGGGGGCCGGGCATGAGCTCGTCGCGCATTCCTACGCGCAGGATGTCATCCCGGCGCAGCTCACACCCGAGGCGGTCCGCACCGATATCGAGCGCACCACGGCTGCGCTCGAAGCCGCCTCCGGGGAACGCCCGCGGGGCTGGATCAGCCCGCGCGGCACGCCTTCGGCCGAAAGCGCACGCCTCCTGCTGGAGGCGAATTATGCATGGCAGGGCGATGTGTTCGATGACGATCGGCCGTATCTACAAATCTTCGAAGGCAGGGCATCCGGCGCCGATCGGATCGTCGCCATCCCACTCACCATGGAGATCAATGACCTGCCGCACGCTATGCGCTTCGGCCGCTCGCCCGCGCAATACGTGGAGTTGTTCGACGGGGCGCTCGCACGAATCCGCAAAGACGAAGGCGAAGCCGTGATGCTCGACGTCACCGCCCATGCCCATGTCTACGGGCGCCCAGCAGGCGCCTGGGCGTTCGAGACGATTGCCGCCAAGGTCGGCAGTTATGACGACGTCTGGCTTGCGACCAGGGGCGAGATCGCGGCCCATGTGCGGCAAGTGCTGCGTTGAAATCGATGTGCTTATCATGGCCACCGGCACAGTGGCCGCAGCCGGCACTGACCGGGAACGAAAAGGATGGACCCTTTGGGCAGTAGCTGACGAATTCGACGGACGACGAATGTACGCACAACTTGCCCATGCCACGCCATTCCATGGGCACACGGCCAAATTCGCTGCGAAACAGCTTCTTATAGCCACCTGGAGAGCGGAGCGCCTCGAAATGTGGGAAGAGGACCTGAGAGGCGCTTGCGTAGACGAGGAAGGCTTATTGACAAAATTCGACGTAGAGAGAATTGAGTGCGAGGTCTTTGGCCCGGAACTTGACCAGTAAGACCTGTTGATCGCTGGCTATCGCAATAGTGAATTAATGTTATTGGATCGATGCTTCGCGAAGTTTTCTCGCCGGCGGCGGCGGCGATCGCCGCCTCACCTTGGGCCACGAGCGACGACGTGAGAGTCTTGAGATGAGACGGGCCTTAGTCCTGATTGCCTGTATTGCAGCGCTATTGGCTGTGCTGCCGATCGCTAACGCTGAGGACTCGGCGTTGGGAGAGTTGAAATATCATCTTGAACAAAGGGCCCCACGCCATTGGCAGGTCCATGTACGCTGGCGCGATGGCATGCTGCTCGCCTCCTTCATGCCGCCGTACCACGAAGCGTTCGAATTGTGGTATAAACCCGATAGTCTCCTTCAGAAAATGAGCGATCTGTGTCCCAAGCGGGGGGCCAGAATATGGGATATGCTCAGAGGGGATCAGGATGTAGCGCTGGAGCCGACCGTAGGCGGAAAGACGACCCTTGAAATGCGAGTGAGTTGTCGCAAGCGACTGCTTGCCGATTGACAGCGTTGCGCGACACCGCCTTTTCCGATCCCCGTGCGTAGCCAAAACTCAAGACACCGTCGCTTGCTGAATTCGAACTAATCGCAGATTGCGCATTGAGGCAGCTGCCGCAGGATTTCCGGGCCCCGAAGAACGAGATCTTTGGTTGCACCATATGCGACCGAAACTCGATTTGGTTTATCAATTTGCGTAGTGGTTGTTTGTGACTGGGCAATTGCCAAATCTTGCAGCATAAGTGCAACGCCGACGATGGCACCGACGGAGTTTATCGCCTTCCATTGAAAACCGCTCATCGTGTTCTCCTTAAGACACTACTCGACCGCAACTTTTCGACCGTCCACGTATCATGGGCAGGAGCCCATCGCCGATGAGGAAGGAGCACGCTGGCGCTTGCGCGATTGGCGGTGGGCCTTCGAATCCAATCGAGGCTGCGGGTCTACACCACGCGAGGCTTTTCGTCCCATGCTTTTCGCTCGCAGCCGTCCCAACGGCTGATTTTGAGTCGGGCGGGTTTCTGGGACTCGCGCGGTTTGCTCGCAGCCGATGCGGGTGGACGACGGACCCGCCGGTTAACCATTTACTAACCAAATCTCGGCTCCTCAATCTTCACATGGTATGTACCTTCCCGCCGTGTTTAGTTGGGGTGTTGGTCGTGACGATCCGGCCGATGTTGGATGGCAATCAGGCGTTCACGCCCGAGGACGTGTTGGCGAGCAGGGCGGCATTCGACTATTGCGTGAAGGCCCTGAGGCTGCTCGATCGTAGCGATCCGGCCGTGGCCCTGGTAGCCAAGGGCATCATAATTCTTGCCAGACACGGTGAGCGCAACGCCGAATGGCTAGCGGAGCAGCAATCATTCAGGGACGAATCTCCGGGAAGGGCGGGGGCCCGGCGTGTCGATTGAGTACGTGCTGCTTTGGGTTTTCCTGCTGCTGGTAATTGGCGCCGTGTTTTGGCTTCCAGCCGCAATTCCCTTGATTGGCGCGACGTTTTAGGACGCTGATAGTGGCTCGCGTCCCGCTGGACCCAGGCATGGACGCCCGCGTTCCCTGCAACGGCTGCGCCGCCTTCCCGTGGGGCATATGACGCACATAGCCCCCGAGCTGTCGCTCTGCGTTGCATTGCGCCTTCCTGGTCTAGGGTGCGTTGAAACCACTAGCCTGAAATTCGGCTGCTGATGGTCGACACTTATGTCAGCTTCGGCCAGCTGCGGACATGCCACTGGATCGGCTCGGGTCCGAGTCGTGCCAAAACCGGCCGTGAGCAGGTGCAGCGAACCGGTAGCGGTTATTCGATGACCTCGTCGGCCAGTGCGAGCACATTCGAGGGGATGGTTATTCCCAGCGCCTTGGCGGTGATCAGATTGATGACGAGATCAAATTTCGTCGGCTGCTCAACCGGAATGTCGCCCGGCTTGGCGCCGCGCAGAATCTTGTCGACAAGATCGGCAGCGCGATGGAACTGGGCGGGATAGCTTGGTCCATACGACATGAGACCCCCGAACGAAACGAACTCGCGGCTATGGAAGATCGTCGGCAGGCGCGCAGTGAGCGCAAACGTCATGATGCGTGCAACGTTTGCGGTTATGAGCGCATCCTGCACGATGTTGAGGGCATCTGTATGGACGTTGAGTGTCGCGAAGGCGGGGGCGATATCCTCCGCGCGCCGGATTTCGAGTGCCACCGATTCGAGGCCAAGCGCGCTGGCCGCAGCCCGAACCTCATGTGCCTGACGCACTGCGCTCGGATTGCCGGTATTGGCCAGGATTGCCACCCGGCCGAGCCGGGGGACAATATCGCGCAAGAGTCCGAGTGCCTTGCTGGCAGTCTCCGTCTGTTGGGTTGACACGCCCGTGATGTTGCCGCCGGGCCGCGCCAGATTAGCGACCAGTCCGTCTCCGACCGGATCGTTCCCGAGGACAAAGACGATGGGGATGACCGGTGTCGCCTGCTTCATCGTTGGGGTGCTGATGTTGTTCGTAAGAATGACGTCGACCTTGAGCCTGACGAACTCGGCCGCGACCTCGGCGATGCGTTCGAGGCGCCCTTCGGACCACCGATACTCGATCGCAACGGTGCGATCCTCGATCCAGCCCAATTCACGCAGTCGAGCGACAAAAACAGCTGTCCATGAACGCCAGACCGATGCGTCCCCACCGAGCAATCCTATAGTCGGCAACCTACCAGCGTACTGCGCCCGCGCCGCCAGCGGCCACGCGGTTGCCGCACCGCCGAGTAGCGTGATGAACTCGCGCCGTTTCAGTTGACCGAAGTGCATGTGCTGCCGCTGATCGGGGAGCCGTGAGCATAACGCATCGGCGAGGATCAGTCAGGGGCTTGTTGCGCCGCGGGATTTTGACGCGGCTTTTGACCGGTTTAAATTGCCGTCCAACGGGCTTATGTCGGCTCTGGCCAGCTGCGGACATAGCGGTGGAAATGCTTACCGCCGGTTTGTCCAGGACCGGACGTGAGCAGGTGCAGCACGGCGGCGCTTTATTCGATCACTCGTGAGCGGGCAGCTGCAGCGGAACCCTGAAGACTGGCCAGTGAGGGATTCGCGCAACGGGCTTTATGGAATATCGACTCGACAGCGCACCGACCTCACTCTGGCTTGATGTTGGCCGCCCGGATCACCTTCGCCCATTTCTCGGTTTCGTCAGCGATGAGCTTGCTGAATTCGGCAGGCGTCATCGGCAGCGGTACGCCGCCGAGGTCGGCAAACGCCGTGTCGATCTCGCCCTGATTGTTCGCGAACAGGATTTCAATTTGCGTGCCGAGGACGAAGCCGGCGGCTTGCGTGCCCGTGATGATCGCTCTCGCCGAATCAGCACTCTGGATATTGACCAAAGTCGCAAAGCGCTTGCTGGTGGGCAGCAGTTCGTGCAGCAGTTCGACCCATTTCGGCGCTATGTCGAGGTTCATCGTGCTGATGCCGGTAACGTTGCCGCCCGGATGATTGAGGCTCTCGACGAGGCTGACTTGCACCGGATCGGTGCCGAGCGCAAAGACGATGGGTATCTCGCTGGTCGCCGCCTTGGCCGCGCGCGCCGCCGGTGGCGTGCCGAGCGTGATGATGACCGCCACCCGACGCTGGACCAGATCGGCGGCCAATCCCGGCAGCCGGTCTAAGTCGTAGCGCGCCCAGCGCATTTCGCTGGTGACGTCCCTGCCTTCGACGATGCCAACTTCAGCGAGGCCCTTCCGGACGGCGGCGACAAGCGCACCACCCGCCTCCGGCGCGCTTTGCGAGAGATAGCCTACCACCGGCATTGCTGCCTGCTGCGCACGCGCCGCGAACGGCCATGCAGCCGCGCCGGCAAAAGCGGCCAGCAATTTTCCGTCGTGCAATGTTCATATGCCCCTCCCGTGCGAGGGCGCGGAGACAACGGTAGCACGGCTCGGCCGTGCGGTCAGTAGGCTGCGTTCGGCCACGCGAGAGGCGCTCGACACAGAAGACCCGCCAAGGAGGCCCCGTCGCGCGTTAATCAGTCCTTCCAGAAGCCTCGGAACCTGTCCGGGGAAAGCTCTGTGTAGCGCACGGTGTGTTGGATGTTCTTGTGGCCGAGATAGTGCTGCAACGATCGCGTATCGATACCCTGGTTTGCCAGCTTGAAGCCGCAGGCATGGCGCAGGATGTGCGGATGCACGCCAAATGCCATCTTGGCGGCCTTACCGAGCAGCTGTCGTGGGTGCCGACGCTTGGGCGAACGCTTCTGTTGCCGAAAATCCCGCAAGGCTGCAAATCGCACAGCCCGCTACGCCTGCAAAACCTCGCCTTGTAAGCATGCGTTTTCTCCCTATTGAACACTGGGCCGGTGACACCCGGCAGGGAATTTTGGCAGAGTAGCGACCTATAAAAAAGGGCCTGCCCGGGGTGGCAGCCTTTTGCGAGGACGCCCCCGATGTAGTCCCGAGGGGCAAAGGATCAGGCGACGGGACTTTATCATATTAGTCGTTCCCGCTCATTGTCGAAGCACTCGCCAAGCTGGCCCCGCGCTCCTGCATCATCGACAGCGAGGCGGTTGCATGTGGCGGTGACGGCGTAAATCGGGTCGTGGATTGTCTCCGAGATTATTCCTTCACATCCGGCACTATCGTCTCAGCCGGTGATGGTGCAGCATGATTGTGCGCTCGGCGAGCTTTTTCTGCAGTCAGATTGAGAGGTGACCTGGCGCATGTCAGCACTTACTTTTTGGGTAGTTGCCCGTGGGACGTGTTCAGAGGCGCCACCAGGACTGGCTAAAAAATCTGGGATCGTTTTCGATACGGTAGGAACGCGATACAGTCAGCTACGAGGGCGCCGGCGCAACGCTTCACACAGCAATCACCATCATAGCGCAATAGAGCATTACCAAAAGATACGTCGTCACAGCAGCCCGCGGCCGGCCTTTCAAACGGGCAGAAAAGGTGCCAATCTTGCTTAGTCCGGGAGTGATCCGGAGAATCCCGGCTTCATCGCAGCGAACGCGCGGAACCGGCGGGTTGCGCCGCGTCAGTCATTGTTACTTGCATGACAACATGAAGGGAGAACGCACATGGCGGCCCTTACCATCAATGGGAAGACGCAGGACGTGGATGTCGAGCCCGATACACCCTTGCTGTGGGCGTTGCGGGAACAGGTCGGATTGACCGGCACCAAATACGGCTGCGGTATTGCGCAATGCGGGGCATGCACGGTGCATGTCGACGGCGTCGCGGTGCGTTCGTGCTCGGTGCCGGTGAGCGCGATGGCCGACAAGAAGATTGTCACCATCGAAGGGCTCGCGCAGAACGGCGTGCTGCACAAGGTGCAGCAGGCATGGGTCGACCACGACGTACCGCAATGCGGCTATTGCCAGAGCGGAATGGTCATGGCGGTGGCGGCGCTGCTGAGCGAGAAGCCGAAACCGACCGACGCCGACATCAACGCGGCGATCACCAATATATGCCGCTGCGGCACCTTCCAGCAGGTGCGCGAGGCGATCCACATGGCCGCGAACGCGTGAAGGAGGCAATCATGAATTATGCTCCGAAAATGAATCGCCGCGCCTTCCTCGTGACGGCAGCCGCCGCGGGCGGCGGTCTGGCGCTGGGTCTCGACCTTCCGCTTGGCGGTGGGCAAATCGCGCGCGCGCAGGACGGCTCGCCTGAGGTCGGTGTCTGGGTGGTGATCCGCCCCGACGAGACCGTTGTCGTGCGCGTCGTGCGCTCGGAGATGGGACAGGGCACCATCACCGGGCTTGCCCAGCTCGTCGCCGAGGAGCTGGAATGCGACTGGTCGAAGGTCGCCGTCGAGTATCCGACGCCGGGACAGAGCATCGCCCGCAAGCGCCCGTGGGGCGCGTTCTCCACTGGCGGCAGCCGCGGCATCCGCGAATCCAACGAATATGTGCGCCAGGGCGGCGCCTCCGCCCGCATGATGCTGATGCAGGCCGCTGCCAACGAATGGAAGGTGCCGGTCTCGGAGGTCACCGTCGACAAGGGCATCATCACGCACAAGGCGTCGAGCCGGACCACCACTTACGGCAAGGTGGCGCAAGCTGCCGCCAGGCTGCCGGTGCCGGAAAAGCCCGCCCTCAAGGATCCGAAAGACTGGAAGATTGCCGGCAAGCCGGTGAAGCGGCTCGACGCGGCTGCCGACAAGGTGAGCGGCAAGCAGGTCTACGGAGCCGATCTCAAGCTGCCAGGCATGCTCAATGCCGCGGTCAAGGAAAGCCCGGTCTTCGGCGGCAAAGTGAAGAGCTTTGACGCCGCCAAGGTCGAGCGCATGCCCGGCGTCAAGAAGGTCGTGCAGGTGCGCGACACGGGCGTGGCCGTCGTTGCGGACACATGGTGGCACGCCAAGACCGCGCTCGATGCGCTGCCGATCGTGTGGGATGACGGCCCCAACGCCAAGGTCTCAAGCGCCTCGATCGCCGAGTTTCTCAAGGCCGGGCTCGACGCCGAGCAGGCCTTTGTCGGCAACCAGAACGGCGACGTGAAGGCCGCCATCGCCGGCGCTGCCAAAAAGGTCGAGGCCGTCTACGCCTACCCCTATCAGAACCACGCCCCGATGGAGCCGATGAACGCCACGGCGCGCTACACGGCCGACAAGTGCGAGGTGTGGGTCCCCACGCAGGACGGCGAAGCATCGTTTGCCGCGGTGCTCGCCGCGTCCGGCCTACCGGCCGACAAATGCGAAGTCTACAAGATCAACATCGGCGGCGGCTTCGGCCGGCGCGGCGCATTCCAGGACTACGTGCATCAGGCGGTTAACATCGCCAAGCAGATGCCAGGCATACCGGTGAAGCTCCTGTGGTCGCGCGAGGAGGACATGGCCCAGGGCCGCTACCATCCGGTGATGCAATGCAGGCTCATCGGCGCCTTCGACAAGGACAACAACCTCACCGGCCTGCACATGCGGCTCTCGGGGCAGTCGATCCTCGCCAGCGTCCGGCCGCAGGTGCTCGAGCAGGAGAAGGGACGCGACCCGCTCACGTTCCAGGGCGTCTTTCAATCCGGCGAGCATGCGTTCGGCTACTCGGTCCCGAACCTGCTCATCGACCACGCAATGCGCAACCCGCATGTGCCGCCGGGGTTCTGGCGCGGCGTCAACATCAACCAGAACGCCATCTTCATGGAATGCTTCATGGATGAGCTGGCGCAGGCGGTTGGCCAGGACGAGCTCGAGTTCCGGCGCAGGTTGATGAGCAAGCACCCGCGCAACCTCGCCGTGCTCAACGCCGCCGCCGAGCGGATCGGCTGGGGCAAGCCGGCGCCGCAGGGTGTCCATCGCGGCCTCGCCCAGATGATGGCGTTCAACAGCTTCGTGGCGGCGGCGGCGGAAGTCTCCGTCATCGACGGCAAGATCAAGATCCACCGCATCGTCGGGGCGACCGACTGCACTTATGCGGTCAATCCGGCGCAGATCGAGCGCCAGGTGCCGGGCTCGTTCGTGTACGGCCTCTCGGCGCTGTTCTATCAGGAGTGCACCGTCAAGGACGGCCGCATGCAGCAGACCAACTTCCACGAATACAACTCGATGCGGATCGCCGAGATGCCGAAGGTGGAGACGATCATCGTTCCCTCCGGCGGCACTGCAGCCTGGGGCGGCATCGGTGAGCCGACCATCTGCGTGGCGGCGCCCGCCGTGATGAACGCCTATTTCAAGGCGACGGGGCAGCGCATCCGCTCGTTCCCGTTGAAGAACCACAATATCGGCATGGCTTGATCCATCCGACAGGCAATCGGGCGGCGGCAATCGGGCCGCCACTCTCGGCGCGCCACGCGGCACATCTGCCGCCTTCTGAGGGCGCTTGACTATTAAGCTACCGCGGCAAGCTTGCGGTCGACCGATGCGCAGCCAAGTGTTGCCTCCATCGGCAAACCAGGCTGAACGCCATGTCGCTTCAGCTTTCAGGGGCAATACCTACGGTGGGCACGTCCTGCAAACTCAATGCTTGGCCGCCGAGATGTCGACAATGTTGAGCTCGCCCTCACTGAACGCCCGCAATTTATTGGCGCTCGTTTTCTCCAGTTCGGCAAACTCACCGAGCGATCCGCTCTCGCGCCGCTCAACACGCTTGACGCTCAGACGACTTTATCCATGCCTGGGCAAGCACCGTTCCTTTATCCGCAGTACATTTGCAGCACACATTCCCAACAACAGTTCCTCAGCTGCGTCATGCTCGCTTCGAAGCCGCTCATACCGCTTAGTCGGAAAATCATCTGCGCTTTTGAGGCTTCCTCCAAGCCGCTCTCGAATTTTCTGTCCCTTGATTTGGTAGCGGTCATGCGGTCGTTGCCTTTCGTGTCGCGTAACTGAGATCGTAGTAATGGCGACAACGCCATGGTCGGTCGTGGAACGAATATAACTTTTCGATCCTGTGGCCGCATTCACAGAATCGCCGTATCCAAGCAGAGGAGAACCATCCGCAGACGATGCCTAGTGCTGCTCGGTTGCAGATGGCAGAGCTGCGTGCGGGTTTCCCGGCGGCACGCGCGGCGCTATAGTTCAGCCATCGGGCGGCCGACCATCTCCAACAACCGCGGCCGCTGCAGCGAGTGGAGGGAATGCATGTTTCGAACAGCACTGCTGGTCGTTATGGTAAGCACGGCGATTCCGTTGGGCGTCCTTGCCCAGACGTCTGCTGACCTCAAGAACGATGCCAATACCCCGGGCGACGTGCTCGTCTATGGTATGGGGTATTCCGGACAGCGGTACAGTCCGCTCACTCAGATCGACAAGCAGAACGTGAGCAAGTTGGTCCCGATCTGGAGCTATTCGCTCGCGGACCTTAACGGAGGGGAATCATTTCCCATCATCAAGGATGGCGTCATCTACGTGACGACCCACAACACGACGGCGGCGGTGGATGCGCTCACTGGCAAGCAGATCTGGCGTGTCATCCACGAATATCCGCCGGAGACGCTGCGTGTGGTTTGCTGC
>Ga0306925_10004805_pt1 | contig 12290 bp, 10 predicted proteins | sample flu12Cox44000176_FD_203755 | JGI IMG/M metagenome (GOLD analysis project Ga0306925, IMG submission 203755) | Lab enrichment of tropical soil microbial communities from Luquillo Experimental Forest, Puerto Rico - flux8day.12C.oxic.44.000.176 (v2)... | ecosystem: Environmental > Terrestrial >...
GACTTCCATGGAGGCAGCGGTAAAGGGTCCTGAGGCGGCGAGTTCGACTGACACTGGGGTGCTATCGCCAAGCGCTTTCCGAATGGGGGCCGCCAGCTTGGGGATGGTGAGCAAGAGACCGTCTTTGCTCCCTGCGCTGACTTCCGCATTTGCGATACTCTTGCCCCTTCTGGCATCCAGGGCTTCGACCGAAAGCTCGTAATCGTCGCCGCGGCGGCTCAGGGAACCGGTGACTACTGCGCCTATTCCTTGGCTAACGGCAACAAGCAGTGCCGACTCCCCGTCGAGCCTTTCCGAGGGGTGGGGAAGCTCGTGGGCAAGCTTACGCGCGCTGCTACGGTTGTAGGCATTGATGAAGCTGGCGCCTTCGAGCGCGACATTGAACATCGGCTCCAGCGTGTCGTCGAAAACCGGTTCGCCGGTGTGGTTCGTGAAGTCCGCCACAAGAACACTCACCGGGGGGTGAACTGCTTTCGGCTGGGGATTATAGAAACGAAACGAGACCACGGCGGCCACCAAAAGCAACGCGGCTAAGCCGGCGACAGAAATCACAATTTTCAAGGCAGAGAAGCGCGGCTTTTTGGAACGTGCAGCTGTGTCCATTGCGTTCATCTCTGCCGAGCGCCCGGAGTCGGTGTCCCGCTTCAGACGTTGCAGGTCAGCCCGCATCTCCGATGCGACCTGATAGCGCAGATTCCGGTCCTTCTCCAACGCCTTGTTGATAATCTCCGCCAATTTGGGCGGAAGGTCAGGATTTAGCTGAACGGGAGACACGGGAACGCGGTTCAGAAGGGAGTCAAAAATCGTCGCTGTACTATCTCCTCGGAACGGCAACTGCCCGGTCGCCATCTCATACAATACCGTTCCAAACGAAAATAAGTCCGTGCGTGCGTCCAGTTCCTTGGCGCGAGCCTGCTCCGGCGACATGTAGGCAACTGTTCCCAAGGTACTGCCCGGACTCGTGAGATGGTCGCGGTCCACGTCTTGCGTCTCCAGCGTTTCGCCTTCACCTGACATCACTCTTGCGGAACTGACCTTGGCTAGTCCGAAGTCGAGAATCTTTGCATGACCACCTTCGGTAACGAAAATGTTCGCAGGCTTGATGTCGCGGTGGACAATGCCTTTCGCGTGCGCGGCGTTCAGTCCGTCCGCCACGCCAGTAGCCACACCCAACAACGCCTCTAGTTCCATGGGCCGACCCGCAATGGTGTGTTTCAGGGTCTTGCCTTCCAGATACTCCATGACGATGAAGGACTGGTCTCCATCCTTACCGATTTCGTGGATAGTGCAGATGTTGGGATGGTTCAGCGCGGATGCCGCACGTGCTTCGCGACGAAAGCGTTCTAGTGCGTGCGAGTCTCGGGCTAGTTCGTTAGGCAGGAATTTGAGGGCGACAAAGCGGCCAAGTTCGGTATCCTCGGCCTTGTAAACCACACCCATCCCGCCACCGCCGAGTTTTTCGACAATGCGGTAATGCGAAATGGTTTGGCCGATGAGCCTGTCGGACTCCGCCATAGTGCCGCAATTCTAGGTTGCGACCTGAGGCAAGTCAACGAATCGAAGTGTTTTGGCGACAAACTAAGCACTAGGTCCTGGAACTAGTAGGCGGAACGTGGAGGTTTTGCGTCGAGTTACGCTTCACACTGCACCCCCTCATGGCGTGAGCCACCAAATCGCGGGCCCGAAGATCACTCCATGTCGATCAGGCGCAACGAGAGCACGACTTGCCGATTAGCCGGGACCTAATCGCTCGCTTTGCACGCTCCTGTTTCCCGTATCTCACAAACGTGGTATTGTTCGCCACAATCAGTAAGCATCTTCGTGTAGCACGGAACCACCGCACCACGATATTGCAAAACCCGGAAATTGGAGGGGATACAGACATGTCAGCCATTCCTGCACCGCAGCGGATCGAACTAAGTCCGGCAGTCAAAGCTATTCTGGATGCAGATACCCCAAAGTCTCAACTCCTCAGACACTACCTGCGCTTCTCAGATGCGATCATCGCGTCAGACCCGGCTGGCATAGATGGAGTCGTGACCCCCGATGCCCGCTTTCATGAGCTCGAAGCGATCGGATATCCACGCGGACCAGAAGGGTTTAAGATTTTCCGGCGGCAGGTGAATGCGGCTATTCCCGATGAACACATTTTTTTCAACGCTGTACGCTTTGAGGGAGACGACATCATAGAAGCAGATCTGGATATCAGCGCAACCCACACGGGAGAAGACTTCATGGGTATATGCGCGACAGGGCGGAAGATTCGCTTCGACGTCCTCGCCCGCGGCCGATTTGTTGATGGCAAGATGGCCGAACGCTGGGACCGAGCCGATTTCGAAGATATCAAGCGCCAGCTCTCTGGACCCACTCAGTAGAATATTGCCCCATGAAAAGAGCGAAATTTCCGGATCGCATCCGACTTGCTGACCGGACCGCCGAGTAGACTTGCTCTTCCACTGGCACGACCGGTAAATCGCCCATGACGCGATTCCTATGATTCGTGTTTGATTGTTGTTTCGATTAGCAAGTAGTCCATAGGTTCGCAAGCGTTTGAACATATTCGAAAACTTGATTGACATAGTTATGTCCGACGGTGTCCTATGACCCCAACGCTGGATTAATTTCACCATTCTCAAAACACTCAGGGAGAGGCGCTCAATGAAAAGAACCTTGACACGGTCGTTGCTCGGTTTGGTTTTGTTGGTGAGTGCCGCATGGTCGCAAGACGAGAAGCGCGGCGGTGAGACTGAGAAAGAGGTAGCGGCACTGGAACAACAGTGGCTTCAATCGCAAAAGGCAAACAATCCTGACCTGATCGCCCCGTTGTTGGCCGAGAAGTTCATAAACACGGGGGACGATGGAAAAGTCACCGGCAAGACCGAGTCGCTTGCGGATGCGAAAGCGACCAAGTATGACAGCGTCACCTACGACGATGTGAGGGTAATCGCATACGGCGGTACGGCCATCGCGACAGCCGCCTTCAAGGCTAGGGGGGCACTGATCCCTCGGGCAAGCCTTTTGATGTTCATTTGCGGTTTACTGATACCTGGGTGAAGATGCGCAACGGGCAATGGCAGTGTGTTGCGAGTCATCTGTCGATGGTAAAAATGTGAATCCCGCACAGGGGTGAGGTTGCGGCCGGGACCAGAACGATCCACGCATTCGGAGGCCATCGGGCCGATCGAGTGCAGAAACGCTGAGATCCGATGCTCAATTTGATCCTGCGAACACTGGCGGCAAGTTTCGCTTGACGATGGCTAGCGTGGAGCGCCAATCGCGCCAGAAACGCGACAGAGAAACCCAGAGGCCCTTTGCCTCAGATCTTTCCGAATTTTCGAGAGGGACTGTCAGATGCTCGACGAATTGTTGAATATAATCTGAAGTGCGTTGAGTATGCAGATTGAGCCTGCTGATACATGAATGTTTCATGCCACCGTTTAGACGATGAGGACTTCCCACTATGGAGCTTCACACCCACCAAAGTCGTCGCCAGTTCATCAAGCGCGCCTTCGCCATCGTCGGAACGTTGGGGCTGACGACAGCGCCTACTCAACTCGAAATCCGAGACGGAAGCCAAATCGATTCTGACGCACTCAAGAGATTCCGCGCACAGCTCAAGGGCGGTCTCATTCTCCCCACAGACCCCGGCTATGACGCAGCACGACGTGTCTATTTTTGGAATCCCGAAATAGAGAGACGACCAGCGCTCGTTGCACGGTGTGTCCACGCTGACGACGTTCGGTACGCGATCGAATTCGCCCGCAGACATGGACTGGAAGTCGCCGTGCGCGGCGGGGGCCATAGTCACATGGGCTGGGGCACCTCCAACGGCCTCGTCATCGACCTGCCCGGGCTAAACCGCGTGACTATCGACCCCGACAAGCGCACTTGCCACATCGATGCGGGACTGTCGAATGGTGAAGTCATACGGCTGGCGGGACGCTATGGGCTTGCTCCGGTACTCGGGCAATGTCCCGGTGTTGGAGCTGCCGGGCTAACTCTCGGCGGGGGCTTGGGCTGGCTTTCCGGACTTCATGGAGCGGCCTGCGACAATCTGCTTTCCGCTGATGTGGTCACCGCGGACGGTCGGATCCTGTCTGTGGATGCGGAGCGCAACTCGGACTTGTTGTGGGCCCTCCGGGGCGCCGGCGCTAATTTTGGCGTCATCACAAGCGTTGAGTGTCGACTCCAGTCTATCGGGCCTGTCACGGCTGGTGAACTTTACTACTCGATTCGAGAGGCTCGACCGGTTCTACGATTCTTCCGCAGCCTCATGGCCGAAGCGCCAGATTCGCTTCAAGCTGCACTCAACCTGACGACAGGAGAACGCGGAGTCTTTGTCCATCTCTGTCACGCCGGTGAGTGGTCCGAAGCGGAGCGATTACTCCGAACGTTCCGAACCGTGGCTACTCCTGTGAAAGACACCGTTAGGCGTCAGGAATTCGCGCAGTTCGCGGGCGGCCTGCCGGCAGGCAGACCCGACACCAGCTTCAGGTGCGTCGCGACCGTTTACCGGAATGAGTTGTCAGACGAGGTGATGGACAAGGTCCTCGATCGCTTTTCTGACGCCCCTCCTGAGACTAACCTTGGAATCGACCATTACATGCACGGCGAGGTTTGCCGCCCAAGGTCAGACTCGACGGCGTTCCCGCTCCGCCAATCCGGAGGCATTCACATTCGTATTAGCTTGGCTTGGAAAGATTCGGCCGAGGCGCAGCATCGCATGCTTTGGGCCGACGAAGCCCGTAAGCTACTACGGCCCTCGTCCGGGGAGCGCATCTATGCCAACTACCAGAGCTATGTCGGCAAAGGAACGGCTGAGGCAGTCTTTGACGCCAACCTTTCGCGCTTAGTCGTCTTGAAGACCAAATACGACCCCACCAATTTCTTTCGGCGAAACTCGAACGTGGAGCCGCGGCATGCTTGAATCAAGATGCGCCGGGGCCTGACGCGCCGCTCGTTCCGCAGCGCCAACGGTTGCCGCCGCTTAACTGCTGCAAACCTCGATTAGGCTCAAAACCCCCGGTCGAAGTAGAACAGGGCAGTCCAACGCGAAGCTTGCCCAGCGGACATCCCTCAAGGCGAAACTTATTTCGGACACAAGCCAGTCGGCTTCCAATCGCTGATCTTGGTGACCCAGGGTCGCGAACTGTCGTGAAGGACGAGTAAGACGGAACGTCGTGTCTCGGTGCCGACGCCTTGGATATTCATCGATGGGCCTTCCCGCACCATTGCGCTTTCGCCTGCGCGCGCAACTATTATGCCTTCGGGCGTCTCCAAGCATTGCGTCCCCGATAACACATACCAAGCCTCGGGTCCCGAATGCCGATGCGGTGCTCCCGCCATGCCCGGAGGGAACAGTGCCTCCATGTACCGGGCTGTATATTTCTTGCCGGGGGTTATCGGGAGCGGACCAATTACTGCGACGCGTTGACCGCCAGATGGCCTCCACTCGGCCTCGGCAATGGTATAAAGCCAGACCTTCCCAAACGACTCAACTACAGTCCCACGAGGTCCTTTGGCCGCCTCCGCCAAGGATCGGGTCGGATAATTGTACAAATGCCAATGCAGCGGAGTTTGAGGCAATTTGCCCAAATCCTCGCTGGCCACAAAGTAGCACCCCGCTTCACTGGTTCGCTCGCTGACTGGAGTCTCGCAGTGGCCAGGAACCTGCGCCAACAAAGGATTCGTCACCGCGAGCATCATCGACCACCAAACAATCGCAACCGCAGTGCAGCTTGCAAGCCGCGTAGTTGTCGTTCGGGTAGTCACCAGACCCTCCTTCGAGGCAACAACTAGATTTTGAATGAGAGCCGTAAGCAGCCGTTTGATTTCCGCCTGGACAGTGTCCCCTAACTGTTCACGACTATATCAGAAGGTTACGACATCAGGTAACTCAACGAATTGGCTACTGCAACTTCGCGTACTCCGCTTTGGCTTGTTTCAGGATAGGGATGTCGGGGTCGGCGTCTTTCCAGAACGTGAGGAAGCCCTGATAAACGCGCCTTTTCACATTGTCGAAGATTTATTTCTGGCCCAGAAGATACAGGTCGGCGTGACCGCCGGGACGCACATAGACGATTGTAGAAAGGTCGCGTGAAAAATCATATGTCCAACCCCATCCGTACAGCAGTGGAAAAGTAAAGGGGAGCTTCAGCGCGACCTGGGGTGTTCCGATGACCTTGCCGTCCTTCAAAGGCTGACGATAGATAGTGACTTCTCCCCGAGAGCCAACAGGATACAACAACGACTTACCACCTAGGGCGAAAATAGCGCCGCTCGTAACGCCTGGAAGCAATGGTATACATCTCCTTTCGGAAATGGGCACCTCAGAGACTCCAGCTTGTTCTCCGAATTGGAAGAGAGCGAGCAAGTATTTGCCGCCGGGGTCGATATCGTAAGCAAATCCGCATCCTCCCACTAACTTCTCGGGGTTCGAGCCGTCACTCCATTTCCAGATTGTATTGGTAGACCCCTGCGGATTCTCCGCTGCACTCACGTAAACAGATTTCTGGTCAGGACTCCAGACAGCGTTGGATATGAACATTTCTGCCATCGAGGGGAGTTGACGAAGGCCGTTGCCATCAGCCCCGACGATGAAGAGTTTGGGCCCTTGAGAAAAAGCCAGATGGAAACTGTCCGGCGCCCAATTGTGTAAAAGGAGATTTTCTCCCTGGGTTTCGTTGGTGGCGATTTTCACTCTGTTGCCACCATCGATGTCAGATGTCCAGAGTTCGAACTTCCCGAGTGTGGGCACAGTGGTGTACATCACCCGCTTCCCATCCCGCGAGATGAAGGGTTGTACTGCGCCGTCTGGCACGATGTCCGTCGATTGCTTTGAGTGCACGTGATACGCGGTCAGGGACCCGGAGAGTCTACCATTGACATAGTAAATTCCTTTTCCTCCCGGGTCTGGCATGGGTGAGACGTCCTCTCCGGTTCCGAAGGTAATCTGCGTCAGACTCCGGTCCTGCAAGCTGTATTTCCAGATGTTCGTCAGCCCATTTACTGTACGGCTGATAAGTATAGAATTCCCCGGTTCGGCCCACGCAACGTCACCAAGCAGTTGCTGGCCGGTAGGTTTCTCCCCCAAATCGACGGCCTCGTGGCTGGTCAAGCTGATTCTGAAAATGCGTGGATTCGACGAGTTCTGTCTCTCAGCAACAGCAAGCAGGTCATTGCCACCAGGGAACAGGAGAAGTGGGAAGAAAAACAAGCTATTATCTTGAGGCTTGTATACTAATTCTTCGTTAAGGCCAGATTTTCCCACACGAAATATTGCAGGGTTATCAGACTTCACATAAAAGAGAGAAGAGCCATCCAGCGATGGCAACACATAGTAAGCGGATGCCACACGGCGCGGACTCCCTCCGAGGGCAGGCACAGCCCAAGCCTCATCGCGACCGACAATTCTCCTGTAATAGACCTCCTTGCCGTCGGCCGAGAAATTGTTCACGAATTTGTCGCCTTCGTCGTTCGTAAGTTGAAGAGGCTCGCCACCAGAGGTGAGCATGAGGAATACTTGATTGATGCCGCTTACCGTGGAAGCAAACGCCAAGGCATGGCCGTCGGGAGATAGCCTCGCGCCGTTCATCGGTTTGTTCCACTGGCTGATTTGCGTAATCTTTGCGGGGCTGCTCGGATTGTTCGAGCGTGGCCAGAAATGATATACCGCAAAGGTTATTGCTAGAAGTGCGAAGCAAGCGGCCAAAGCAACATACCGCTTCGCTGTAAGCCCCATTGATGGTCGGGTCGATTCGACCAATTGAGTCCGCGGTTCCGCATGAGCTGTCCTACCTGCTGACGACGAAACACGTCCCGAATCCGTATCCCGCTTCAGGCGCTTCAGGTCAGCGCGAATATCCGAGGCGTGCTGGTAACGCAGGTCACGGTCCTTCTCCAGAGCCTTGCTGATGATTCGCTCAAGCTCCGCTGGGACGGAGGGATTTAGCCGTACAGGAGCAACGGGCGTCTGATTCAGAATCGCCTCGAAAATCGTCGCTGAAGTGTCGCCTCGAAATGGCAAGCGTCCAGTTGCCATCTCGTACAACACGGTTCCGAACGAAAACAAGTCCGTGCGTGGATCCAGTTCTCGGCCCCGAGCCTGCTCCGGCGACATACATGCGACCGTGCCCAAAGTACTGCCCGGACTCGTCAGATGGTCCGGGTCGACTTCCTGTGTGGCCAGTGTTTCCGCGTCAGCGGACGCTTTTGCAAAACTTATCTTCGCAAGGCCAAAGTCCAGAATCTTGGCGTGGCCATTCTTCGTCACAAAAATGTTTGCCGGCTTGACATCCCGATGGACGATCCCCTCGCTGTGCGCTGCATCCAGTCCCTCGGTCACTTCGATGGCGAGATCGAGAAGGCGCTCGAGTTCTATCGCCTGGCCATTGATTAGGTGCTTCAGCGTTGCTCCGTCCAGATATTCCATCGCGATGAAGGCACGCCCATTTTCTCCACCGATGTCGTAAATCGTGCAGATGTTGGGATGGTTTAGTGCCGAGACCGCCTGCGCTTCTCGCTGGAAGCGCGCCAGTGCCTGTGGGTCTTTTGCGACATTGTCCGCTAGGAATTTCAACGCCACGTTGCGGTGCAGCCGCGTATCTTCGGCTTTGTACACGACGCCCATTCCGCCACCACCCAGCTTTTCAATCACGCGGTAGTGGGAGACGGTCTGGCCGATGAGGGCGTCGGAGTCCGCCATAGTGTTGTCATGTTAGGTTGCAAACTGAGGCGAGTCAACGAATCGAAGTGTTTTGTGTCGAAGTGTTTTGGCGACAAACTGAGCACTAGATCCTGGAACTATTAGGCGGAACGTGGAGGTTTTGCGACGGTCAGCAATCCTCAACCCTCACCACCATGTTCTTTAATCACCGTGCGTGCGTCCTTGTCCTCTCGTAGCCCCGCGAACTTGGAATGCCGTAGATGGTTCGATTCAGTCCATTCTAGGAATTCGATCCGGGCCACAATCTCAGGTCTGACCCAAATGCATTTGTCCATGTCAGCCGCGGTTAACCCTTCACCCCAACGCCCCTTATGTCTCTCCGGAAGATTGACGAACAGACATTTTGAGATGATTAAGGGCTTGAGCTTAGCGAATATGTGGCGTCTGGAAGCCGGCACAAAGCCGTTCCGAACTCGCGCGACATAAATCAGATCGTCTCCCCGGTAATACCCGACAACGATGGCGTCCACTCCATGTGCGCCCGGAATGTAGCCTCCGATCACAAATTCTTGCCCGCTGTTCAATCGATACTTAGCCCACGCGCCGCTGCGTTTTCCAGCTTCGTACCGGCTGTCTTTTCTCTTGGCAACGACACCTTCCAACCCCTGGGCGCGAGCGGCAGTGAGCATGTCCCCAGCGGACGCTTCAAAATAGTCCGCAATGCGGATTCGGGGAGACATAAGCTTGAGAACGCATTTCATTACTTCATGGCGCTCGATGAGCGGAAGGCGCGTGAGATCACGATTGTTGTAAACAAGAAGGTCGAAAACGAAGTAGTGAATGCGCGAGGCTTCTGCCCGGTAGTGTTGGAGGAGATTGAAGTCTGGTCGGCCAGATTCATTTAGTGCGACAATTTCGCCGTCGATAACTGTGTCGTCGGGGAGATCAGCCAGACATTCGACGACGAGAGCGTATTGCCTGTTGAAGGAATTTCGGCGCCTGGAAAAAAGATTGAGCTTACCTCCCGATTTCACCGCGATGGCGCGATAGCCATCGAGCTTGATTTCGTATAGCCAGCCTAAGCCGTTGGGGAGCTTCGGGACCGCAAGACACTCCATGGGCAATCTGAATGCAGCTGAGCACACTGGTAGCGAATTCAGTATTCGTTCGAGGTCGGCGGATGTCATGCGGAAAATAAGGACGGCTGACGATGCGACGTCCGCGGCGCATCGAGCGGAGGGAAACCTTTGCTTTGCCAGATGCTCCTGAATTGTTTGATTGTCGCTGGCGCGTGGCCCGAAAAATGATTATTGGCAAAGGCGTAGATGAGGACGCCTCGTTTTCGGACCTGGTAGCAGAAATCGACCCAGCTGCTCAATTCGGCTGAGCGATCAACGATGGTTTTGTCCCAGGTCGTGGTTTGTTGTTCGATTGCTTTGCGATCGCCGAGCCAGCGGATGTACGTCCAGCCAGCCGTAATCGGATCAAACTTAAGTTCGGAAGGATTCGGCATCCATGAACGATCCTGGAGCACGAGGGCAACGTTGCGGTCATGGAGCAGGCTCGCAAGTTCGGCGTCAAGCCACTGTCGATTGCGAATCTCAATCGCGAATTTGTACGAATTCGGGAGCTTTGTGAGGAATGGAACAAGACGGTCCAGAAACTCGTGACGGTCCTGAAATGCTGATTTACTGAAGAATGGGAACTGGAGAACAATAGGACCGAGCTTCGTGCCAAAGACGTCCATCGTTTTCAGGAACTCCGTTAGTTCGGCCTCGCATCCAGCTAGCGCTTTCTCGTGCGTAATGGACTGCGGGACTTTCACAGCGAAGGTGAAGCCTTCGGGAGTCCGGGCGGCCCAGTTGCTAACGGTTTGAATGGAGGGGCAGGCGTAGAAGGTCGAGTCCACCTCGACTGCAGGGAAATGTTCGGCGTAGAAACTCAAATAGTCTGCGGGCCTCATACCCTTGGGATAGAACGATCCCGCCCAGCCGGAGGCCGTAAATGAGGATGTTCCGAGAAGAATCGACGGTAGGCTCACGTAGAAAGTATAAGCGGATGGCGTCAGGTTTAGCCTTTGTTTCAAGTGGTAACAATGAGCGTGGCAACCTCCCTGTCAAGCAACCGGATTGGAATGACATGGCGCGCGGAGCAAACCTGCGAGAGAGAAACCAACAAAGCCAAGCCTGCCCCTTGGCTCATCTGTTCCCATGAGGGAAGTTGCGTTTCTCGTAGAACAGGGTGCGCCCTAGTCCGAGTCACCGCCTGCGACAACGCCACAGGACTATAAGAAAAACCATTCTTCGTGTATGCGAGAGCACGATGCGATTTCCGCCGTAGTGGTCGCAATTTTTTGTTAGCGCACGACGGCAAAATCCGCCAGGTTTTCCCGCAGAGAACCTATCAGCATTTCCTGCTGAAATTCAGATTTGATTGAGTTCCTTTTGAGGTACTCAGTTTTTGGGAGAACCAACATGGTAACGAACACAGCGTCAGTCGCGACTGCCCCTCGCCCTGCGGGAGGAAAGCCGTTTACTTTCAGGAAGGAGGTCCGGAGTCCCCGTCAGGATAATGGTGTTTTCTGCCTTACGCCGGGTGAGCCGAAGCCGCCACGCTCCTTTTCGGGCGGTCCCACGCAAGGAAATGGGGAACACAAACAGCAGAACAACAAAGTCACCTTGCTCGGGCGGCTGGGCCGGGATGCAGTGGTCCGCCAGACCACGAATGGCCACACTGTCGCGAATTTCTCGCTCGGCGTCGATGAGTCCTACAAAGACCGGCTCGGGGAGTGGCAGAAGAAGGTAACCTGGCATCGCGTGCAGGTCTGGGGAGAGCTGGCGGAGACGGTTGGCAAGGACTTGCTACAAGGCGTGCGAGTGTACGTCGAGGGTCGATTGATTTATCGCCATTGGGTAGACCGGCAGAGTCAGGAGCGTACCTCGGCGGAGATCGTGGCGAGCACCATCCGTTTTCTGGATGCCGCTCCAAGACGCCAGGCGACAAATACTAGCGAATTCACAGAACAAAAAGCACCGAATTGAAGCAACACTGGCTCTGGATGGGGCGGCAACTTATTCCCCGCCCCACCTAGCCAAAAGCAACACGACCGTCGGTACAGCACAAACAAACTAGTCTCGGGCCCACAGGAGCGAAATGACGCTGTTGTAGGTAGGGAGAGCCTTCGATTGTTCGCAGAGCTTCGTTGCTTCGTCAGCATCCGAAATCCACAAAGCAGCACGTACTGCCTGCGGCTGTTTCTGACTCGCACGGGCAGACGACGCCCGGAAAGCGAATGTGTCCTTGTGAAGGGGGGTGCCTTTTCGAAGACGAAAATCAAAGGTGTGAGAACGTTTCGACCAATCGATGCGCCCGTCGGTGCTCCAGACGATGGCGCACGGTTCTTTCGCGAGATCGCAGTACCGCCATGCGGCGGCGGAAAACGAAGTCTCGAACCGGGCGGCAATTTTCTCGATTGCTTGCAACGACGGCGCCTCGGAACCAACGATCGGCTCGACCGCAGCAGCGGGCATCAGAAGCTCGGCGGCAAATTCGTCGGCCTCCCGTTCGGTCTGTTTCGATCCATCACCCCAGTTTCCGATGTCCGACTTCGTGCAAGCGAGTTCGG
>Ga0306925_10004806_pt1 | contig 12288 bp, 9 predicted proteins | sample flu12Cox44000176_FD_203755 | JGI IMG/M metagenome (GOLD analysis project Ga0306925, IMG submission 203755) | Lab enrichment of tropical soil microbial communities from Luquillo Experimental Forest, Puerto Rico - flux8day.12C.oxic.44.000.176 (v2)... | ecosystem: Environmental > Terrestrial > Soil...
AGGATGGCTTCGGTGATGTCCGGGGCGAGATAGCTGAGGCGGACGAGCCGCGTAAAATAGGACGGGCTGACGCCTTGCCGCCTGGCAAGTGCGGCAAACGGCACGCCATCGCTGCCCACGAGCGCAGCGTTGAACCGGCGCGCCCTGATCAGCAGCTTGATCAGCCGTGCATCGGGTTTCGCGGTCGCAAACAGGTCGGTTCCATCGATCCGCATCGTGATCTCCCGCCCGGCGCGCCGCAGCCGTATCGGCTCAGACAGAATCTGGGGTTCGTCATCGCTCGCACTCGGCAGTGGGGTCGCGACATCGAGGAGTGCACCGAGCCGTGCAGGCCGGAAATGGATGTCGATCTGATCGGCCCCGACATCAATGCGGTCGATCAGGGTGGTCAGGAAGACACGCTGTCGTGGTCCGGGCAACTCGGTCCAGCTCTGGCCGATTTCCCCGGCGCGCGTGATCAGGCGGCGCTGCGCTGACGGATCGGCAAGCCGTGTCGCCTGGTAGATGCCGCCGGGGTCGAGAAGCCATTGGCGCACCCGGCTGGTCACGAGATGCTCGATCTCCCCGGCTGGAATGCGCAAGGCGGTGGAGCTTTCGCGCTGATCCTGGGTGATCAGCGGGGAGACATAGTAGCGGTAGCGCGTGCCCTGTTTGTCCGCATAGCTCGGCGTCATGCGGGCGCCCGCGTCATCAAACAGCATCCCAGCGAGCAGGCTCGGTTTGCGAGTACGTGTGCGCGAGTTGCGCTCGGCGGTATTGCCGGCGAGCCACATCTGAACCGCATCCCACAGCGGAGGGTCGATGATTGGAGGGTGTTCGCCAGGATGGGATTGTCCCTGGTGAACGATCTCGCCGCGATAGGTACGGTTCCGCAACATCAGGTAGAGCGCCCCGCGCGAGAATGGCTTGCCGCCGATCACCCGACCCGAGGCACTCGTCCACGACTTGCTTTTGCTTCCCTGGGCTTCGAGCTCCGCCTTCAACAAACGCACCGAGCCGAGTTCGGCATAGCGGCGAAAGATCGAGCGCACGAGTTCGGCCTCGCTGTCGACGATGACCAGCTTACGGTCCTGCACCCGATACCCGAGCGGCGGCACCCCACCCATCCACATGCCCTTCTGTTTCGAGGCGGCGATCTTGTCGCGGATGCGCTCGCCGATGACCTCGCGCTCGAACTGCGCAAAGGACAACAGAACATTGAGGGTCAGGCGCCCCATCGAGGTCGTCGTGTTGAACTGCTGGGTCACCGAAACAAACGACGCGCCTCTCGCATCGAGGATCTCGACGATCTTGGCAAAATCGGCGAGCGAGCGGGTCAGTCGGTCGATCTTGTAGACGACCACGATGTCGACCCGCCCGGCCGCGATGTCGGCGAGCAGCCGCTGCAGAGCCGGCCGACCCATCGTCGCGCCGGAGAACCCGCCGTCATCATAACCGGCGCGCAGGCATACCCAGCCTTCGTGGCGCTGGCTGCTGATGAAGGCCTCGCAGGCCTCGCGCTGCGCCTGCAGCGAATTGAACTCCTGTTCAAGCCCCTCCTCGGAGGATTTGCGGGTGTAGATAGCGCAGCGAACCCTGGCGTTCCGCCGTGTGTCGCTGCGGGTTGCTCGCGTCATCGGCCGGCCTTGGCGCCAGCCAAAGCACCCGCGCGCGTGGTCAGGCCAAAGAACCGCGGACCCGACCAATGGGCCTCGGTAATCCGCTCGGCAATTGCCGTTAGCGACCGATAGCGCTGGCCCTCGTGCTCGAACCCGTCGTTGTGGACGAGGACAGTGTGCGTGTGTCCGCGCCACTGGCGCACCAGGGTGGTGCCGGTCTTGAGCACGAGACCGGGATCAACGGCCATCGTGGCTTTGTCTGACGCTCCGGCCAGGCTCTGCAGACGGCGCCGCAGCGCCCGGCTGGGGCGACCATGGACGCGCTGCTGCAGCTCATCGGCAAGGGCTCGGATCAGCAGATCGCGACTGAGGCCCAACGGCGGGCCAGCGCGGCGAAACTCAAGCCAAGCAAGCCGTAGCTCCGGTGTCGATCGATCGAGCAAGCCTGCGATTTCGGCTTCGATCTCGCTCAGGACCGGCTTTCGTGCGCGCTCGAGCCGGTTGCCCCCTTGACCGGCAACGGGCGACGGCCCGCCAGAGTGCTGGCGAGCCGAGGCATCGTGGATTGCGGACTTCATGCGCTCGCCGGCTCAGCGATGCGGTAGACCCGGCCGCGCTCCTCTTGGCCCGAAGCAACGGTAAGCCCGAGCTTCTTCTTCAGAGTGCCCGAGAAGACGCCGCGCACGGTGTGTCGCTGCCAACCCGTTGCGCTCGCGACTTCATCGACCGTTGCGCCCTCGCGTCGACGCAGCATCGCAATCACTGCGTCCTGCTTTGACGGGCGCTTTGCCTCGGATCGCGGCTCCGGCTCCGGTAAGACCTCGATTGCCGACCACAGCTGATCGATCAGCGCCGCGCGGTCGCCAACTTTTCGCCGTTTCTCGACATCGGGCAGAGCGTTCCACAGGGCCAGCAGCCGCTTGCCGCTGAGCGGCGCTGCATGCAATTCCTCGGTTGAAGCGACGACAATCTCGCCCTTACTGACCACGGCCGGGGGCTCGCGGCAGAGCGTGATTCCGTCATTGCCGATGATGTAGATGCGCATGGGTGGGTTCTCCTGATTGACCCGGCAGCGGCTGCCGCCGGTGACCCACACTGACGCTCTCTTCGCCGACCAAAGCCAGTCTATTCTGGGTAATCTCGTGGCATTGTTGGGTCAGAGCTCAGCCTGGAATTGTTCGGGCCCAGAACGCAGTGATCTGCAATACGAGTGGGCTAGCTAAATGATCAAACGCGCGCCTGACAATGTCCGCTACCTGGGGCAATTCGGAGAACATATACTCACTCGGAGTTTTACCGCTCGTGACCCTAAGGCGACATCGGACTGGACCACCGGCTTCAGCGAAAGCGCGTAGCGCCCTCGAAGAGATCAGCCCCAACAACAGGTGGGTGATAACTCTTTGCCTACCATACAACGCGGGAGGACCGTGTTCGACTGCGCCACCGGCACGATCCGATCCGTTGCCGCGCGCATGTGAGCTTGCCGACTTCGGTCGAGCCGGTGAACGAGAGTTTCGGGACCAGCGGATGCTCGGCGAATGCTGCCCCGCATTCCTCACCCAGCTCGGTTAGTACATTCAGCACGCCCGGTGGCAGGAACTCTTGACAGATTTCGGCCATCAACAGAACCCCTAGCGGGGCATCCTCCGCGGCCTTCAGTACGATTGTGTTCCCGACACACAGGCCCGCGCGACCTTCAGCGCTCCCAATAATACTCGTGCATCCCATGAGATGATCGCGCCGACCACGCCGATCGACTCGCGCCGCGCGTAGCGGAGGACCTCATCGGCGAGTCGGGATCGTCTCTCCCTTCAACTCTCCGGCCAGACCGCCGAAATAGCGGAAAATATCGGCTGCTAGACGCGCTTCGGGCCGCGCTTGAGTTCGCAGAGCGTTGCCGTCTCCAACGCGATAGTGCGGCCCAGTTCCTCGCTGCGCGTCTCTAAGGTGGGTGGTTCAAGACCATACCTGCCGATCAATACCGACTGAGCCGCTACTCCATACGGCGCTAGACTTGGATCGGCGATCGCCACCGTTTTATAATCGCTGGAATCATAGCCGCAGGTGCCACCTGTATCGCAGGTGACATCGACACCAGGTGTGTTACTCAGCAATGCAAGAACGCCTTGAGCATAATTAAAGGTGTATAGCGGTGGCTCGAAGGAGTTATTATAGGGGCCACTAGATCAAAGTGATTGGTTAGTAAATCTAAGGGAGTTTCGGTGTCAACTCCCAAAAAAAGATCTGCCTTCAGCTGGTTACCGTTAATGATCTGGCTTTCAAGAGTTGCTGTGGCTCCGTTGTCAACTACAGTAAAAGTATAATGAGGATTGGTCGCTTCGAATGAGTTAATAATATCCGTTATGGCACTATTTGATGGTGGCACACCATAAAAGTTTGACGCCATCGCAAGGTTGATGTTTGTTTTCCTCCTGGAATCCATGCGATCGCCGTGCGTCGCCAATGAAGGCGACATCACAATAGCCGCCGCCACGACGCCTAGCATCAATTGCTTTTTTACTTAACATGATTCTTTACGTTCCCCCTTCAATTGGGCGGATTTCGGGATCGGGGCCCGACGTCCGACACGGTGCAGACGTCGTATTAAATTGAATATATCGATGTTAACTCCTTCTGAGGCCCAAGGCTGATTGGCCGATATCAAGGCAGATTTGACGACCCCCCTTATTCCGCGTCAAATGCCTCCAGAACGAAGCGGCATGGAGCCACCGAGGTGGCAACAACGCGGCTGACCTTGCGCGTCGATCTAGACGAAGACCGGGCAATCGGTCCGGGAAAGATTCGGCTGTTGGAGGCGATCCGCGATACCGGATCGATCACAAAAGCCGGCATCGCGCTCGGAATGTCATATCGCCGGGCGTGGCTCCTGGTCGATGACATGAACAATTGCTTTCGCGAGCCGGTCATCGTCGCGCAGACGGGTGGAAGCCACGGCGGCGGCGCCTTATTGACGCCCTTCGGAACGAGATTGATCGATCAGTATCGCGCGATCGAGGCCGAGGCGCACTCTGCAACCGCCTCGCGGCTGCGCCAGCTCGAGGCTGCCTGTAAAGGCGCTCTGAAAACGCCAGCAGCGAGATCGCGTCCCGCGTCGCGCCGCCGCACGATCGCCCGCTAGGATCACGTTCCCGGAAGAATGCGGCGCAGCCGCCGGGCGAGGAATTCGGCAGCGAGCACGCCAGCATAGAAATCACGATCGATACCAGGTTCAGACGCAGGGCCCCGCGTCGCCGTCCGGGATCTGGGTCAGTGTGTAGATCAACGTGGGGAGGGTCTGGGTCTCGCCCGGGATGTTCGACACAAAGGTGATCGTGGCGCCGAACTCGCCCATGCTACGCGCAAACGGGAGGATCATGCCCGCGATGATGCCGGGCAGAGTAAGCGGAAGCGTGATGACCAGAAAGACCCAAACCGGACCGGCGCCAAGAGTAGCAGCGGCGTCTTCCAGTCGGCGGTCGACCGCCTCGATCGACGGGCGGATCGCACGCACCATCAACGGGAAGCGCATCACGGCGCAAGCGAGCGCCGCGCCGGTCCAGCGAAAAGCGAAAACGATGCCGAAGTACTCGTCGAGGAAATGGCCTAGCGGACCGCGGCGACCAAGGAGCAGTAGTAGGACGTAACCTGTCACCACCCGGCGGCAGTACCAATGGCAGATGAACCAGCCCATCGAGCAGCGCTCTTCCCCAGAATCGCCCGCGCGCCAATACTAAGGCCTTAAGAATTCCCGGTATCAGGCTCGTCATCATCGCCCAGAAGGCGACGCGCAGACTGAGCCGCACCGCGGTCGCGTCTTCGGGCGACAGATGCAGCCGACATTCTTGTGCCGGTGCTATTGGAGGACTGTGAACCCCTGCCTCTCGAAGATCGGGCGGGCTGCGGGCGACCTCAAATAGGCGAGATAGTTGGCATCTCCCCGATTGGTCGAAGCCGCAACCGCCGCGATCGGATAGATGATCGGGCGGTGGGTATTGTCGGGAAAGGCGCCGAGGACCTTTACACCCTTATCAGCGGCAGCGTCGGTCTGGTAGACGATGCCGAGCGGCGCCTCGCCGCGCGAGACCAGAAGGAGGGTCGCCCGGACATTCTCAGCGGGCGCCAGCTTGCTGGCGACGGAAGACCATACACCCAGCGCCTCGAGCGCGACCTTGCCATACTTTCCCGCAGGCACGCTATTTGGGTCGGCAATGGCAAGCCGGCCGTTGCCGAGCGCCTCGGCAAGCGGGAAATTCGGGTCGATCCTGAGCTTGACGGCGCTGTCGGCCGGTGCGATCAACACGAGGCGATTGCCGAGCAAGTCGGCTCGTGTTTCCAACTTTATCAAATCCTTCTTCGCCAGATAGTACATCCAGTCGGGATCGGCGGAGATGAAAATGTCGACAGGCGCGCCCGCTTCGATCTGCTTTGCCAAGGCCGAGCTGGCGCCATAGGAGGTGGTGGTCTCCTGTTCCTTGTCGCGCTGGTAAGCGGCGTTGACCTCGTCGAGCGCGTCTTTGAGACTGGCCGCCGCAAAAATTACCAATTTCGCATCCTGTGCGGTTGCGGCGGTGCCCCAGGCGCTCCCCAACAAACTGAGAAGGATGGACGCGAGCAAAACGCGCGATGTCGGGAAGCGCACGCCGCGAACCATAATTACCTCCTTTCTGACCGAGTTCGCGTCCTATTCTATAGGATATGAAGCCGGGTAAAGCTGGCGAATTATCGGCGAAGAGCCAGGCACGGGGTTCGACGGTGTGTTTGGTCGGATATGGCGTTATCGCAGTGCTCGATCGGGCCATTCCGCTGATCCTGCGGGCGCCGTTCGAGACCCGCAGCTGCGAAGCTTGGCCTCGCGCGACCCGTGTTTGCGGCGCCGCCGCTGCCCGCTATACTAGGGACATGAAGGCCGACAGTGGGCGAGGTGTTTCGCGCCGGGCAAGTGACGTTGCGCGCGCCCGAACCCTCCTCCCGACCGAGATGTCCGAAGCGGGGCGGTCGACCGCGCCTGTATCGTAAAGGGCGATAGCCCAACACCATCGCCCCTTGCGCCGGCTGATGCTCGGTGGCGACAATGCCCGCGGATCGAAACTGAAAAGGGAGGGCGATGGATCCGGTTGTTCTGGTGGTGGACGATAACGACGACAATCGATTCACCCTCTCGATGCACCTCGAAACCTGCGGCTACAGCAACATCGTGAGCGCCGAGAACGGTCGTGAGGCGCTGGAGAAGATGCGGTCGGGGCCGGTCGACCTCGTTCTCCTCGACATCATGATGCCGGTGCTCGACGGGTACGGCGTGCTCGAGGAAATGCGCAGCGATGTCGCGCTGCGCGACATCCCGGTGGTGATGATCTCGGCATTGGAAGACATTAACAGCGTGGTGCGCTGCATCGAGCTCGGCGCGACCGATTATCTGACCAAGCCGTTCAACCCAGTGCTGTTGAAGGCGCGGGTCGACAATCTCATCGAAAAGTCGCGCTATCGGGCGCAGGAAGCGGCTTATCTCGATCGCATCGAGAGCGAGAGGCGGCGCGCCGACGAGCTGCTCGCGACTGTTCTGCCGCGATCGATCGTCCGCGCGCTGAAGCGCGACCGCCGGCTCGCGCCACGACGCCACGAGGACGTGGCGGTGCTGTTCTGCGACGTCGTTGGCTTTACAGCCTACTCCGAAAAGAACCCGCCGGAGATCGTGTTCGCCGAACTCGAGACGCTAATCGATCGTTTCGAGGAGATTGCGGCAAGGCATGGGCTCGAAAAGATCAAGACGATCGGCGACGCATTCATGGCGACCGCCAATCTGCTTTCGCACCTCGACGAGCCGGTGCGCGCCGTCGTCGCCTGCGCTCTCGACATGCTGGCCGCAGCGCGGGAGTTCCGGCCGGACTGGGCGGTGCGGATCGGGATCGATCATGGGCCGCTCTCGGCCGGGACCATGGGCAAGACACAATTCCAATTCGACGTTTGGGGCGACACGGTCAACACCGCCGCACGGATCGAAGAGGCCGGCCGGCCGGGGACCGTCAACCTCAGCGGCCGCGCTTGGCTCCATCTGCGCAACCGAGCGCAGGGCCGCTCGCTGGGCCTCGTCGACCTCAAGGGCAAGGAAAAGCTGGAAATCGTCGAATGCGTAGCGCTGAAGCCATGATGACCGCTGAGTGTATCAGGGTAGCCGCGGCATTTCCGGCAAGACTAGGCTCGTTAGGATCCCGGCGGAATTGGTCGCGCATATCGGCGGCCCGGTGTTTTTTCCCAGGACCATCCCCGCGGGCACTTATGACGGACAGCCCGCGGAGGTCCCGACCGCCTCGATCTGTCAATCCAGACCCGGCGGTAGCCAGGGTTATCCATGTCTCCAAGGCACCTCTCGGTTTGCCGATCCCGCTCCATTCCCGAGCGCAAGATATTGTCGCGAAATCGGGCTGGTGAAGTAGGGCTAGCATGTCGACGGGCGCGACACCGACTGAACTGAGCCCCCTGCGGCGGTCGAGGGGTCGACCGCTCTCCGTCCTACTCAGGTTCGTGCCCGGACTGAGAGGACGGCTGCTCCTCGCTTTTATCGCGATCAGCCTCTTTGTTGTCGCCGCCGCCGTGGCGGGCCTCTACGCGTTACGTGAGGTCGAGCAGACATTTGACCGGATCACGTTGAAGGCCGTGCCGGTGGCGCTGGATGCGCGAGAGCTCTCGCGCGAAAGCGAGAAAATTGTCGCCGCCGGTCCCGCGCTGGTGAACGCGAGCGATGCGAAAGAGGTAGAAGAGCTGTCGAGCCGCGCATCGGGCCAGCTGGTGCACACGGCGGAGATCCTTGCGCATCTGCGCGCGGCGAACCTCGACCCTGGTGCGCTGGTCGAGATAGGCTATGTGACGGCCCAGCTCGGCGAGCAGCTGTCGCTGATGCGGTCGGTGGGGCTCGACGGGCTCGCAGCCGCCGATCAGAGACGGCGCGCGATTGGCGAAGCCCTTGCGGCGTATCGGCAGTTTGGCAATATCTGGCGGCCGCGGTTTGCCGATCTGCGTACTCAAGTCGTCGGGCTACAACGGACGATGACCTCGGCTGCCGCGGGCTCGGAGGAACGGCGCGCCGCCCTCGACCAGTTCAACCAGGCGATGGTCGACCTGTTGGCGTTGGACCAAATTCAGCGCGAGGCCGGCAATGCGTTCGAGCTGATCAGTCGCGCTTCCAGTGCCCCCGACACGACCGAGATCGACAACCTGGAGCCTCAGGCGCAGGGGTCGATCCGCGCGATGGACGGGCTCGTTTCCGATTTCGACCCGGATATCTCGGTGGAACTGTTCGAGCCGCTCCGCGAGCTGCGCAGCACAATTATCGGTGGCGGGAGCATCTTCAGCTGGTTACGCAAGTCAATGGCGGTCAAGGCCGAGAGCCGGCGTCTGATTGCCGAGAACGAGGTGCTTTCGGCGCGGCTGAAAGCCGCCGTCGATCGGCTCGTCGCCGCCTCAAAGGACGAGATCGACAGCGCCAACACCGAAGCGGCGCGCATGCAAGCCCTCGGGCGAAACGTCCTTCTCGCCGTCGCGACGCTGAGCCTGGCGAGCTCCTTCCTGATCGTTTGGCTCTATGTCGGACGTAACATCGTCTCTCGCCTCACCAGGCTCAGTAGCGGCATGGCAGCGATCGCCGGCGGCCGTCGCGATCTTATCATCGATACCCAAGGCGCCGACGAGGTTTCCGCGATGGGTCGGGCGGTCGAGGTATTTCGACAGAACGCAATCGAGCTCGACCAGCTCCTCCTCGAGCGTGCCGAGGCCGCCACCCGGCTTGAAAAGATCGTTGCGCAGCGCACCGAGGAGCTTGCCGGCCGGGAGGCCACCTTGCGCGTTATGTTCGACAACATGTCGCAAGGTGTCGCTCTGTTCGACCGCGACCTCAAGATGGTCGCGTGGAACGAGCAATTCCCCGCGCTCGTCGGCCTCTCCGACGAGTTTTTGCGGGGCCGGCGCGATTTCCCGGATTTCATCCGATTTCTGGCGGAAAAAGGCGATTACGGACCGGTCGATGTCGAGGCCCAGGTGCGCAAGCGCCTGGCCAGCGTCGACGAGCGCTATGTCGGTGAACGAATTCGCGCGGACGGCACCAGCCTGGAGATTCAGCGCAATCCCGTCCCGGGCGGCGGCTTTATCTCGATGTACACCGACGTCACCGAGCGGCGGCGGGCGCAAGCCCTGGTCGAGCAGGCGCGGGCGCGCCTCGCCGATGCGATCGAGAGCATTTCCGACGGCTTCGCCCTGTGGGATCAGGACGACCGTCTGGTGCTCTTCAACAGGCGCTCGCAGGAAATCCTCAATTTACACGACCTGTTTTTTGCCGGCGAGCGGTTCGAGGATTTGATCCGGCCGCTGATCCAGCGCGCGTACTACGATCCCTCGATCGGCGACTCCAAGGCATGGTTCGAGAAGCGACTGGCGCTGCATCGCAACGCGCCGTCGGTACACGAGCAGAAGCTCGCTGATGGGACCTGGCTTCGGGTCGGCGAGCACCGCACGCAGGAGGGCGGGACGGTCACGACCTGGACCGACATCACGACGATCAAACAGCGCGAGGCCGAGCTCGCCGAGATGGTCGGGGACCTCGAAACCGCGCGCGACGAGGCGATGGAGGCGAACCGGACGAAATCGAGCTTCCTCGCCAATATGAGCCACGAGCTGCGCACGCCGCTGAACGCGATCATCGGCTTGACCGAGCTGTTGTGCGACAACGCCGCCCGTTTCGGCACCGAGAAGGCGCTCGAGCCGTTGCGCCGCGTGCTGCGCGCCGGCCGACATCTCCTCAGCCTAATCAACGACATCCTCGATCTCTCGAAGATCGAGGCGGGCAAGATGGATCTCACCCTCGAGAGCGTGGCGATCCGGCCGGTCGTCGACGAGATGCTCGGCACGGCGCGGCCGCTCGCCGAGCAGAACAAGAACGCGCTCGAGCTGGACTGTTCCGACGAGGTCGGCTCGGTTCACGCCGACAACATGCGGCTGCGCCAGATCCTGCTGAACTTGCTGAGCAACGCCTGCAAGTTCACCAAGGCGGGCACGGTTCGCCTGCGCGTGGCCCGCACGCGCGAGGACGGGCAGGCGTGGGTCGAATTCGCCGTTTCCGACACCGGGATCGGCATGACCGAGGAGCAGCTTGGCCGGCTGTTCCAGGAATTCTCCCAGGCGGACGCGTCGACCACCCGGCAATTCGGCGGGACCGGGCTCGGTCTCGCCATCAGCCGCAAGCTCTGCCAGATGATGGGCGGCGACATAACCGTGACGAGCGAACCGGGCGAGGGGTCGATCTTCAACGTCCGCCTGCCGGCCGAGGCCGAGACGGTCCTTCCCGTCGCAGCGAGCTCGCCGGGGACCACCGCTGCAACAGAGGACGGCGTCCGCGGCACCGTTTTGGTGATCGACGACGATCCCACCGCGCGCGAGCTGATCGCCGCGCACCTCGCCGACAGTGGGTTTACCGTAGATACCGCCGCAAACGGGATCGACGGACTAAAAAAGGCGCGCGCGCTGCGGCCCGCGGCGATCACCCTCGACATCATGATGCCCGACATCGACGGCTGGACCGTCCTCGCCGCATTGAAGGGCGATCCGGCGCTCGCCGACATCCCGGTGGTCATCGTCACGATCGTCGACGAGCAGCGCCGCGGCGTTGCGCTCGGCGCTGCGGGATACATGACTAAGCCGATCGATCGCGACCGGCTCGTCGAGATCCTGTCGCGCTATCGGCGCGCGACCGAGCCGAGCACGGTTCTTGTCGTCGAGGATGACGAGGAGCAGCGCCGGCTCGTGCGCGAGTTGCTCGGCGCCCGCGGCTGGATGGTGCGCGAGGCGGCCAACGGGCGGCTGGCTCTGGATGCTCTCGAGGAGGGATTGCCGGATATCCTGCTGCTCGATCTGATGATGCCCGAGATGGACGGGTTCGGGGTCGTCGCGGCACTGCAGGCGAATCCCGCGTGGCGGGACATCCCGGTCGTCGTCGTCACCGCGCTCGATCTCACCGCGGAAGATCACCAGCGCCTCAACGGCGGGGTTGAGCAGATCCTCTCCAAGAGCGCTTATGCCCCCACCGAGCTGGTCAAGCGTGTCGGCGCCTTGCTCGCCGAGGTGAAAAGGAAAACCAAGTGACCGAAAGTAGGAACGTGCAAAGGCTTCTCTATGTCGAAGACAACGAAGACAACCTCTACATGCTGTCCTTGTTCTTCGACGTGCAAGGCGGCTACGAGATTCTCAGTGCTGCGAGCGGCGCCGAAGGGATTGCCAGTGCGATCGCGGAACAGCCCGACCTGATACTGATGGATTTGAACCTTCCCGAGATCGACGGTTGGGAGGCGACGCGGCGCCTGAAGGCCGACCCCGCGACGCGCGACATTCCGATTATTGCGCTGACCGCGCATGCAATGGCGGGGGACCGCGAGAAGGCCCTCGCGAGCGGCTGCGACGATTTCGACACTAAGCCGATTGAGTTCGACCGATTGCTCGCGAAGATCGAGCAGGCGCTAGCCGGAAGGGAAGGCGGCTAGCCCACAGGCTGGCCCTGACTTCTCAAACCCTACCGGTGGACGCCGCCGCAGAGAAGCGGGCCTTCCGCAGCGCGGCGTCGGCGCCCTCGATCGCGTCGGCGGCAAGCTAATCGGCGGCGCAATAGGTGTGATCGTGGATCTTCTTGCTGGTAATGCGGGCGCGATGATAG
>Ga0306925_10004809_pt1 | contig 12284 bp, 9 predicted proteins | sample flu12Cox44000176_FD_203755 | JGI IMG/M metagenome (GOLD analysis project Ga0306925, IMG submission 203755) | Lab enrichment of tropical soil microbial communities from Luquillo Experimental Forest, Puerto Rico - flux8day.12C.oxic.44.000.176 (v2)... | ecosystem: Environmental > Terrestrial > Soil...
TCGTGCAGATCGCGGTACGGTAGCCCCGCCGGCGCAGGGTTGCCAGCGTCTCCGGCACCTTGGGATAGGGGCGGGTCAGGCGGACTGCGTTCGCCTCGTAGATCTTGAGGAAACGCGGCAACGCCCCCGCCGCGTCGGCTGGATCGCCTCCGCTCGCGGCGAGAGCCCGGGCGACCATCGCCGGCGCTCCGTCACCGACCATGCGTTTTACCTGCGACAGCGACAGCGCGGGGTGCCCGCGCTCGCGCAGCAGCTGGTTTAGCGCGGCGCGCAAATCGGGCGCGCTGTCGACGAGCGTGCCGTCGAGATCGAACACCAGCAGAAAGCGGCTCATCGCTACCGACTTTTCGTTGTCATGCTATAAATTGGCAATGATCTTTTGGTGTAGATAGCAGTGCCGCCGCGTCTGATTATACCTTCTGCGAGCCCGCGATGAGCCAATCCCGTTTCGCCGCCATCATCCTCGCCGCCGGCCGCAGCACGCGGATGAAATCTGCGATACCGAAGGTGATGCATCCGATCGCCGGGCAACCGATGATCGCCAATCTCTTGCAGGCGCTGGAGCCGTTGAGGCCCGCCGCGACCGTCGTCGTGATCGGGCCGCACATGGACGACGTCGCCCGAACCGTGGCTCCGGCGCAGACCGTCGTGCAAGACCCGCCGCTCGGCACCGGCGATGCGGTGCGGGCCGCACTCCGAGTCTTCCAGGGCCAACTCGCACCGCAAAGCGGAATCGATGAAGTCCTCGTGCTCTACGGCGACACACCCCTGTTGCGCAGCGAGACCTTGGCGCAGCTCTTGTCCGAGCAAAAGAGGGCACCGGCCGCGATCTTGCTCGCCGGCATGCGGCCTGATGATCCCAGCCCCTATGGCCGGCTCGTTTCGGCCCCCGATGGGAGGATCCTGCGCATTGTCGAGGCGGCCGACGCCACTCCCGAGGAGTGCGCAATCGGGCTCGTCTGGGGAGGCCTGATGCTGGTCCGGGCATGCCACGTCTTCGAGCTCGTCGAGGCGCTCGACCGCAACAACGCGAAAAACGAATTCTACCTGACCAGCATTGTCGGGCTGGCGAGCGACAAAGGCCTCCAGTGTCGCGCGATCGAACTCCCGGGCGAAGAACTGATTGGCATCAACACCCGCGCCGAACTCGCCGAGGCCGAGGTACTGATGCAATGGCGGCTGCGGCGTTCGGCGATGGATGCGGGTGTTACTCTGGTCGCGCCGGAAACCGTGTATCTCAGTGCTGATACCAGGTTCGGCCGCGATGCGATCGTCGAGCCGAACGTCACGTTCGGCCCCGGTGTCACGGTAGGGGAAGGAGCGCGAATCTATTCTTTCTCGCATCTCGAAGGTGCGGTAGTGGGCGCGGGCGCCCGGGTCGGCCCGTTTGCCCGGCTGCGCCCGGGTGCGGTGCTCGATGACGAAGTGCATGTCGGCAATTTCGTCGAGGTCAAGGCCGCGCGACTCGGCGCCGGCGCCAAGGCCAATCACCTCAGCTATATCGGCGACGCCGAGGTCGGAGCGCGCACCAACATCGGCGCCGGCACGATCACGTGCAATTACGACGGTTTCAACAAACACCGGACGATCATCGGCGAAGGCGTTTTTATCGGCTCGAATACCGCACTGGTAGCACCCGTGACGGTCGGAGACGGAGCCTACGTCGCCGCGGGTAGCGTCGTCACTCGCGAGGTAGCGGCGGACGCTCTAACGATCGGGCGCGGGCAACAGGTCGACAAGCCGGGACGCGCCGCCGAGATCCGCGCGCGGCTGCGGCGCAAGAATAGCTGATGAGACGAGAGACGATCGCGTCAGGTCTTCTCGAAGGGCTGCGGCGCCTCGAATATTGCGGCTATGATTCGGCCGGCCACATCGCCGTCCTCAAGGGGACCGACGTCGACCAGCCGCGCAACCTGGCCAAGAGCGTGACAGTCGATTAGGGCAGGCGACACCGGCCGGGCGAAATTCCCGCCGAGCCCGTATACAGCGAAATCGGAAAACGGCCCGGCCGGAACACCGGGTTGCCCGATCAGGCACCAATTATGTCAAAGGCTTGCGACCCAATTCCTTGGTTTGGCGAACAAGGAAATTTGGCGCAGCGAGCAGGGAAGTATTTCGTCGCAACAGAGAACGGATTTGGCCTTCTGCGCCCGATCACGGAAACACCAGGGAACTGCAGAGCCTTTGAGCGGCTACTGCAGATCCCCGAGGAAGCGGTCGAGGGCGGCGAGCACCACCGGTTCGACCAGGGTCGGCGCGTGCCCGATGCCGGCCACCCTGACCAATTTACCGCGCGGCATTACGTCGACCATGCGCAGCGCCTGCGCCTCGGAGAGCACGTCACTCTCGGTGCCCCACACCACCAGGATCGGGCAGGGCAGAGCCTGCAATGCCGGCCATAGCGGAGGCCGCGGCAGCGCGCCGCGCTCGACCCGCTGCCGGATATAGGCGGGGTCCATCTTCCACCCCCATTTGCCGCCCGCACCCCGCCGCAAGACGCCGAGCGCCAATTCGTGCTGGTCCTCGGCACTGCGCGCCGCGAGGATCGGCGACATCGTACGGCGATAGGCCATTGCCTCGTCCAGGGTCGCGAACTCGTCGGGCCGGCTGCCGACCATCTGGGTGATGCGCTGAGTGCCGGCCTCGGCCTCGGGCCCGATATCGTTGATCACCAGGCCGAGTAACCGTTCGGCATGCTCGGCGGCATAGGCCATCGCGATGATGCCGCCCATCGAGGTGCCGATCAGCACGAACTTGTCGAGGCCGAGCCCGCCGACGAAACCCCCGAGGTCACCTGCCTGATCTTCGTAGCGATAGGCGCCGGATGGTGACCAGGCGCTCTCCCCGTGCCCGCGCACATCGAGCGCGAAGATGTGGAACCGATCCTGGAGGTGCCGGGCGAGCGCGTTGAACGCGTCCGCACTCCCCGTATAGCCGTGGACGCAAACGATCGGGGGAGCGTCCGCCGCGCCCCATTCCAGGTAATGCAGGTCGAGATCGTTGACCCTTAGGGTCCTGCTCAGGGGTTGCATCGAGGTCGTCATCGGGGTCCGCCTTTCCGCTGTCCGGAGTTTCGCCTGATGAACGCACGGCGGCACCCGTAATCCGCCGCGTTATCGGACGGCCGCCGAGGAAGCCCAATAAGACCGTCACGCCGCGCCCGTCTTCACGACGAGGGAGGCGGCGCCGATTCTTGTCCGGCCATTCGTCGAACCATTCCGGCGCTCGACCGCAATCGGCCCAACCACTTCCGCTTCGCGTCGACCTTACGCTCCTGGCTGAGTGCCGTCGAGGACTTCAAGCGCGGCGTCCTCCGCTCAGTAGCCGACCTCCAGGCCGCCATCAACCGCTTCCTCGATAGTTGCAACACCGCGGCGAAGCAGTTCATCCGGATCGCCGATCCAGACAAAATCATCGTCGCAGTCAGAGGCGGGTAGCAAATGTTAGACTCGATTCACCAGTGATTAACCGTGTCTCCCTGGCTCTCGTGCGGGTAGAAGTGTCCGATGAGCCTACCTATCTTTATTAGTCATTCTTCGAAAGACCGGAAGACGGCTTTTAGGATATGCGGCGCGTTGGAGCGTCGCGGACTCGCGTGTTGGATTTCGTCGCGCGACATCCGAGCCGGAGAGAATTATCAGGAAGCGATTTTTGCAGCAATTGAAACCGGTAGCGTTCTGATCCTGGTATTTACGAGGAACGCAAACAACTCAGACGGTGTGAAACGAGAAATCGCCTTAGCCAGTCAAAAGCATATTCTTGTGGTCCCTGCCCGAGTGGAAGATGTGACGCCTAATCCCGCGTTTCGCTACGAGTTCGCTACGCGTCAATGGATCGACTTATTTGAGGACTGGGAAACCGGAATTGAACGCCTGGTGTCTCAGATTGCAGAGGCGCTCGGCAACGTGACTAATGCCGGCTCCTTCCCGCCATCGGGACCGCGGGTCCGGCTCGAGCCGCGGGAACCTAGTCGGCGGCGTCCATGGCACATGATTTCTCCGCCGCGCGCGATCTCCATTGCCCTTGTCGCCGCAGTGGTAATTTTGTTGTTGGGAACCGCGGCGGTAAAATTTGGCGTTCCTCTCGGGACTGCGGTGCAAACCACTTCTCAGTGGGTAGGCTTTGGTCGTTCTTCAGGCCTGCCGGCCAGCGTGCAAGAGGCGCAAAACATTTCTCAGCGGCTGAGCTTTGGTCCTGCTTCGGGCCTGTCGGCCAACATGCAAGAGAAGCTTACAGCTTCGGCTGCCAAATTCCTGAAATATTTCGAAAGACTGGGATACCATCCTAAAACTGAGACCATTAACTTCAACACTAAGCCAAAAGTAGAGAATGCAGCTTCATATTATGACGATAAAGAGACGATATATGTGGACGCCCGGTGGGCAGACGACGAATCGCTCCTGTATCACGAATATTCGCATTTGATCCTGTACTCATCTCTGCCGTTCAACGGGTTGTCCGGTCCGACGAAGTGGAAATTTAGTCAGGTGCCGATTGAATATGGATTGGCAAACTATTTCACCGCCAGCGCTCGCAACCGGCCGCTTATTGGTGAGCTGGCCGCTCAGATCCTGAAGACCGGGACATCATCCCTGAGCAATCTGGAAAACGGGGAGAAGGTTACGACGCTCAAGTCGTCGAATTCCGCGGTTGCCACCAAGCTGGGAGACGGATGGGGTGGCGCCTTTTGGGATATCCGAAATAGGCTGGGACAGGCCGCGGCAGACCAATGGATTTACGATGCCTGGCGACAGATGACGGATGTTGATGATGCCTTCGTGGCGCAGAGCTTTATCAGAAACTTTCTAAACCACGCGCGCACCGGCGGGGGGTCGAGGCCGAGGAGGCCGTTCGAGGTATATTGCATGATCGCGGCATTCGCGCGACCTGACCGGTAGAGCGGGTCCTGAATTTTTGCCAAGCATGGTTTCCGGGTTGTGCAGCCAACGCGCGCAGGCGCCGGCAGCTCATGCAACCTCGAGCGAGAAGCAAGCCCCAGATCCGCCGGGCGCCGCCCCGTCTTGCCAAAGATCCGGGCCGGCCGTACCTATCATTCATCCGAATGAGGGAGGTGCGCGATGGAACTAAAGGATCGGAAGCTGTTCCGGCAGCAATGCTACGTCAATGGCGAGTGGATCGACGCGTTGAACCGCGGCACGATCCCGGTCACCAACCCGGCGACTGGCGAGACCCTGGGCACGGTGCCGCGGATGGGTGCCGAGGAGACCCGCCAGGCAATCGAGGCGGCCGACAAGGCATTACCGGGATGGCGCGGCAAGACCGCCAAAGAGCGCGCGCAGGTGCTGCGCAAATGGTTCGACCTGATGATGGCGAACCAGGAAGACCTCGCGACCCTGATGACTGCCGAGCAGGGCAAGCCAATGGCCGAGTCGCGCGGCGAGATCGCTTATGCCGCCGCCTTCATCGAGTGGTTTGGCGAGGAGGGCAAGCGCGTCTATGGCGACACGATCCCGGCGCACGCCACCGACAAGCGCATCGTCGTCACCAAGGAGCCGATCGGCGTCTGCGCGGCGATCACACCGTGGAACTTCCCGGCGGCGATGATCACCCGCAAGGCCGGCCCGGCCTTGGCCGCCGGCTGCACGATGGTATTGAAGCCGGCGACCGCCACGCCCTTCTCTGCCCTGGCCTTGTGCGAATTGGCCGAGCGCGCCGGTGTGCCAAAGGGTGTCTTTTCCTGTGTCACCGGTCCGTCAAACGAGATCGGCAGCGAGCTGACCAGCAACCCGACCGTGCGCAAATTGACTTTCACCGGCTCGACCGAGGTCGGTAAGTTGCTGATGGAGCAGTGCGCCGCGACGGTCAAGAAGACCTCGATGGAATTGGGTGGCAATGCGCCGTTCATCGTCTTTGACGACGCCGATATCGAGATGGCGGTCAAGGGTGCCATCGCCTCGAAATACCGCAACGCCGGCCAGACCTGTGTGTGTGCCAACCGCATTCTGGTGCAGGACGGCGTCTATGACGCCTTTACCGAGCGGCTCGCCGAGACCGCGGGCGCGATGAAGGTCGCCGACGGGTTCGAGCCGGGTGCGGTGATCGGGCCGCTGATCGACATGAAGGCGGTCGAGAAGGTCGAGGCGCACATCGCCGACGCGGTAAAGAAGGGCGCCAAGGTAGTGACCGGCGGCAAGCGTTCGGCGCTCGGCGGCACCTTCTTCGAGCCGACGGTCTTGACCGATGTGACGACCGACATGGTCATCACCAAGGAGGAGACCTTCGGTCCGGTGGCGCCGCTCTACCGCTTCAAGACCGACGACGAGGCCATCAAGATGGCCAACGACACCGAATTCGGTCTCGCCGCCTATTTCTACAGCCGCGACATCGGCCGCATCTGGCGCGTCGCCGAAGGGCTCGAATACGGCATCGTCGGCATCAATGAGGGCATTATCTCGACCGAGATCGCGCCGTTCGGCGGCATGAAGGAAAGCGGCATCGGCCGCGAAGGCTCGAAATACGGCATCGAGGAATTCCTCGAAGTCAAATACCTCTGCATGGGTGGCATCGACCGGTAATTTCTCCTGGGACGGCGCAGGGCGATGAGCTGATCACAATCATCATCACTCTCGCGGTCCCGCCGGCGAAATCTGCATTGTTTGAGGGAAAACGGCCGCCTGTGGGCGGCAGGTTCGGACTTGTTCTTGACGTCATTGGGGGCATAGCCTGATGTCAAACTGAGGTAGGAGACCCCACTATGGCCGATACGATTTCTGTTCTCGTCGCCAGCGCTGATCCTGGCAAGGGCATTTTCGGGAATGGACCCGTGGTCCCGATCGAGATTTCTGTTGAGCGACTGAAAGCGAGCTTATCAGACCTAGTCGCTAAGTTGCGGGCTGCGACATCGAGCCTCGCTGCCAAAGCCGACGGCCTGCGCTCAAGGAGCTGGAAGTCGGCATCGAGCTTACCGCGGAGGGCGGCGTAACCCTAATCGGCACCGTCAAGGCCGGTGCCACTGCTTCGCTCAAGCTGACCTTCGTGCACGACTGATGACCCGCCGTGCGCTACTGCTGGCGATCGCCGACTATCACCCGTTGCCGGCTCTAGCTACGTCACCAACGATACTGCGCGACTGAGAACCGCGTTAACCCGCGCCGGATATGATCCCAAACAGATTGAGGCAGCGGGTGCCGCATCAGGTGAAGCGCGAGCACTGGAGCTGACGACCGCGCGGATGCGCGCAGCGATCGGCGATTTCCTGGACAGCGCCGACCAGCAGGACGAAATGCTTGTTTTCTTCTCCGGTCACGGCATTGAACTCGACGGCCGGCGCGTGCTGTTGCCGCAAGACTTTACGCCGATCGCGTCCAGAGCATGCGAACGACATGGTCACCGACAGTTGGATTTCGAGGTACGCGCGGGGATGCAAGGCACGCTCTGTAATTGTCCTTATCGATGCCTGTCGGGAAGGGGTCCACATTGCACTTGCCCCTGACAAATCCGCAGGATCCGTGGAGCGGAATAGGGATGCGCCTCTGAAAGACGAGTACATCGGCGACGCTACGGACGGACCAACCATTGCATTCGTCTACAGCTGCGCCACTGGCGAGCAGAGCGGGTGCGACTTCGCAGGAAAGAACTGCAGCGCTTTTACTCGCGCCTTCGCGGAGGCCATCGAACTTGAAAAGGGGCCGGCAGAGCTTGAGGCTGTCGCCGCCGAAGGGCGGCGTCGGCTCATCGGTTTTAGCCGTGGCACACAGACGCTTACCGCGTCCGGCCGACCTGGACGTGGCGGGCAATGGCACGTTCTTGTCGTTAAGGAGGACGAGGCCGCCCGATTTCGCGTGCGGCTCGATCGCTCCGAATGGTCGCGCCGTCTCGCCGAAACCGAGTTGTTTGCTAAGGTGAAGGAATCACTAGAGGCTTTCGCGCTTCAGTTGCAGGCTCTTGCGATGAGAGCCGAGGAGCAGGTGGCCGAGGCTCGTCGTGCGCTGCCGATCCAGCGCTGGCGCGATGAGGGCGCGTGGCAAAGGCAGGCTGTGCGCATTCGCCACGTATTCCTTCCCGCGGGTGAAGCAGAAAATGTGTCCGCCGCCGAGGTAGCCGTCTTACTGGCCGTGCCCTTCGTGTACGAGGCCGCTCTTGCTGCGGCCGAGACCCGGCTCGCAGCCGCTGGGGCGGTACCCGACCCCGAAGAGGCCACCAGTTCTGGTTTCCTTGTGAACGCGTGGCGCAATGCCTGGCGGAATAGTGACTCGGCGCAAAACAGGCGCGCCCTAATCGCGCGGAACAAAAAAGAAGCGGCCGATGACCATTCTTGTTGGTCCCTCGTGGACTTCTGTCACGCATCTGGAGAGCTCTGGGACACTCAGGGTAGTTCACAGGACCGTACTGGGTGGGCACTCGACGCGGTGACGGCTTTAGTGACTCCCGCGCCGCTCGCTGAAATCACGCGTGACACACGGGTTTCCGAAATCCTAAGCGCGCCGCGCCTGCTGCGTCTAGCTCGCCTAATGTTCGCGGGTTTCGACGATGTGACGCTCGATGCGGTCGGCGGTAACCGGTTTCTCGACCCACAGGTTAGTTATGGCGAGTTCACCGAGCAGCTCACAATTAGCGAGGTTCGCCTCGCGCATCTCCTCAATCTGGGATCCCAGCTGACGCTGGATCCAAGGAGAATGCCGCCGGTGCTGGCCGAGCATGTCGGCACCGACGACGTTCTATCGGCTGACTGGCTCTGCTCGCAGTTAGCTGGCGCGGAGTGGCACACGCGTACTATCGGCGGGGCCGTAAGCGAGCGGTGGTTCGATCTGAGACTGGACTGTGCGAATGATGCGGTAGACGCGGCTTTGCTTGCGGTGATCGATGCGCTTGAGAGCTACAGGACGCGATTATTGCAGCGCCAGGACATACATGCGACCACCATGCGCGACCTGCTACCGGCAGGGTTTACCGTCAATCGACTGAATGCCACGCCGAGCGGCTGGCACCCAACGCGGCCCCCATTGCGGTTTGAATTGGACCGCACTCGTATCATTAGCTTGTTGATGGGGCAGCAGCTGTATGGTGAGAGATGGCCAGCACTCCGAGAGCTCTACCAGAACGCCCTTGATGCCTGCCGCTATCGCCAGGCAGCGGAGCAACTCTCTGTTCATGAGGGCTGTGCCCCGTCCGGCAGGGTCTATGAAGGCCACATAGTGATTCGCTTCGGAGCAGACAGCGGGCGACGCTATGTCGAGTGCGTCGATGACGGTATTGGGATGGCGGATCGCCACATTCGCCGATTGTTCGCCTGCGCTGGACAACGCTTCGCTGATAGTCACGAGTTCCATATCGACCGTGCCAGATGGGACATGGCAGGCATAAAGTTTTTCCCTAATAGTCGGTTTGGTGTCGGGGTTCTCAGCTATTTCATGCTGGCCGAGGAACTGGACATCACTTCGCACAGGTGGATGCCTCCACCAGATCTTGCGCCGACCGCTGTGCACGCTCGCATCATCGGCAGTGGCAGCCTGTTTCGTTTAGAGCCGATCATCGATCCAACACGACTGGCGGATTACTTCGGCACGTCGGTGCGACTCTATCTTCGCGAGGACGCGCCGAGCAACGACGTGCTGATCAAATCCATTCTAGATTGGCTTTTCGTTCCCGAGGTGGCAGTTACCATCTGCACGGAGGCGGGGGAGCAGATAGACCTGGCGGCGGGCCGACCCACGAGTCTTTTCCGCGATTTGACTGGCGATGTACTGCTTTCTGTCTCGGGATCGGAGGGCACCAGCGGGACTCCGCGCGTATATATTGCTCCAAGTCTCAATTCCGATCGCCTCGCTCGTAGGGGTAGTCGCCGGATTGAACCCCACGGCCACGAAAACTTTGCGCTCGTCGACGGCATTGTTACCGGCTTGGTGAAGCAAGCTTGGCCCAAATCGATTGTCGTTAATCTGGACGAGGATCTTCGTACGAAGCTGACGGTCGATCGTCGGCGTGATGATCCCGATGACGCGACGGTCGCCGCCGTTCTGGGTTGGATCCGGCAAAACGGCGGAGCAGCGCTCGCCGGTTGGACGGCCCCTAGCTTCGCAGCGCTACACTGCACGTTGGCGGAACTCCACCCGAGTGTTACTGTTTCCGCTGACGCCATATTGCGAGCGACTGTGAGACCCGATGTGACGCTGCCATTGCCAATGTTAGACGTTAGGTGGCCACTTTTTGGGACTGGCGTGTCCGACCTCGATACCGAAATCGTCTGCGAGCTTTTCCGGGTTTCCGGTGTTAACGTCTTGCAGCCGTACGCTGTGCCCTCGATCGACGATACCATCAGGAATGAACTCGGGGAACTGTCGCGCCTAGCCATTCGCATGTCTCCTGGGAGCTCTCTACACCCGCTTGTCACTCAAGGCATGCTTTCTCGGGCAAGAGAACTTACAGAGGCGGGGCTACGCCTGCCGAATTGGCTACGACACGCCGTTTCATTTGAGACCTTTAATCGGCCGCTGAAGCCCTTTCCAGCTACGTGCAGGTTTGTTTTGGCCGCTCTCAATGCTCTCGGATGCGTCGGGCTGCGAGAAGTGCTGCGCTGGATTGAGGATGGTCTTGCGCCAGTTCTCGACGCTATGCACGCAATCACAGGATCGTCGTGTGAACTGTTAGGCTTCGCTTTAACTCGACTGGATCAGCTCGGACCGTTGCACCGTAAGTTGTGCCGACTGTCTTCAGCAAATCGACTCGGCTGGCTCGAGCTAGCTTATTTTTCTAGATCCGAGGGTGTACCGCTTGAGGAGGTCCGGAGGCTGACTGCAGAGCTTTCTGATTACGGCGTTTTGATCCCTGATCTGGATGCACCCCCAAAGGATATCAATTTGACTGAATCAGAAGTCAAATGGTTGTTGAGCTTCTTCGAAAATTCTAAAGGCAGCGCACGCATTCGGAAAGAAGAGTACGTGCACCCGTTTCGAAGCGAACTTCAGAAGCGTATGGGAGGTTTTTTGGAGGCGGCGGAGAATGAATATGAAACGTACGAAGAGTATGAGGAGTATGATGATCATGAGGAGATCTTTCGGCCATCTGGCCTCAAGCGGACACAAGAAATGTTGCTTTCTAGAGATCTTGACGGGAGGCCGCCGTTCCTCAAGCAGATAACAACGCAGCACTTGTTTAAGGCTTCGCGCGATCGTCAATTCGGTACTCTCGCGGAGGCGGTTCGGGTAGCGCGATCAATCGGCGATATCGGGGTCGACTTCGGCTATGCTCTCAGTTTCGATGATAGACTCCTCGCGCAATTCGACACCAAGCTCATGATGGACGGCTCCGCGATCACGGACGGCTCCGCGCAAATCGTCAGCCGGTTATTCCATTCCCTCGACCATCGCCGCGCTGCTTCCCTCTGGGATTTAGCGTTGGCCGCGGATGCGGCAAATATCGAACCTGGGGCCCTCCGTCCGCTGCTCGACCTCGTCGAAGGTTGTGGCGGCGACGTGACCCAGTGCCGCGAATTTCTCTCCTTCTGCTCGGGAAGCTAGGACGCGATTTGCCGGCGGTCGTCACGTCAACCTGAGCCCGCTGTGACCACAGGCGCGGGAACAGCGTGGGATCTCGTGCGGGACGACTCGTTCACCTTTGGGAAATCAGCTAGCGGTTCCAGCCAGCGTGGGCTAGTCGTTAGCGACCTGTTCATCGGGTTCGACGATGCCACTATCGGGGTGCGATCGCCTCGAAATATCGGCCAGACCTGGGTCTGCGCCAACCGGATCCTGGTGCAGGCGGCGTCTACGAGGCCCTCACCAAGCGGCTCGCCCAGACCGCGGGCGCCATGAAGGTCGTCGGCGGGTTCGAGCCGGTGCAGTGATCGGCCCATTGATCGATATGAAGGCGGTCGAGAAGGTCGACGCGCACATCGCCGACGCGGTGCAAAAAGGCGCCAAGGTCGTGACCGGCGGCAAGCGCAGCGCGCTGGGCGGCACCTTTTTCGAGCCGACGGCACTGACCGATGTGACGACCCACATGGTCATCACCAAGGAGGAGTCCTTCGGCCCCGTGGCGCCGCTCTACCGCTTTAAGACCGATGACGTCAGCGCGGTTCCAGTCGCAATGTCGTCGGCAGGATCTCGGCGCGCACGATAGACTGCGCGTAGGGGCTCGCCTGGTATTTTCGCAAAAATTCGTGGCTGGCGCGCTCGATCGACGCGGCGTCGCTCGCCGTGAATGCCTGAACCCCGAGCCGGTGGCCGGCAAACTCCAATGTAGCAGACCCACCCGCCGCCAAGTCTCTGTACCAACGTCCTTTCCCGCCGCGCACCGAACGCACAAAGACGTTGTCGTCCGCCACC
>Ga0306925_10004813_pt1 | contig 12281 bp, 13 predicted proteins | sample flu12Cox44000176_FD_203755 | JGI IMG/M metagenome (GOLD analysis project Ga0306925, IMG submission 203755) | Lab enrichment of tropical soil microbial communities from Luquillo Experimental Forest, Puerto Rico - flux8day.12C.oxic.44.000.176 (v2)... | ecosystem: Environmental > Terrestrial >...
GGGGTTCCGGGCTGCCGATGATCAACTGGAGCACCACGGGGGGCGATTTCAGGGTCGCGCACTTCTTGGGTATCCACGCATTACAGATTTTGCCGATAGCGGGCTGGCTTATCGATCGGCTGAAAGCTCTGCCCAGACGAGCAAAGCCGACAGCGTTTGTTGCCGTCTCCGCAGGGTACGTCTTGCTCATGGGATTTGTGTTCATGCAGGCGATGAACGGTGTGCCGCTCGTGAGAATGTGAGGCGGCTCATCGGCGGGATATACGTGCACGGATGAGGATGATGGATGAGATTCTGGATCTCCACGCCGGCATCATCCGCAAAGCAGCACGCCAACCGCAGCATTTCTGAGCCGTTGCCTGGATCCGGAAATTCCGCACCGACCGAACTCGACGGCACGGTGGGCCAGCGAAACGGGCTCGCCGCCACGGAACAATGTGTCCCTCTCTGCATCAAGGCGGAACGGATCGAGGATGTACGTTGCTGCCGTCTCCCGATCCAGTGCCAGTTCAGAAACGCTTAAGAACTTTTTCAGCGCAGTTTCATGACTTCCGGCCGGTCCTGGCTCAGAGTCCTGCGGCTTGGAAGCCATGGCGAAACCGGTAGGAGGACAACCCCATGACGATATTCATCAACCAGTCTGTGGAAGCCGACAACATCAGTGAAGACAGATTCATTTTCAACGACGCCGACGATTACTTCGTGTTCGCCACCACAGGTGACGTCAGCCAGAACTTTATCACCTTCGGCAAGGGCGCTAATGACTTTGTGACAGCCAGCAACGTTAGCCATAATTGGATCACCTTCGGCGATGGCAACTTCGACCGGGTAGAGGGCGCCAACGACGTCAGCTGGAATTGGATCACCTTCGGCGACGGCGGCTCTGATTATGTGAGCACCGGAGGTAACATGAGCCACAATTTGATCACCTTCGGCGACGGCGTCGGTAACGGTGTGAGCGCCTACGGTGACATCAGCCAGAATGGGATCACGTTCGGCAATGGCGGCGAGAACTTTATAGGCGACTCGTACGGCAACATGAGCCAGAATAAGATCACCTTCGGTAATGGCGACAGTGACAACGTATCCGTCGGCAGCAGCAGCCGCGACGCAATCACCTTCGGCAACGGCTTCGAAGACAGTTTCGACGCTTCTGGCAACATCGATCATGACACAATCACCTTCGGCAATGGTGCCGATGAGCTAGCGTTCGTCCGCGGCAACAGCAGCTACGACACAGTCAAGTTTGGCAATGGTGACTTCGATTATTTGGACATCTGGGGCAGCAGCAGCAACGACACAGTCAACTTAGGCAATGGCAGCAGTGACTACGTGAGCCTCGATGGCACCGCTCACGACCTAATCATCGTCGGGAACGGGAACAGTGACAACGTTTATCTGGGCTCCGGCAGGGCCGTTGGTGGTGATACTGTTATCACGGGAACTGGTGCTCATGACTGGGTTACTGTTGAAGCTCATAGTAATGCCGACACGTTTGGTTTCGCGCTAGGTACGAATGGCTCGTCGGTCACCACCGTGTTCGGGGCGCAGGTCGGCGATCATGTCGTCAGCGGAAACGACCTCGGCAACAATGCCGTTTCCGAAACTGGAACTTTTGCAAGTCTGTCAGACTTCTTCAGCTTCGTGACCGGCCTCCATCCCGCCAGTGGCGACACCTACATCGGCCACTCAAATACAGACACCTTTGTCATAACCGACTCCCATGGTCAGTTCGGCGCAGTTGACATAGTCGGCGTGTTCACTGGCAGCACGGGCGGAACTCATGAGTTGACACTGGCATAGCTGAGGGTTGGATTTCGCAGGGATCAGAGGTGACAACTCGTTTGTGCTCGGGACGATCCCGGCAAGGAGCGCATCCGCATATGGCTCATCGACCTCGATGACGCTCAACTACAGCCGGGTCGCGTTAGGAAAAACGATTCTGGGAGAACACGATGTCACAGACGTGTAACGCTTGGAGAATGGGCATGAATTCTGCGCAATACAGGATAATCGCCACAGGCGTGATTGGTAATGTGCTCGAATGGTATGATTTTGCGATCTACGGTTACTTTGCAGCTGCAATCGGTCGACAGTTTTTCCCGCATGAGGATCCGGTCGCTCAACTCCTTTCGGCATTCGGGGTATTCGCGCTAGGCTATCTTATGCGACCCCTAGGCGGCGCGCTGTTCGGCCATATCGGAGACCAGCTCGGACGCCGCGCCGCACTCACTTTGTCCGTCGCGGCAATGGCGATCCCGACTTTTTTGATTGGGCTGTTGCCAGGTTATGCGACGCTCGGTCTCTGGGCGCCCGCCGCGCTGACTCTATTACGCATGACGCAGGGCTTCTCGATAGGAGGCGAATTTACTAGCTCGGTGGTTTTCCTGGTCGAGCGCGCGCCCGAGCGTCGCCGCGGCTTGATGGGCGCACTGGCCATGTTCGGCGCAACAGGAGGCATTCTGCTCGGTTCCGCCGTCGGTGCAGCATTTGCCGCAGCTCTGCCGGCAACGGCGTTGGAGACATGGGGCTGGCGCATTCCCTTCCTGCTCGGCCTTATTGTCGGCATCGCTGGTTACTTTCTACGACGACATGTTCTGGAAATGATGCCAACCTTACAGCGCAAACGCTCTCCGGTCATCGACACGCTGCACCATCACTGGCGCACTGTTATTGGCGTTGCCGGCTTGTCGGTTTTCGGTGCGTCGGGCTTCTATGTCTGCTTCGTTTATCTGGTGAGCTGGCTGCAAACGGCCGACCGATTTCCAGCGTCCCGTGCACTTGAGATTAATTCATTCAGCATGGCCATGATGCTACCAACCGTGATCCTGGCAGGCTTGTTAAGCGACCGATTTGGGCGCAAGCCTCTTCTTCTCTTTTCGACGCTTCTAGGCATTGTTGGTGCACTTCCTCTGTTCTGGTTAGTACACCATCCGTCGATTGCGTTTGCGCAGTTTGGCCAGCTCGGTTTTGTGTTGATCATCGGGGTCTATCTCGGCGCATTACCCACGGCTGTGGTGGAAGCCGCGCCACCTTCAGTCCGATGCACGGCCGTATCGCTGGGCTACAATATCTGCTTCGGGGTGATTGGTGGTTTGAGCCCGCTCGTGGCGGCTTGGTTGATCACACGCACCGGTGATGAGATTGCGCCTGCGTTTTTCATTGCTGCATCGGCGGTCGTCACCCTGCTAGCGGTGATAAGCCTTCGCGAAACTTACCGGGCCTCATTCCCTAGCGTGAATTCGCGCGCTGCCCCAGCCTACACTTGACATGATCAGAGTGAGGATTCTCCACACGATTGATCGAGGTAACGTACGTCTACCCTGATGGAGTAAAGCGAGGTAGCATCCGCATTTGCATGCAGAACCGCAGTTCTGACATTGCGCGCCACCGGCATGGCCACAGGGGATGTCGGAACCGTCAGAAGGCGAGTGCCGCGATCCGATATTTTGCGATGCGGTAATGTCCGAGTTACGGCGCCCGCCGTGCAAGGGAAAAGAATCTGACGTTTACGCGAAATCGTTCGGGTGCAGCCATGTATCCGACCTCCAAGTACAACCGTTCTGGCTGCGGGCCCTGATGTGATCCGCTGATCGGTCCCAATCAAAACCACGCGCTCTTTCCTCGCGTGACCCAACCCGGGTTTTCCGATCGACGGTCTCGACCGTTTCGCATCAACGTCGTCATCACCCCTTGCAGTTCATGAAACGCACGGACACAGCCTCATTCTCCCATCGGACATCCTCTTCCTACGCTCCCGCGAGCGCAGGCACTCGATAAGTGCCACCCCTGGCCAGCAGCGCCCAGAGGCGTCGGCTCGAACGTCTTCAACTTCGGTCTATTGTTCAATTCGCTCTTGGGCGTGAAGCCGACGCTGGTCCCCTTCACCGGGACCGGGCCTGCCACAAATGCGCTACTAAGCGGCCAGGTCGACTACATGTGCGATGGCATACCGGAAGCCGGCCCCCATATTCAGGCTGGCACGCTCAAGGCGTATGCACTTGGAACGGCCGAACGTAACCCGGCCATTCCAAATGTCCCGACCTCCAAGGGGGCTGGGCTGCCCGAGTTTCGCGCGTCACCTTGGTTTGCGTTATTTGCCCCGAAGGGCACCCTGCAAGCAGTTCGCGACCAGCTCAGCGATAGTATTGATAAGGCATTGGATGCCCCGAGCGTGCGCAAGCGCTTGCTGGGTATTGGTGGCGACATACCCCCAAAGGCTGCACGAGGCCCACAGTCGCTCACCGCGCTGGTGCAAAAGAAATTGCCCGGTGGAGACCGATCATCAAGGCGGCGAACGTTAAGGGCGAGTGCACACCCGCATCCGCACAAATCCCGTTCCACGAAACGGCGTCGCTGGCACTTCGAGGCCGAGCGCCTTCGCAGTCTTGAGGTTGATCCCCGATCCAGCGCCAGTTCAGAAACGCTTAAGAACTTTTTTAGCGCAGTTTCATGACTTTCCGGTTGGTCCTGGCTCAGATTTCCTGAGACTTGGAAGCCATGGCGAAACCGGTAGGAGGATAACCCCATGACGATATTCATCAACCAGTCTGTGGAACTCGACAACATCAGCAAAGACAAATTCAACTTCAATGATGCCGACGATTACTTCGTGTTAGCCACCGCAGGTGACGTCAGTCAGAATTTTATCACCTTCGGCAATGGTGCCGATGACTCTGTGGAAGCCGACAGCAACGTCAGCTGGAATTGGATCACCTTCGGCAATGGCGCCGATGACTTTGTGGGAACCGCCAGCAGCAACATCAGCTGGAATTGGATCACCTTCGGCGACGGCGGCTCTGATTATGAGCGCTGGAGGTGGCATCGACCACAATTGGATCACCTACGGCGACGGCGGCGAAAACTTTGTGACCGGCTTCGGTAACATCAGCCAGAATGCGATCACCTTCGGCGACGACGGCGAAAACTCTGTGACCGCCGCCGTTAACATCAGCCAGAATGACATCACCTTCGGCAGTGGCGGCGCAGACTTTATAAGCGACTCGTACGGCAACATGAGCCAGAATAAGATCACCTTCGGTGATGGCGACAGTGATCACGTATCCGTCGGCAGCAGCAGCCGCGACGCAATCACCTTCGGCAACGGCTTGCAAGACCGTTTCGACCTCTCCGGCAAAATCGATCATGACACAATCACCTTCGGCAATGGTGCCGATGACGTAGCGACCGTCCTCGGCAACAGCAGCTACGACACAGTCAAGTTCGGCTATGGCGACTTCGATTATTTGTACATCTGGGGCAGCAGCAGCGACGACACAGTCAACTTAGGCAATGGCAGCAATGACTACGTGAACCTCGAGGACACCGCTCACGACCTAATCATCGTCGGGAGCGGGAACAGTGACAACGTTTTTCTGGGTGTGTCTTCCGTCACGGCCGTTGGCGGTGATACTGTTATCACGGGAACTGGTGCTCATGACAAGTTTCCGTTGAAGCTCATAGTAATGCCGACACGTTTGGTTTCGCACTAGGTACGAATGGCTCGTCGTTCACCACCGTGTTCGGGGCGCAGGTCGGCGATCATGTCGTCAGCGGAAACGACCTCGGCAACAATGCCGTTTCCGAAACCGGAACTTTTGCAAGTCTGTCAGACTTCTTCAGCTTCGTGACCGGCCTCCATCCCGCCAGTGGCGACACCTACATCGGCCACTCAAATACAGACACCTTTGTCATAACCGACTCCCACGGTCAGTTCGGCGCAGTTGACATAGTCGGCGTGTTCACTGGCAGCACGGGTGGAACTCATGAGTTGACGCTGGCATAGCTAGCCGAGGGTTGGATTTCGCAGGGATCAGAGGTGACAATTCGATGGGCAGGACGAGGGCGTCGTTAGCTGCTCGACAGGCGTAACACACAGTCTTCGAGAACGTCGCCCTACGCGATAGAGTCCCCACTCGCTTCTCGTCTGTGTGGCGTGATCCAGTACTATCCTAGAGGAGACCCTGTGTTATGCCTAGGAATATCTTACCCGCTCGTGGGCTAACCCTGTAAGTCGTCCTACAGAGCGCTTCCAAGTTTTTAGGAAAGCATTGTCATGGCTTTACCTCTGAAGTCTGAACCTCTGAAGTCTGAGGAACCCTCAGTTGCTCTGAAAGCACTCAGGGGGGCGACCTGGAGTTTGGTGATGATGAGCGCAATGCTCAACATCATCTATCTAACCGGATCGTTCTTCATGTTGGAAGTCTACGACCGCGTTATTCCGAGCAAGAGTCTTCCTACGCTCGTTGGTCTTGGGATCATCGCGGCCGTGCTATATACGGGCCAGGCTGTTTTGGACCTGATACGCAGTCGCATTTGTAACCGTCTCGGTGACAGTCTCGACGCCAGACTTGGCAGGAGAGTCTACGATTCCATCATCCGACTCCCGCTCAAGCTACGCGGTGACGGTGACAGCCAACAACCTATTCGTGACCTGGACCAAGTCCGCTCCTTCCTCTCGTCCGGTGGTCCGTTGGCCTTCCTCGACCTTCCCTTCATGCCACTCTATCTCGCCATCTGCTTCCTGTTCCACGTCTGGATCGGTGTGGCATGCCTCATTAGTATGGCCGTCCTGATCGCCCTTGCCTCTTTGGCCGAGGCCAAAACCAGGGTCCCGACCAAAACGGCATTTGTCCTGGCCACGCCCCGGAACGCACTCGTTGAGTCTGGACGGCGTAATGCAGAGGTACTCCAGGCCATGGGCATGGCCCCCATCGTGAGGGAGCGCTGGGCCAACGCCAATCAGGCTTACCTCCTAACGATTCGTCAGGCCAACGATGCGGCTAAGGGCATCGGCGCCATCACCAAGGCCATCCGTGCCGCCATCCAGTCCGTAATGCTTGGACTGGGTGCCTATCTCGTCATCAAAGGTGAGGCGACTGGTGGCATCATCATTGCCTCATCCATTCTCACAGCCCGAGCTTTAGCCCCGGTCGAGATATCCATCAATAGTTGGAAGGGCTTCACCCAGGCTCGGCAGTCCTGGGACCGCCTCACCCGGCTGCTGTCCTTGATCCCACCAGAGCCGGGAGCCATGGCACTGCCAGCCCCATCCCGGATGCTCACGGTAGAGGCTGCCAGCGTCGCGGCACCCAGTGGCGAGACCCTCGTCGTAGTAGACGCCTCATTCTCTCTCCAGGCGGGTCAGGCACTGTGCATCATCGGACCAAGTGCATCGGGCAAGTCTTCACTTGCCAGGATGCTGGTCGGCGTCTGGCGGCCCGCACGTGGCAAAATTCGTTTGGACGGAGCTTCGCTGGAGCAATGGCCTCAGGCTCAGCTTGGCAAGCACACTGGCTATCTACCCCAGGACGTTGAACTCTTCGCCGGGAGCGTGGCCGAGAACATTGCTCGGTTTGAGATGGGGCGGGAACCCGGGGTCATCATCAAGGCCGCGCAAGCTGCCGGAGTACATGAGATGATCCTTCGGTTGCCCGATGGCTACGAGACCCAAATTGGCGAGGGTGGGCAGGCCCTATCGGCTGGACAGCGCCAGCGTATCGGCTTGGCCCGGGCACTCTATGATGAGCCGTTCCTCGTGGTGCTCGACGAGCCCAATGCCCACCTGGATGCCGAGGGGGAGGAGGCTCTGGGCAAAGCCGTGCTGAATGTGCGCAGCCGAGGTGGCATCGCAGTGGTCATTGCTCATCGGCCTGCTGGCTACTGCCTCGCATTTGCTCGTCCTGCAGAATGGCCGGGTGACCGGATTCAAGGCTCGCAAACCCGCACTGGAAGTAATTCAAGCGGCAGAGTGATGCGGAGACAACATGTTCGAGCAACAACTCAATCTTTCGCTCCGCCGCCATCTCATGGCTGGGGTGGCCACTGTGGCGTTTCTGTCCATTGGGGTCGGTGGTTGGGCATCTACCACGGACATTGCCGGTGCAGTCATTGCCGCTGGACAGTTGGTCGTGGAAAGCACTGTAAAGAAGGTGCAGCATCCGACCGGAGGCGTTGTCGCTGAACTCTTTGTGCACGAGGGCGACCATGTGAGGGCCGGAGACGTGGTGGTGCGCCTGGACGAGATCCAGACCCGTTCCGAGCTAGACGTTATCCTGAAGAGTCTTGATGAGAATACGGCAAGGCGTGCTCGGATGGAAGCCGAACTCTCCGGTATCGAGAGAGTGGTATTTCCCGCATCTCTCATGGCCCGCACTAACGACCCTGAGGTGGCGCACCTGCTCAGGACCGAGGCCGACTTGTTCTTCGTGCGCAAAGCAGCGCGAGAGGGGCAGAAGTCCACTCTTCGCGAGCAGACGGGTCTCCGCGAGCAGATAGCGGCAAAAGATAAGGAACTGGATTGGATCAGGCAGGAACTCGTGGGAGTACATGAGCTCTGGAGGAAGAATCTGGTGCAGTTCACCAAAGTCGTTCAACTTGAACGTGACGCAGCCAGGATCGCGGGAGAACGTGGCGCATTGGTCGCATCGATTGCCCAGACCGAACTGAAAATCCTGCAAGTGGACGAGGACATGCGCCAGGAAGTCGGCAAGGACATGGCCGATATCCGTGCCAAGACCTCAGAACTGGCTGAGAAACGCGTGGCTGCGGAGGACAAGCTGAAGCGCGTTGATATCCGGGCTCCGCAGAGTGGTGTAGTGCACCAGTTGAATGTTCATACAGTGGGCGGTGTCATCGCCCCGCCGAGTGTTTCAGCAGAGCCGATCATGCTCATCGTGCCAGAGGCCGACAACTTGATTGTTGAGGCCAAGGTGCAGCCTAAGGACGTGGACCAGTTGCATGTTGGGCAATTGGCCACACTGCGGTTCTCGGCATTCAATCAACGCACGACACCGGAACTGAATGGTGTATTGAGCATGGTGTCGGCGGACGTCGCTGTGGATCAGAAAAAACCTGACCAGTCTTATTATGTCATCCGCATCAAGGTTTCGGATGACGAGATCGCCAGGCTGGGGGCCGTCAAGCTGGTTCCTGGGATGCCTGTGGAGGCGTTCGTGAAGACTGATGAACGGACGGTTGCGTCCTATCTGGTCAAGCCATTCAAGGACCAAGTCATGCGAGCATTTCGGGAGAAATGAGGATGAAGAAAATTATTGTCCCGATCAGCACTGCGAGGTTGCTCTCCTCGAGGTGAGACCGGCCCACGCGGCTTCCATCAGCGCGTCCCTGGAAACCGGAATTCCCCGTTGCTCCACGAGCATCCGCAGCAATGCGACGGCACGGTGGCCGCCGCGGAACAATGTTTCCGCCTCCGCATCAAGGCGGAACGGACCGAGGATGTACGTTGCTGCCATCTCCCGATCTATCGCCAGTTCAGAAACGCTTAAGAACTTTTTCAGCGCAGTTTCATGACTTCCGGCCGGTCCGGGCTCAGATTCCTGCTGCCTGATGACGGACGCTTCGCATCATGGTGCGGATCGTGCGCCAAGCAGGGAGATCGCTCGGTATTGCGGACCTCTGGGATCCGCCAAGGCCTGTAGGACTCCTGTCGTCGGCACACCCCAGATGAAGGAGAGAACAGATGTGTAAGACCAATTTCGCAGCCATTGCTGCCGGTGCGTTGATCCTCGCTGGTATTGTGGGATGGACCACAGGAAGCAATCGTCCGCTACAGGCTACCAAGGCTTCTACCGCAATTGAAGGCCAGATCGACAAGGAATTGCCCATCGAGGAGTGCGCAAACTAAAAATTGGAAGCGCACGAAACCCTGGTCAGGGCATCGACAACCGCAAGGAGGTGAAAATGTGCTCTTTTCCAACACTGTGGCATCAGGACGAGCAGTTTAGGGAAAGCTACCTCAACGAGTGTCCCGGTTATTACAAGACCGCTGACGCCGGCTTCAAGGACGAGGACGGCTACATTCATGTGGTGAGCCGCACTGATGACATCATCAACGTCGCTGGCCACCGGCTCTCGACTGGCGGCATTGAAAAGGTGCTCACTGCGCACAAGGATGTGGCGGAATGTGCCGTGATTGGCATTGCCGATACGCTCAAGGGTGAGGTGCCCTGCGGCTTCGTCGTGCTCAAGACCGGCGTCCAACGCCCCGTCAGTGAGATCGGCGGGAATGCGTTGCTCTCGTCCGCGACAAGATCGGCCCGGTTGCCGCCTTCAAGCTTGCGATTACGGTTGCTCGGTTGCCGAAGACGCGCTCGGGCAAGATTCTGCGCGGCACCATGAAGAAAATCGCCGATGGCGAGCCCTGGAGCATGCCGGCAACCATCGCCGATCCCGCCATTCTCGATGAGATTGGAGGTGCGCTGCGATTTGCGCATCTGGTTCTTTCCTTCGTCGGACAGCGATCCAATAGGTACAAACGATACCAACTCGATGACGGTCGCCATCATGGCGATACTGAAACGAACGTAACTGACAAAGCTACTGTGACCCACTCTTTGACACCATGAGGCGATCATGACCGTTCAGTTCTCGCCACAAGCGATAATCGCGCATTCAACGAGCCCTCCGCGACACGGTCGCCCCGGTTTCCCTTCGTGCCAGATAACCGCCGACGACTTGATTGAACAAATCGCTCCACATCCGTTACATGCAGAAGCTGATTGGGTGAGCGGCGAGGATATGGCAACTTCGCCGCCGTTCGACGGCCATCGATGAAGTCCCGATGTCGCAACAACATTGTCAAATTTTGACGCGAGCAGGTTTTTCACTTCCCTCGAAGTGCATCCTCTTGCTAGCCCTTTTGCTCGCGGCCGCGCTCCTCAACGATGTGGCTTTCGCGAAAGAAAAAACCATTGGCGCTGCCGATTTCCATCGACAGGGCGCCGGCCAGAGGGAAATCCGCCTTGGCATGTCCGCGGATTTTTCAGGGAGCGCGCGTGCGCTCAGTATCGAACTCTATCGCGGCGCCATGGCCTACCTGCTTCCAATCAACAACGCGGGCGGCGTTAACGGCACACGCATAGCGATCACGGCCTATGACGACCTGTATGAGCCCGACCTCACGATCCACAACACCCTAAAGCTGATGGACGAGGATGATGTCTTCGCGCTGTTCAGCTATGTCGGCACGCCGACCATGAACCGGACGCTGCCACTGCTGCGGATGCATCAGGCGAAGAATTTCTTGCTGCTCTTCCCCTTCACCGGGGCCGGCACCAACCGGATTCCGCCCTATGACCAGCTTTCCTTCAATCTGCGCGCCTCCTACGACCAGGAAACGATGGGACTAGTCGACCACTTTGTCGCTGCAAATCGAACTCGCATAGCGGTCTTCTATCAAGCCGACGCATATGGGCGGGCGGGCTGGGCCGGCCTGCGCAAGGCACTGGTCAAGCATGCCTTGGAGATCGCCGGCGAAGCTACCTATACGCGGGGTTCACTCTTTGACCAGAGCTACGATCGCCAGGTAGCGATCATGCAGCGCCTGCAGCCCGATGCCGTTGTCTGTGTAGGCACCTATCCCGTCTGTGCCGGATTCATCCGCGACATGCGTGATAGAAGCGTTGACTGCCCCGTCGCGACGTTATCGTTCGTTGGCAGCGGAGCCATGCTCAAGCTACTATCCGTCGCCGAGAGGGAGTTCAACAAAGACTACACGTCGCGGCTGGTGAGCTCGCAGGTCGTGCCTAGCTACCACGACAATTCGCTTCCCGCGGTGCAGGAGTATCGCGAGGCGATGGACCGCTATCGCGATGCCATCATGCCGCCGGACTCCCTGCTCTATCCGCACGGAAGGACGGCGGAGCGAGAGTATGCGCCACCCCCCTATGGTTTCATCAGCCTAGAGGGCTATCTGAACGCCAAGCTCCTCGTGGCGATCCTCCAGGGGATGGGCATCGATCCCAGACGCGCCGATCTCGCAGAGACCGTGCTAAACATGGGCAACTTTGATCTCGGCATCGGACAGCAGCTGTCCTTCGGCGGTGACACGGTCCGCAGACAGGCCTTGGATCAGGTCTACTACACCGTGGTCAGAGACGGCCACTACGTGCCGTTACGCGACGACGAGTGGGAGGCTTGGGCAAAGCGATGAGGATCGCTCGATTCTACCAGAAAGCACTGTTCGGCATGTTCGCCCTTATGGGGCTCATCGTGGCGTCGACCTCCGCACTATTCGTCTACACCGTGGACCGGCAGCTGACCGACGATTTTCTGAAGAATAGCCGGACGATTGCGCGCAGCATTGCCGACTCGAACATCGATGTAATCGTCAATCATAACTATTCGGCTCTCCAGTCTATCATTGACCAGTTCGTAGAGATCTCTGGCATCTCTTATGTCTTCGTCGTGGACGAGAAGGGCGGGATCGTCGCACATACTTTCGTGCCGGGGGTGCCCGCCGAGATCGCCGCCGACTACAA
>Ga0306925_10004815_pt1 | contig 12280 bp, 7 predicted proteins | sample flu12Cox44000176_FD_203755 | JGI IMG/M metagenome (GOLD analysis project Ga0306925, IMG submission 203755) | Lab enrichment of tropical soil microbial communities from Luquillo Experimental Forest, Puerto Rico - flux8day.12C.oxic.44.000.176 (v2)... | ecosystem: Environmental > Terrestrial > Soil...
CGCATGCACTTCCTGACCACCGATGCGGGCGCAGCGCGGGTGTGCGTCGAGCTCCCCGGCCAGCGCCTCGGCTTTCCGGTCCCGGGCACCTGCCTGCGCCACTTCTCGCCCCGCGAGGTCGAGCTGCGCTTCGCGGCGCCGGAGCCGTGGAGCATTGACGCGGACCTGTTCCCGGCCGCGACGCAGCTGCGACTCTCCGCCGGGCCCGCGCTGCGCTTCGTCTCCTACTGAGGCGCAGACTCTCCGAGCCACCACCGCGGCTTCGCGAGCGGGCCGTAGGTGAGTCCGAACTGGCCGATGGCGCGGTCGCGGATCACCTCGACCGCCTCCTCCGGAGAGTCACACACGACCCAGCGGTGGAGATCGGCCGCGTCGATGGTCCCGGTCTCGAGCAGGATCGCGCGCAGATAGTCGAGCATCGGCGTCCAGAAGGTCTTCCCCATCAGGACGAACGGGAAGTCCTTCATCTTGCCGGTTTGGATCAGCACCGAGGTCTCGAACAGCTCGTCGAGCGTGCCGATGCCGCCCGGCATCGCGACGAACGCGTACGAGTACTTCTCGAGCAGGAGCTTCCGCACGAAGAAGTAGCGGCACTCCACCCAGCGATCGAGATAGGCGTTCGGCTTCTGCTCGACGGGCAAGGTGATGTTGCAGCCCACCGAGCGGCCGCCGACGTCCTTCGCGCCGCGGTTCGCCGCCTCCATGATGCCGGGCCCGCCGCCGGTCATCACCGTGAACCCCGCCTCTGCGAGCTTCGCGCCGAGCGCGCGCGCGAGCGCGTAGTACGGGTGGCTCTCCTTGAAGCGTGCGGAGCCGAACACCGTTACGCACGGGCCGACGAAGTGCAGCCGCCGGAAGCCCTTCATGCACTCCGCGAAGATGCGAAACCCCTGGACGAGATCCCGGTGGCGCGGCTGCGGCCCGCGCAAGAGACGCGTCTCGGCAGGGTCGCGCGTGCCCTTGCCCCAGGTGTCGGTCGAGGCCGTGGGCGGCGGTCGCTTCCCGTCGGTCATTCGTTCAGACCTTCGCGAAGTCCACGAACCCGCGCTCGAAATCGGTCTTCAAGAGCTCGACCCGCACGCGGTCGCCGACATCGAGCCCGCGGAAGCCGCGCACCAGCCGTCCTTCCGCCGCGGGCTCGGCGATGCGCACCCACGTGCCCTTGTCCGACGCGCCCGTGACGAACGCGTCGAAGCGCTCGCCGATGCGCGACGACAAGAGCAGCGCCGCGGCGGACTTCCGGACCTGGCGCTCCACCTTGGTGGCGTTGTCTTCCTGCTCGGTGCAGCGCGCGGCGAGCCGCTCGAGCTCGGGGTTCGAGTAGGGCGCCTTGGTGTTCGACAGCGCGGCCTTCAAGAGCCGCTGCGTGATGAGGTCGGGGAAACGGCGATTCGGCGCGGTCGAGTGACTGTAGTCGCGCAGCGCCAGGGCGAAGTGACCCACTGGCCTGCGCCTGGGCAGCTCGAGCGCGTACTCGCCGCGGCCGAGCAGCTTCACCACCGAGACGGAGAGATCGACGAAGCGGTCGGGATCGGCCTCGTGCCGCTTGTCGAGGAACGCCTGGAGCGCCGCGTTGGAAGGCTCCGGCGGCAGCTTCGCGCCGAGTGACTCGGCCAGGTCCACGATCTTCGCCCAGCGCTCGGGCGAGCGCAGCACCCGCCGCAGCGACGGGACGCCGCGCTGCTCGAGGAACCGCGCGGTGACGCTGTTCGCCGCGATCATGAAGTCCTCGATCAGGTCCTTGGCGCGGTTCCGCGCCTCGGGAACGAGATCGGTGAGCGAGCCGTCCTCGAAGACCGCGCGCGCCTCGAGCGTCTCGAGCGACAGCGCCCCGTGCTCGAAACGCCGTTTGCGCAGCGTCTGGGCGATCCGGTCCTGCAGCCGCAGCTGCTCGTCGACTCCCGCGACGGCGCGCACGCGCTCGGGCGCCGGCGCCGTGCCGTCGAGCCAGGCCGCGACGCCGTTGTAGGCGAGCTTGGCGTGGTTGCGGACCACCGCGCGATAGACCGAGGAGTCCGCAAGCGCTCCGTCCGGGCCCACCCGGGTCTCGATCACGATTGCCGCGCGGTCCGCTCCTTCGCGGAGCGAGGTGAGGTCGGTCGAGAGCTTGTCCGGCAGCATCGGGAAGATCTGCGCCGCGGTGTACACCGAAGTGGTGTTGGCCTTCGCGTGCGCGTCGATCGCGGAGCCCTTCTTCACCAGCGCGTCGACGTCGGCGACTGCGACGAAGATCCGCGCGCCGCCGTCCGGCAGTGCCTCCGCGACCGAGAGCTGGTCGAGGTCGAGCGAATCGTCGTTGTCGATCGAGACCCAGAGCGGCGTGCGCAGGTCGGTGAGGCCCGAGGTCGCCCCGCGCGAGGCAGCCTCGTCGAGCCGCTCCAGCTCGGCCAGCGCGGCGTCCGAGAAGTCCGGCTCGAGCGACCGCTCGACCATCGCCTTGCGCGCCACGCCGCGCAGATCCATCCGCGCAGAGCGCGGCCCCCCCTCTTGCGACGAACGCTTCCCAGCCATTTCCCAGGGCTGGAGTAGCAGACTAGGAGCGGCGGCGCAGCGCGAGCCCGATCGAGCCGGCCAGGCCGAGCAGTACGAGGCTCGCCTCGGCAGGCTCCGGACCCGGGCCGGTCGTGAGGTTGAACGTCTGCAGCCAGTTCTCTCCGCCGGCGGTGAAGAGCTGTGGGCCGAACGCGAGCCCGCACTGGCCCGCCTGCCCGCCCAGGACGGGCGCGCCGGTGCTGACGCACACCGTGTTGTAGACACCGGAGGTGGTCGAGAACGGCGTGCCGTTGAGGAAGCCGGTGACCATGCCCGTCCCCGGGCCGTTCTGGATCAAGGAGAGCGGCTGGTTCGGAACGAAGGCGTCGTAGGAGACGTCCGTGAAGACCAGGTCGGGTCCTCCAGTGGTGGACGCAAAGGTCGCGCTTGGCACGAACAAATCGATCTGGATCCCCTCCGGCAGCACGCCGTTCTGATAGCCGTCCATCAGCGTGCCCGACGCCGAGGCCGTGCCCACGAGCTCGTAGTCGTGCGAAACCAGACAGTCGGCAGAGCCCGCGGGGCAGCCATAGTTTGCGTTGGGCGCGATGAGCCCGCCGCCGGTCACGACCGAAACGCCGTTGAAGATGAAGACGGCGTGCGCCTGTGTGGTTGAGAGCAGGAACGCGACGAGTGAGAGTGTGAGCGTGCGCACCATGGTGACTCGCATTGTATTCCGATTGCCCGTTGAACGCTTTCGCCTTCACCACCGGCGCCTCGCCGTGAGCCACTCCTTCTGCGAGACACATCAGGGAGGGATCTCGACCATGCGATCCGTTCGCATCGCCTTCGCTCTCGTCCTCGCGGGAGTCGTGCTCGGCGCTTCCGCAGCGCACGCCGACGACGTCGCGCCGTTCCAGGTGACGCTGCCCACGGTCAGCGGACCGGTTCCGTCCGACCCGAACAGCTTCGCCTTCGGCGCCGAAGGCTTCGGCAACCAGCCCGCCGTGCCCGACGGCTACGTCGTCGAGGAGTTCTTCTTCTCGGGGACGGGGAACATCTACGAGTACACGCCGACGGGCATCCGGGTCGTGGATCCCTGCCCGCCCGCGCTGACCCAGGGCTGCACGAACGTCCCCTACACCACGCGCATGCTGGTGAAGCGCCCGAAGAACCGGCGTGCCTTCAGCGGCACGTGGTGATCGAGCCGCTGAACCCGAGCGCGGGCTTCGACATCGCCGGCGTCTGGGACCGCTCGCGTGACTACTTCGTGCGCAACGGCGACGTGTTCGTCGGCTGGACTTCGAAGTCCGTGGTCGTGAACGCACTGAAGACCCAGTTCGATCCGACGCGCTACGCGGCGCTCGACTGGACCTACCAGCCGCCGACGCCCGGGAGCAACAACGGCGCGTACGACGGGATCACCTTCGACATCGCGGCCCAGATCGGAGCGCTCTTCAAGGCGAACGGGCCGACCAGCCCGCTGCACGGCTACCGCGTCGAGCGCGTGTTCGAGTCCGGCTTCTCGCAGGACGGCAGCTTCACCTTCACCCAGGCGAACAGCTTTCACGCGCTCGAGCGCATGCCGCAGACCAGGAAGGACATCTACGACGGCTACGTGCCCATGGGAACGAACGGTCCGAGCAACATCGACTTCGGACTGACGCCCGCGGGCGCCCTCCCCCCGGCCGACCCGCGCCACGCGATGCAGCCGCGCGACGTGCCGGTCATCCAGGCCGACACCGAGACCGAGATCTTCATCGGCACACTCATCCCGGGCGGGCTCGCGTATCGCCGGCCCGACAGCGATGCGAAGAACGACCGGCTCCGCATCTGGGAAGTCCCTGGCGGCTCGCACGTCTCGAACGACCACCGCGACCCGGCGCTCACGCTCGAGCTGGACGGCGCGGACCTCGCGCACGTGCCCGTCGCCGACATCCCACCGCTCGGCTGCGCGCACCTGTTGTTCCAGCCCGGGCCCGCGCGCGGCGTTCCCGGCGTCGTCTCTCCGAACGACTACCCCTTCGCGTTCGCCCAGAACGCGGCGTTCCAGGCGCTCAAGCTCTGGGTGGAGATCGGCCTGCCGCCGGCACACGTGCCGTTCATCGACGTCGACACCACGACGGTGCCCGCAAGGATCGTGCGCGACTCCTCCGGCAACGCGACCGGCGGCCTGCGCACGCCGTTCGTCGACGTGCCCGTCACGAGCTACACGCCGTTCGACACCGTCGCGCACGTCACGGCCTCGTCGGGCTTCTGCATCCTGTACGGCTTCAACACGCCGTTCGACGACGCGCAGCTCGCCAGCCTGTACCGGAACGACGTCGACTACGACGTGAAGTTCGCGCTCGACGCACTGCGGCTGGTGAAGGAGCGGCTGTGGCTCCTGCCCGACGCGGGAGCCGCCATCGGCCGCGCGCTCGAGGTGAAGATTCCGTAGCTCACGTTGGGGGGGACCGAGCTCCGCGCGAGGGAGCGCGCGGGGCTCGGCCCGGCCAAGGCCCCGGACGGGCTGCATTTCCGCCCGTCCTGGGCTATGCCTTCCGCCCCTGCTTACGCCGACGTAGCTCAGCTGGTAGAGCAGCTGATTCGTAATCAGCAGGTCCCCGGTTCGAGTCCGGGCGTCGGCTCGGGATGAACCCCGCGAATCTGCTTGAGTTCCGTCACCGTCCGGTGTAACAGCAGCACCCGCCGCCGAGCGCTGGGCCTGGGCCGGTCGTCGGCTTTCTTTTGGGCGCCGAGGGCGGTCGCGAACCCGCGCATCTCGCGCGGCAAGAGGTGGCCGCGCGCTTGCGGTCGTGACTCGGCTTCGACTACCGGGTATCGCGGCACCGCGGCCTCGCCCTCGAAGATGTGCGGGTTGTTCACGATGTCGAAGGTGTCGGGCGGCCGCCTGGCTCGTTCGGCGAGGAGCTTGACCGCCTCGGCGAACTGCGCCGCCACCTCAGGGTGGAGCGGCTCGGCTCGAAGAAGGTGCTCGTGCTGCTCGCGGAACTCGCCGGTCCACTTCCCCAGCGCCTCGATGCAGGCGCGGATCTCGCGCGCTGCTGCTATGGCCAGCCGACCGTCGCCGGTGCGTTCTGCTTCGTCCGCCACGGCCCGCACTCGACGGTGAACGTCGTGGAGCTGCTCGAGGAGGCTCTGCTCGTGGTCGTCGGCCCGCTTCGTTCGGGCGAGCTCGAGCGCGGTCCGCAGGTGCTGCTCACCATGCCGCCGGATCGCCTGTTCGCTGACCCCATGCTGCGCCGCAACGCGTCGGTTGGGCGTGCCAGAGAGCATCTTGCGCTCGATCTCGGCGCGCTCGGTGCTGGTGCAGATCGTGCACGGCCGTGCCATCGCCAAGAGATCACCCCGAACGTCGCTCTCCAAGCGAGCGCCTTCTCGAGAACTAGCCGGTCCGAGAACCCTGACGCAGCTCACCGCGGCCCTAGGATCCCGGCAGGGCTGTCGCTGACCGTCCTCCTGGGACTCGTGATAGGCTCCGCGCAAATGTCGAGCGCCTCCCGCATCACCTGTGGGTCTTGCGGGCACGAGATCCCCGCGGAGGCGAAGTTCTGTCTAGAGTGCGGCGCTGCGGTCACAGTGCGCTGCGCTCAATGCGGCGCCGAGCTCGGGCCCGCGGCGAGGTTCTGCTCGCATTGCGGCGCGCGGATCGAGAGCGCAAAAGTTCCAGGGATCTCTGCGCCCGCCTCACCCTCTCTGCCCACCCGGGAGGGGGAGCGCCGCCAGCTCACAGTTCTCTTCTGCGATCTCGTCGGGTCGACCGAGATCGCTGCCCAGCTCGACCCCGAAGAGTGGCGCGACCTCGCCGCTCGCTATCGCCACGCGGCGGCTCAGGCCGTCGGCCGCTTTGAGGGGCACGTGGCCCAGTATCTCGGCGACGGCCTCGTCGCCTTCTTCGGCTATCCCCACGCGCACGAGGACGATGCCGAGCGCGGGGTGCGCGCAGGGCTCGCGATCGTTGCCGCGGTGCAGGACGTGCAGACCGGGAGCGGAGTGCCGCTGCGAGTTCGTGTTGGGCTGCACACGGGTCCCGTGGTCCTCGGACGCGAAGAAGGGGCCGAGGCACAAGCGTTTGGCGACACGCCCAACATCGCGGCACGTGTCCAGGCCGCGGCAATGCCCGATACGGTGGTCATCTCGGCCGGGACTCAACGCCTGGTCGCAGGGATGTTCGTCGTGGAGGAGTGGGGAGCAAGGGCACTCAAGGGCATCCCGGAGCCGATGAGTCTCTACCGCGTCCGTCAGCCAAGCGGCGTGCAGGGAAGGTTGGCAGCCGCCAAGGCCAGCCGTCGTCTCACCCCCTTGGTCGGGCGGGAGCGAGAGCGAGAGCTTCTCGTCGGGCAATGGGAGCGCGCGCGCGAGGGGGAGGGGCAGCTGGCTCTCTTGTCGGGCGAGCCGGGAATCGGGAAGTCGCGTCTCCTACAGACCCTCCGGGATCATCTCGCCGACGTGCCGCACACATGGGTCGAGTGCCAAGGTTCGCTCTACCACCAGCAGACGCCGTTCTACCCCGTTGTGGAGATGTTGAAGCAGGCGCTCCATCGCCCCGCCGCCGCGAGGGGGGCGCTCGAGGCCTTGGAGCAATCGTTCGATCTGGCGGGTGTCTCGCGCGCGACGGCGGTGCCGCTGGTGGCGCCGCTCCTCGAGATCCCGCTCGATGAGCGCTATGTGTCGCCAGACCTTTCGCCAGAGGGACAGCGTAAGCAGCTGCTCCTGACCCTCGCCACTTGGCTGATGGGTCTGGCGCGGATCCAGCCCGTCGTGGCGGTGGTTGAGGATCTGCAGTGGGTGGATCCATCGACGCTCGAGCTTCATGCGATGCTCGCTGAGCGCGGATCCACCGCGCCGCTGCTGTTGCTCTACACGGCGCGACCGGAGTTCCGCGCGCCCTGGCCGGTCCTCGGTCATCACCTCTTGCTTCCTCTGAGTCGCCTGACTCCCCGCCAGGTGCGTGAGATGATCGCGCGAGTGACCTTGGAGGCCGCGCTGTCGGACGCTGTAGTAGAGGCGCTGATCGCGCGTACCGACGGCGTACCGCTCTTCGTGGAGGAGCTGACGAAGGCGGTGCTGGAAGGGCAGCAAGCTGCCGGCAGCACGCCAAGGAGGATGCAGTCTGTCGCGGAAGAAGTTCCCGCAACGCTCTACGACTCTCTGATGGCCCGCCTCGATCGGTTGGGCGAGGCCAGCAAGGTGGCCCAGGTGGCGGCGGTGTTGGGACGCGAGTCCACCCGCGCGCTGCTCGGTGTGGTTGCGGGAATGCCAGACGCCGCACTCGACTCCGCGTTGGCCGAGCTCGTGGAAGCAGAGATCTTCTACGTGCGTGGCGCGCGTCCTTACGACACGTACACGTTCAAGCATGCGCTGATGCAGGACATCGCCTACCAGACGCTACTCAAGACGCGTCGGCGCGAGCTGCACCAGGCGGTTGCCCAAGTCGTTCGAGAGAAGTTCCCCGCCCAGGCCGAGTCCGAGCCCGAGCTCCTGGCGAGACACTACGAAGCAGCGGGGCTGACAGAGGAGGCTTTCCGTTGCTACCACCGCGCAGGCCAGCGAGCCCAAGAACGCTCGGCGCACGAGGAAGCGACCACCCAGTTCCGCAAGGCGATCGAGCTGCTTGTGACCCTGCCTCGAGATCCAGCCCGTGACACGCGCGAGGCTACGGTCCAGATAGCGCTTGCAGGGTCGCTCGTGGCGGCTCGGGGCTTCGCGCATCCGGAGACCGCTGCAGTGTGGGAGAGGGCACAATCCTTGTCCGAGTCCTCGGGCGACTCGGAACTGCTTGTCCGGGCGCGGCTCGGGCGGGGCAATCTGGCTGTGAACCGTGGGGAGCCGGCCCGGGCCCTCGCGCTCGCGGAACAGATCCTTGCAGCGAGGGAGGGGATGAGGGACGACTACCTCATCCCGGGGGCGCGCATGGTGGCGGGCTTGGCGGAGCTCTATCAAGGACACTTCGCGGCCGCACTCGTACACCTCGAGCGCATCATTGCCGACTACAACTCGGCTCTCGACACTCTAGCCTTTGACATGAGGCTCGGTAGCAGCGTCGGCGTGTCTGCACTCGGTGTGGCTGGTTGGACTCTCTCCTACCTGGGGCATCTCGACCGCGCCCTCGAGCGAGCACGCGAGGGGGTGACTCTCGCCCATTCGCGCGCGGAGGCGTTCAGCCGAGGGTTCGCCAGGTTCATGGAGACCTTGGTGCACCGGACGCGCCGCGATGCGGAAGCGCAACTGGAGAGCGCCGCGGACGTAATCACCATCGGTGACACGCAGGGCTTTCCGATCTGGCGAGGCGTCGGGCGCGTGTACCACGGTCTCGCGCGAGTTAAGCTCGGCGAGGGCGCGACGGCGCTGGCGGAAATCGCGGAGGGTCTTGCCCTGGCCGCTGCTTCCGGGAACCGAGGAGGGACGCCGGGTATGCTCTGGTCTCTCGCGGACGGTCAGTACACGACGGGAAAGTACGGCGAAGCACTTGCCACGATCGAAGGCGCTCTGACTCTTGCCGCAAGCACAGGTCAGCATTTCTTCGACTCCAGCCTCTACCACCTGAAGGGTGAGCTGCTGCTCGCCACTTCTGGTGGGGGTGCCCAAGAATCAGAAGCGCTTTTCCGTCGCGCGATTGAGATTGCCCGCGCGCAAGGAGCGAAGATCTTCGAGCTACGCGCAGCGAACAGCCTGGCGAGAGTCTTGCGCGACCAGGGACAGCCGGGCGAAGCCCGGGCATTGCTTCTGCCCGTCTACTCCTGGTTCACCGAGGGTTTTGAGACGCCTGACCTGATCGAGGCCAAGGATCTCCTCGCCGCATTCGGGTAGGTTCCAAGACTGCCTCGAGCGAACCCTGGCTCGGGAACCAAGCTCCTTCACAGGCGCCCGCCCCCAAGATCAGATAGCCGCGAAGTTGCTGGTGTGGGGCTACGGACGCCGAAGCCAACGTGGAAGGCGGCCCGCTCGCGAAAGGTGGATCACATGCGAGCCCCCTTGCTCGAGACTCGGCCCAAGGGGTCGGCGCGCAGGTGCCCAGCGATCAAACCCTGACGCGCACAGACTTTGGGCCGCGGAACATGATGGTGTCCCGCCATTCGATCCTATCTTGCGCCAACTCCATCCGCGGATAGCGTCGAGCGATCGTAGCGAAGATGATCTGAGCTTCAGCGCGTGCAAGCATCGCACCCAAGCAGTAGTGGATTCCGCCGCCGAAGGTCAGATGTTCGTTGTCTGTACGGCCAATATCGAATCGATCGGGATCGCAGAAGTGGCGCGGGTCACGATTGGCCGCGGCCGTGGAGACGTAGACCGTTTCTCCTGCGGAGATCGATACCCCGGCGACCGTTGTGTCGCGCAGTGCGCGGCGAATGAGCAGCGGGATTGACGGAGCATATCTCAGGGACTCCTCGACCGCGCTCGGGGCCATCAAAGGATCGCTCACCAACCGTTCCCACTGCTCACGGTTACTCATGAGCGCCAACAGACCGCCGCCGACCAGATCGCGCGTGGTGGAGTGACCCGCTGTGAATAGGAAGAGCACGGTCGATACCAGCTCCTCTTCCTTCAGCCTGTTCCCTTCTTCCTCGGCAGCGATCAATGCGCTGAGCAGGTCTTCACCAGGCTCAGAGCTACGCTTCCCCACAAGCGCCCGTATGTAGGACATGAACTCACCGGCCGCCTGGTTGGCGGCATCGATATGCTCGGGTCGCGGAACCGGAGCTAGCGCTCCGAGAACTCCCGCAGTCCAGCGGCTCAGCATTGGAGAATCGCTCAGCGGCACACCGACCAGTTCGCAAATCACCTGGCAAGGGAGGGGATGGGCAAGGACCTCGGTGATGTCGAACTCGCGGACATCCCCTGCCGATTCGAGCAAATCGTCCGCGATCTTCTGGATCCTCGGGCGCAGCGCCTCCACGCGCCGCGCAACAAAAGCCTTGGTCACAAGCGAACGCAGGCGCGTATGTTCTGGCGGATCGTAGTTGCTCAGACGGCGCGACGCGTATTCGAACATCGGCCCGGGGCCTAGGATCGCAAGCCGACGCTCAGCAGCAATGCCGGTTCCCCAAACGCGCGACTCTCGCAACGCCGCTGTCGCGTGCTCGTAACGCATGACCATCCAACCAATCTTGCTCCTGTGGAGCGGCTCCCGCTCCCGGATGAGTCGGAGCGCGGGAAATGGATTGGCGAGACTTTCGGGTGAAAACGGGTCGAACGTGTCCGGCTGAGAGGGCATCCGTTCAGCCATCGTTCAACCTCAAGGTGGTCACCGCCGCCAAGTTGCACCGACCGCATCACCGTTGATGGCGGTGTGGAGGGCGACTCGCTCGCGAAAAGATGGAGCACAAGCGAGCCGCCCTTGCTCAGAACTCGCTGGACGTGTCCGGTTCCGAGCATGCACCCTGCCAGGTGCGAGCGACCGCGCGGCGCCCCCCAATCCTCCCAAGAAGGTGCCAACGCTAGCAATCGCCTACGCTACAACGCGGAAGCCGATCGTGGCGAGAAACCTCGCTCTCCTTCTGGATTCTCATGCCTCGCTTATCCGAAGGAGGCACGCGCGGCTCCTCATCAGCGGCATCTCGAGCGACCGCATCGGCGCGCTCAGCGCGGACCGCCGATCCGACTCCCAACGCTCGAGCGCCCCGAAGTAGCACCGCCTGTGCGGCGGAGCCTGTAGGCCTCAACGGACCAACTTCCCAGGCTACCCTTGGTCCCGCGAACAGCATCCCGGGTGGAAACGGGTCGATCCTTCTATTCGCGGCCCGACGGCGTCTGGAGAGCTGGTGAGCCCGTGTGGTTCGCCAGGGGTACTTCCGAACTCGTCCCTTCGAGCGCGCCCTCGATCAATTTGGGCACGACCTGTGAGCAGGTGTGCGTGGGTCGCGACCCGGTGGACCAGTCGCGCCGATGGGACCCATCGGGTCCTCGCCAGGGCTCGGCGGAGCAGTCGCGCTCATCGGGTCCTTCGGCAGCGTCGAGGGGCCGCCGAGGGGCCGTCCCATGCATTTCTGTGCCGCTCGGTGCCGTGTAACCCCGCGAAGTATCAGGACTCGCAAGGGTCCGGATCCTCTGAAACTCCGCGTGTCCGAGCCTACGGGTCGAACGCGGTGTAATACGCTAAGCCCGCGTGTACCCGGTCGCCTTTTGCATCGGGACTGTTCCGGTCTCGTCGTTCGGGCTCTGCTTGGCGTTGGGCTCGCTGTTTTCCTGTTGGTATGGCCAGCGGTGGGTGCGGCGCGCGGGCTTCCCACCTAGGTACGTGTGGCACGTCTACGGCTGGATGATGGTGGCGGGGCTGCTGGGTGCGAAGCTCTGGTACGCCGTAGAGAGCGCTGCGCGCGGCAACGGGACCTTTGCCGCGGCTTTGCTGGAGCGCTCTGGGGTCACCTTTTGCGGGGGCCTGCTGGGTGGTGCAGCGTCGATCCTGACAAAGGGGTGGATCGACGAGGTGCCCCCGCTGAAGCTGCTCGACGCCTTCGCACCGATCGTCGCGCTAGGTGAAGCGATCGGGCGGATCGGATGCTTCCTGGTCGGGGACGACTACGGAGTCCCGACCTCACTTCCTTGGGGCACCGCGTTTCCGCTTGGCCATCCCGCGACCACCGAGCGCGTTCATCCGACACAGCTCTACGAGTCGTTCTGGGCGCTCGCGATGACGGCATTCCTCTCGCGACGGGTCGAGAAGTCTCGCTCACTGTTTGGCGAGTACCTGATCCTCGAGGGAGTCGGGCGGTTCGTCGTCGAGTTCGTGCGGACGAACCCGCCAACACTTGGGCTGCTGACCATATACCAAGTCGCAGCGCTCGTTTGGATACTGGTAGGCGCT
>Ga0306925_10004817_pt1 | contig 12277 bp, 16 predicted proteins | sample flu12Cox44000176_FD_203755 | JGI IMG/M metagenome (GOLD analysis project Ga0306925, IMG submission 203755) | Lab enrichment of tropical soil microbial communities from Luquillo Experimental Forest, Puerto Rico - flux8day.12C.oxic.44.000.176 (v2)... | ecosystem: Environmental > Terrestrial >...
CGATGAAGGTTGCCTAAGGAAGGTCTGAACAAGGGGCTAGCACGAGGATGCGGGACATTGAAAATTTCCTCAGCCGGCGATGGTGCGGGGGTGGTTGGCCGTATTGGTGCCGCATCGGCGTGTTTGCGCGGTTTGCAGGCCTCTGCGGACACACTACGCCGGTTGGCAGCGCAGCAGATGCGGGCGCGCCATGAACAGATTGGCCAATGCGCAGGTCACGACCAGGCGATGAGCGTTGTTCTTGAGCCCGCGATAACGCACCTTGGCGAATCCGAACACACGCTTGATGACCCCGATCGAATGTTCGACCCCCGCTTTCGCGAGGGCAGGCTCTTGGCCCGCACTTTAGACTTGGTACGATTTTTCGCGCGCTCGATCTCATCCACAACACCGCGGTGGCGGCAGCGGCGATTGACAAAGTCCTGCGCTCGCGGTGCGTGTTGGGGGATCACGGCCCGCTGGTCACGATACGCCTGGTCGCCCCACACGCGGGTTTCGTTCCCGTGCAACAAATCCGGCAGCACCGTGCTGTCCGCGACATTGGCCGGGGTGGCCGCTTCGCACACCCCAGTATGAGTGAAAGTTTGTTCGGCGTGCATCGACCTATCACTGTCACGGCGCGGCTCTATCTAGGAGGGGCGTATCTGAGACGTGTCTCTGAGCAGGCGATCATTGAAGGCGGTCGACGCGATCCTGATCTATCCGCTGTGATCGTCCGTCTCACGCAAGATCTACTGGCTCGAGGAGTCGATAATTCGATCGACAGTTTACCTTTGAGCGTTTCGCGCTGAAGTAAAGTGGTCGGCACGGAATAGTCGGCGTGGCCGGCGTAGAGGAACTGAGAGTTCGCTGACTCACCGCTGGAGGGAGATGGATTCGAACCATCGGTTCCGCGGTCACCCGTGAGCTCTGTTGGCGCGGCCCGCCGCTCCTGCCTGCGAGGGAGCGGGAGCGGTTCAGCGCGATTTCGTCTGCTCAGCTAGCCATTCCATGGAGCCGATCGCCGATGTGGTTTGGGTGGGCGGCCTGTCACCTTCGGCTCGACACGGCTGAACGACGCCGCCGCAAGATCCAGCCCATCGACAAACGCATCGATGAAGCGCACTGGGTTGTCCGGATCGACATCGTCAACCGCCTCCGGCAGCAGCAAAATCTGAGATCGGTCGTGGCCCGAGAGGTGCGTCATGCCAGATTCTACCGCGTCGTACGCCGCGCTGGAATCCGCTCAGTGCGACTTTTTCACACGGTCTGCCCGGCTTGTGCACCCCTGCGAGCAGGCGTACAACCCCTCTACAACGACTTATCGAGCGAGACTTCAAGGACGCCAGCGAGGCGGAGAAACGCAAGATCTTCAGAGAGAACGTCGCCCAAACTCTACGGCTTTGACTTCGACTAAACCTGCGAAGGAGCAACAGCCATGTATATTGATCGCCCGCTCATCATGATCGAGTAGGCGCGGGCGACGGCGTCCGGCACGCCGTCGATGGCAAGCGTCACAAGCTTGCCGACGACTCCCGCAACTCCGTAGCCTGTAAGCGGGCTAGGCAGCCAGCGCTCTAGGAGGATGTTCTTCATCTCCATTATCTGCCGAAGACTGGTTGACGGTGGTCGCTTTCGCTCCGGCGAACAGGCGTTGCAGGCCTGTCATGTCTCGTACGTTTGGATCAGCAGCATGTGGATCGAAGGACGCCTTTAACATGGATTCCGCTAAATACTCACCTAATCTACGGTAGCTTTCGAAGTCGCTTTCGGTGAAGAACTGGTCGGCCGTACTCTCATGTGGGAAGGTCTGCTTTAGTGCCTTGAAGGCTTTGAGCTCTGTCGGAGCTTCGTGAGGGAGCCATGGTTTGATATAGAGTAGCTCGCCTTTGGTCGATGGTTTTTGGCCGATATATGTGATCTCGGCGTAAGCTCCGTGTAGAGGCAACTTATCCTCATTCACTTGAATCGGCTTCACGAAGTTAATCTGCACACGCAGATCGATCAATGCATGCTGCAGCGTCCGCCCCAGATCGGCGTAGGCGTAATTCTCATCGCGGCCTGCATCAATGACTACAATACGACTGCACCGTCGGCGCAGCATCTCGTGAAGCCCGAGATTATCGAAATGGCCGCCATCGGACAAATAGATGAATTGGCTATCGTCGTCGGATCGACCGGCGAGCTCTTTCAATATCATAGGAAGGGCGTTTGACGGTCCGCTGCGTTTCATCGTCTCGAAGCTAGGATTCCTCATCCCTGGGTTCGGCAACCAGGCACCAAGCCGGACATTGAATAGGGTCATCACAAAGGCGATAAGCGGAGAGGAATGATAACCCATATTGGGGCTCACGGCGGCGCCAGAGATAGTCATAGCCGTACCGAGCGTGATGCCATACTGCTTGTCAGCCGGTCCAGTCTCTTTGTCCGCGCCGGCGAAGCATTTGGACGGGACGAAGGCACCAGAGCCCGCTCGAAGGGAAGCTGCGCCGCAGTGCAACGGAGTAAGTGTGAAAGGCTCAGCCTTTCGCTCGGCTCGGGCGGTATCCTTTCCCGTCGTGCGATTCAGCGCAACGTTAATAACCGGAAATAAGGCCTTGGAGCTGCGATTACCGAATGTGTCGGAGAGCCGCATATCGTCGTGCGGGTCGAACGCGGCATAGCGGTCAGGCCTTCGCAAGCCCTGCTGTCGTGCGGAGCCCAGAAAGGCGCGGACGAGCCTGTTGCGATAAGTTGCGTGCATCGAGAAACGGTTGATATCGATCCTTCTCGCTAGCGACACAGCAACCCAAGCGGAGGTCGCTATCGCGACGAGAGCCGTAAGAAACGCAACTGCAAACCGCATGGGAGGCACCGCGGGATCCACCAGTGCACACGCAATTTTAGCCGAAAGATACTCGAAAAGCATGAATACGGCGGCGGCGAATAGTGTTACTGCGACGGCGATCATCCAGTCCAATCGTAGCCAGCCTGTGCAGGTGCCTTCTTTACCGGATCTCAAAAATGCACTATTCGCGCTTTTCCCGAGCATTGCAACCAACGGGCCACTGAGGACGCCCGCTGCGGTTACAATCCAAGTCCAGACCCTATCGGGCTCGCCGAGGATTAATTGCGGCAGAAAGATCACGCTTGTTCCGACGAGCCCAAACGCAAACGCAAAACGAAGCTTATCCGCGTTGAGCCGCGCGAGCCATTCTCGGTCAAGGTCGGTCCGAATTCCCTCTCTGCGCACCGCCACGTAGGCCGCAGAACGAAGTATCTCAGAGATAACTACCCAGATCGGCCCAGCCAAAGTAATCCAGAGCACGCTTTGCTCTTCAACAAGTCTGGTTCCAAGGTAGAGCACAACTGTGGAAAATGCTGAGCTGCATGTCCAGGCCCAGAAATTATCGCGGAAGGCCGCTTTGTGAGCGTCTCGGTTCATACTGCACTGGTAGTCATATCCCGACACGACATGGCGCCAAGCCAACAGGTAGGCCGTTAGACATGCCATCCAATGGAACGTCGGAAGAATCGCGAGGACCCACCCGATACGATCCCCAAAGTTTAGGGCAGGCGAGACCGTTAAGCCCGGTAGTGGCTCCCCTGCCAGATGCATAAGTGGTGCGAGCGCAAGCGGACCAAGCAAGGCCCAAGTCAACGTTAACATGACGATCTTTCGAAATACCTCACTTCCTGTTAATCCGAAGTCGCTCTCCTTAGTCTGCGTCCGGTCGCAATCCGGGTGCTTGTGGCTTGGCAGGTCGATACACCCGCGATAGATGGCGAGCGTGAGACAGCAGAGGCCTGCTACTCCAGCTACTACAGATCCCACCACTGGCCACGATCCCGGAGATGTGACGAGCTCGCAGACTAGGGTTAAGTAAATTATCGGGACGGAGGTCACCAACAGGAATAGCGGCGCGATCACCGCCCAGTTGATGAGCATATTGCGGAGCCATAGCACTACCCCCGCCCAGGTATCGCTCGATGCCAGACCGGTGTGTGGTGTTAAATAATTTGTATAGGCTCGCAACGTGTCGATTGCTGGCGTCCAATTGTCTTTAAGAATCTCGTCCTCTGCCTTTTCGACGCTGCATCTCGGCACCTCGACAAGCCGGTGCTGGTGTTCGGCACCCTCCTGGTCAGCCTGTGCGGCAATGCAACGGGTGAGCCATCCGCCGATATAGCCGCCACCAGAGACTGTAGAGAGGTAATGGAACTCGTGAAGCAGATGTTTCCTGGCAAAGCTTTGTAGCGCACCAAGACAGAATGCGGCGCTGCGAATACCACCACCGGAAAGGCAGAGGGCGGCCGGCTCCCCGTCCGATTCCGATAGAGCTAAGGCGTTATATTCCTCTCTGATAACCGCTTCCGTGCCCAGAACCTCAAGATTTTCCATTTCCTCGCTCCCCGTATTTTGTGGCTGGTGGTCTAGTCCCTCCAGTACCAGCAGCTGCTCCAGATTCTTGCAGGTTGAACGCAAAATAGAATGCCTCGGATCTTCGCTACCTACTGTGAGCCATTTCACACATCAGCGAAAATTGTTTCAGGGCCCCGGCAAGACGTCTTGAAGGTCAGCCTCTGCCGCTGCTCTCAAGGAGTTGGCTATGGCCCCGGAACACGGTGGTCGGCTTGTCAGAAGCGCCGGTCGAAGGGGAACTGCGGCTCCCCGCCAATGACGAGAGATCGCCTGGGGCTGATTAGTTTTCTTCTCCTCGGTCATGATGAGCAACGCGACCAAGGTCAGCATCTGGCGAATGTCTGCTCCCGGGGAGGTTGGCACGAAAGCTCGGCAACTGAGCCGGGCGGAACGGCGCGCGATGGTCGAGCACATGAACCCGGTGCTGCCAATCTCCCAGCAATGCCGGTTGCTAGCGGTGCCGCGCTCGTCTGTCTACCGGAAGCTCGCCAAGGTCAGCGCCGAGGATCTTGCGATCATGGCGCTGATCGACCGGCAGTATCTCGGCCCTATTACGGCTCGCGCCGAATGGCGGCATGGCTGGCGACTCCGGGCCAAGTCGTCAACCGTACGCCGTGGGCAGTTTACAGGAGGACCTGTGTATATGGGGACGATCGGCGTTGCCGCCCAGCGGCGCTTCCCCCGCCAGCTCGCAAAACGGGGAAATGCTCGCCTTCGACCACATCCCCACAGCCACCACCAACCCAAGGAGTTGATATTGATGAAGTGAACGGCAGACTCGTCAAACCCGCCGTCACGATCACTGCGATCGGAGCCGACATCGAAACCGGCAAGGCTACACCTTAACAACCGGATCCCGCTGTTTCACGATCGGGGTCCACTTCAGCACATCCGCCAGCGCCGGATCGTTTCATAGGACAGGTCGAGCCCGCGTTCGGCAAGCAGTTCGCTCGACGTCGCGATAGCTCAGGGTGACGCGGAGATAAAGCCAAATGCGTGCTGGATGATGCACGCCGGGAAGCAGTGGCCGCGGTACGAAAGCTATGAACTGAGCCGTATTCATCCTCAAAAATTTGACTGCAAGTGTGAAGTAGCTCACACCTGGTGCGTTTGACGCCTGTAAGCTCCTGCTTGGTCTGGAAATTAATGGTCAACGCAGGAGTAAGCTATGTCCACTGAACTCGATCGTAGACGTCACCTGTCCACCGGAACCGTTGTTGTCTCCTTGATAGCCGCGGTCACCGGGGTTTGGGCAGGCGATGCGCTTGCAAGCCAGCCGACAATTGCCGCGCGCGTCGGCGACCAAGAGTTATCGGCACGTGTCGCTGCAATCGTCGAACGTGTCAGTCTCGTCGATCCGGCGCTCGTGCGCGACCTGCCGCCGCAAATCAAGATCGCACAATGGCGGAACTAGTAACGCTTGTTCGAGCAGCGATCCGCCATGGCGACAATCGGCCCTGGTATCGATACAGCGGCGCCCCGCTTGAGGCTGCTTGTTCTACAGCCGACCCCATTTTGCAATATCAATTGCTCGTACTGCTATCTATCTAACCGTAGGTCGGTGGCGGTGATGAGCCATGCGACACTGGACCTTGCTTGCCGGCGGGTGTTTGAGAGCCCGCTTCTGGATCTGCAGCTAGAGGTCGCATGGCATGGCGGTGAGCCTCTCACCGTTCCACTCACCTGGTACGAGGAAGCAATCGCGCTGATGGCGGAGCGGTGCCCCGTCGCTGTGCAACTTAAGCACCGCTTTCAGACCAATGGACTGCTCCTTAACGAACGTTGGGTGCGGTTTTTTGCCCAAACCGGAGCAACGATCGGGCTCAGTATCGACGGTCCGGCAGATCTCCATGATGCCAGCCGCCGCACACGCAGCGGACGTGGAACATATGACGGGGCAATGCGCGCGGTACGTCTTCTCCAGGACAATGATCTCGCATTCCACGTGATTACGGTACTGACCGAACGTGCGCTCGATGATCCTGACCGGCTCTTCGACTTCTATGTCCAAAACGGGATCAAGGACGTTGGATTCAACATCGAGGAGATCGAAGGGGCGCATTCACACTCCTCACTCGCGAGTGCCGACGTCGAGACCCGATTCAGGCGATTCATCAAGCGCCTGTTCGAGCTCGTCTGGAGTAGACCAGGACTGCTCGTCGTGCGCGAGTTCGAAAGCACCGTTGGACTACTCCTCTCGAACAAACCCGCGAAAGACGAGCAGAACCTCCCCTTTGCCATCGTGAGCGTCAGTCACGACGGCCAGCTCTCGACGTTCTCACCGGAGCTCCTGGGCGCACGCCACCCCCGGTTCGAAACTTTTGCATTGGGTCAGGTCGTGGTGCACGGGCTCTCCGATGTCGAGTGCGCACCTTCGTTCCGGGCTATCAACAACGAAATCCGCCGAGGCGTCGAGGCTTGCGAGCACAGTTGCCGTTACTTCCGCTGGTGCGGCGGCGGAGCGCCCGCCAACAAGCTGTTTGAGACCGGACGATTCGATGCCACAGAGACAATGCACTGTCGGCTGACGCGCCAAGTGGTGCTCGACGAAGTGATAGCCGGCATCGAAAGCCGTATTGGACGGCGCGAGAGACCTTACGACCTGTGCGGTCTCGAAGCCCCCTAACACTCGAAGCCCCCTAACAAAGGTGAGCGCCATGACAAGCCTTTCCGAGCAAATACCCAACGTCATTGGTCAATACTGGAGCGCCTTGATCGGCTGCCTGATCGTGGCGGCGTATGCCCGGCAACGGTTCAATGAGCCTACTTTTCCAAACCGGGAGACCTTGCCGCATACGGTCGCACCGCTTCGCTACCTTTTCCTCAGATCGGCTTATGAAAGGGCGCGCCGAACGTACGTCATCGCGTCGCTGCTGCTGTACGGTCTGTTGCTGTTGCCAGGCAAACAAGTACTCTCGGTTTTCAAGATCAATTCCGAAACCTTTCCACCTCAGGCTTGGGCGTTGCTCGTTGCTCTGCTTCTCGTAGGCTTACTGCCCACGACGAATATCAAGTGGATCGCCATGATCGAGGAACAGCTGCGACGGTGGGTCCATGAATGGTTTCTTGTGCCAGACGCCGTCAAGAAAACGATCGGAGTGCTCGAGGATGCGCCGTACGAGCCTTCCGCAAGTCAGTTAGAGGCTATTCCAGACGCGCAACGAGAAAGGCTCGAAGCTGATCTAAAACTCAAAAGGAGCTCGCTGCGGTATCGCTGGGCACGCGCCACAATGCTTATGGCTTCTTTAGATCAGATGGGCGCTGGCGCCGTGCACCCGCTTAAGAAAGCGGCTTTCGACCCGTTCGCCGAGGATTTTGACGCGATCCATGCTCGATACAAGGCCCTGGCGCAAGATATCGCGAATCTCAGCAAATCCGGCAGCGCGGAGAAAGAGGAAACCCTCAAACGATCGGTCGACATTTTGCTCCGACGATTCTACGCCTACATCAGCTGGGGGGTACGACAGCAGGCCGACAGCGACGGCGCGATGGTCCAGATCCTGGAAGCGCTCGGCTTCTCTATCTCGGTCGTCGAAGGCCGCGGATTGTTCGATATTGTGGCTCCCGCGGTCGGTGTCGTCGCAGGGATAACGATGGCATACGTGCTCGCTTGGGATGCCATTGACGGCAAATTATCGACCTCGACTTCCAACAGTGTTCTTGGTGCTTTAACCTCCGCGACGGCCGCCGCCGCCATGTATGGGTTTGCCGCCTTTATCGCACTAAAGCGGCGGGGTGCGCAGATCGAGCAGAGGGTTTGGCGGGAAGCTTCGCCGAAATGCCAGATTATGATCGGCGTCAGGGCTGGTCTGGTGACATGGCTAGTAATAGTTGTCTCTACGGTATACGGCGATGCCTTGAGGTCGCTGGCTGCGTTAATTCAATCGGACATGCCGACGATCCTCCCCAGTAACGCGGGCCAACCGGAGGTCGCGGTATGGATTAAGATTGTGAGTGCTTCGTCCTGGTTTCTTGCCGGTGCGATAGCGAGTGCCGTCCTGGCCAGCCGTCTAACCGGCGACGTGCGCCGAACTCAAAAGTCCGACCGGGTGCGCGATGCTGCTTGGCTGGGAGTAGGCTTGGGCCTTGCAGTCGCGTTGGCCCAGCTAATGCAGATTTCGCTCGAAACCAAACTGAATGGCACGGACGAAACTCTTCGCATCGCGCCGATCGCCGCCGCCGCCTTCGTCGGACTTGCCTGCGGGGCGGTCCTCGGATTCATGGTACCGTACGCCTGTAAAGGAAATCTGGCGACACCTCCTGACCCTATTATGGCTCGGCAGCTTCGGCATTTGCTGCGCGAGGCGAAGACCACCCTCGGCACCGCCGCCCTTGCCGAGAATTGGGTGTTCAGCCCACAGAAGGGACTGCATGGGATCACCCCGGCCGAGGCGATCCAATACGAAGGATATGCCCATGTGGTGCGGACGCTTTTAAACAGCGACGCCTCGCGTGACCGCGAAGAGACCTGGTCCGAGCGCAGTGATCGGCCGATGCGCGTCGCCATCGACGCAGAAGCAGCGCCGGTAATTCCGATGCCCGCGGTCTCTGCCGTAAAGGCAATCGCCGGGCGCGGACGTTAGGCCCGATAAGGAGTTTCTTCGGCGAGGTGGTTGGCTTTGAACTGTACGCAGTGACGCAGAAGCCGGATAAGCGCTCCGTGACGAACGTCTGCCACTGAACGCCGATTGGGAGGCGTTGTCACGGCAAGCGGGACGCCCTGGGACCAGTTCGGAGCAAAGGGGATTCGAACCGCTGGTCCCCCGTAAAACGGGTGGCCTGTTTTGACCGCTCTGATCGATCTGAAGGCCCTTTGACTATCGATAAGAACATCCCGATAACCGGAGCTCATCAGGCCAGGAACCGATAACCCCAATTACCGCTGTGGCCGAGGCCACCATGCAGCATAATCACGCTTTGGCCGACCCCAAATGTCGCGTACCAGATTCGCGCGCCCTCGTGGTCCACGTAGCCTTGATCGTTCGTGGCTGGCAGGGGTTCGGCGCCGTGCCGTTCGAAATTCGTGAGGTCGTCGTCGCTGGTTCCATCTGACCTATCTCAAAGTATTACGCGGACTCTCGCTGCAGGCGGCGGAACAGGACGGGCTCAATCCCGTATCCTCGTTCCGCTGACGAGGGGCCAGGGTGGCGGAGCCGCTTTGCAATTCGAGGTAGAGCTGGCGAACCTTGATCAGCTCGACCAATTTCGCAACCGCGGCGTCGGATCATCCGAAGACACTGGGCATTGGATGCACGACTAGGGTTGCTCGGGCGGAGCTTTCGGGCGTCGACCCCGACTTCGTGCTGCCGGTCCTGCGCTGACGCAACATGCGAGGGTCGCAGCGACGCTAGGTGACGGTCGACCTTCAACTACCGACGGCACAGGTACGGCCCTGGCGACCGAGTTGCACTACACCGGCGACATGAATGACTCGGCGTCGATGAACATCTGGCTGCACAAGCAGGTCATGCAAAAACTGGCGGAGAACGGTGGCAAGGTGCCGGACGACCTCAAGGCGTAACAATGGAACGTCGCTGTAGAATCGAGAGCGCACCAGTGCGTGTTGGTCGGGACGGCTACATGGCTCCCTTTAACCTGGGACCGGCGCGGTCCATCGGTTCCGCGAGAGCCGCCGTGACCGGGAGCCGTGCTTATGGACACAGTATTTGCCGGCTCCGCGAATGACCCCGTCCCGCTTCGGGTTTAACCGAGCCACGAGCTACGCTAAAGATCGACAGGCTGGCATCGGTCGGCGCACCCGCTCGGGCATGATGAACGGGGTTAGTTGGCGGACTCTCCGCTGGAGGGGAGTGGATTCGAACTTTGAGTTCCTCGATGCGTTCGTGAGGTCGGCGTCCTCGAGCGAGCCTTTTGGCGATAGCTCGATTTCTAGCACAAAGTGCTAAAGGTGAGGTTAGCTGGTGCGTCGGCCGACGCGACTTCGGGCGAGGGCCGCGCTGGGTTTTTGGCGCGTGAGACCCATCCCAGAGGAGGTATGTTTCGGTTTAAGTGGCGCAAGACTCGATCGCTGAGCTTACAAATGGAGGCCTGGCCATGACCATCGAGGATCTGATGCAACAGATTGAAGAAACCGAGCGCCTCATCAGCGTGTATCGCGATGCTAGTGAAGTAGTCGTCGGCACCCAAGATCAAATTTATAGTAGGCGTGGGCTTATAAACCGAACCGTCCTCACGGCCGCCGAGATCGGCGATCAGATCGTCATTATCCTCGAGCGGCGGCTTGCCGCGATGCGGGCAGAGCTCGAAAAACTCGGCGCCGAAGGCCACGGGCAAGGCCGATGATCTCCCATCCTGTGTCCCGCTCCCGCTCCGGCATTGTTGACCAGGGGTCGGTGTGCCGAGCTCGCGGCAGGACGCGTCGAACAAGCGAACGACACTTCCCTCGTGACGGAAATCGACCCGCCGTACTTCGCTTTAGGCCCTGCCGCCTTCACGCGGCGGCTCTCTATCTGTGCCTCGAAGGCTTCCACCGTCGCTGCTGCGATCCGCGCGCGGGATTTCGCCAAGCGGCCGTTGGCCCGCCAGATCAAGCGCCACCAGGGCAAAATCGCGCCAAGTATCATCCTCCGCGGCGGCACCCTCCTTCAGAGCCGCGGCCAGGCGCGCGTTCGGCCGAGAATGTCCGCCGGCTGGGGAGTAGCTGGGCGCATACCGCCTCCATCCACCGTTTCCGCGTCCTCAGCGGTCGAAGAAGCTCCTCTACAGGCGCGCATCACTTCGATCCCGGCATTGTTGGCAGCGACGTTCTGGCGCCGAGGAGGCCGATTGCAGTCGTGCCAGAATTCGCGACCGGTGCCGACAATCGCAGTCAGCCCGCTCCGGCGCGCCGACCCGTCCCAAGCAATCGAGCGGCACAAAGAGGCGACAACGAGATTTACCGTGCCCGCGTACTGAAAGTTCGAATCCATTTCCCTCCAGCGGGGAGTCTGCGAACTATCGGTTCCGAAGCCGCCGAGCCACCTCTATCGCCTTTCCAAACCTCTCGACTCATTACGAGTCCGGATTGACGACGAGGTGGGTGCACATACGAGAGTCACGGTGCTCGCGTACTGGAAGTTCGAATCCGTCTCCCTCCAGCAGACAGTCAGTCTCTCGCGGGATTTCTCCCTTCTGTATCGAAAAGCCGGCAGTTGCCGCGGCGTGCGCGGGCTCGGCCGGCAGGCACGGTCGGCAGAGACGCGCAGGGCTCGTCAACATCACGCCCACTGCCGGTAATATCTCTGTCGGGCCTTATTCCGGTACCGCAGCGCCGGCTGGGCGATCGCGACGTGTTGCACTGGTGTACCAAGCGAGGTCGGGTTAGCGATATGACCAGGCTCCGAGTCGGGCCGGCTCAGGCAAAGCCGAGCACGGTGCGCTGCTCGTGCCAGCCAAGTGGCAGACGTGAATGCGCCAACAGCTTGTCTGCGGTCAGTTCGCGCGGCTGACGGCCGTCGAGGATGGCTTCGGTGATGTCGGGGGCGAGATAGCTGAGACGGACGAGCCGCGTGAAATAGGACGGGCTCACCCCTTGCCGCTTGGCCAGGGCAGCAAACGGCACGCCATCGCTTTGATCAGCAGCTTGACGAGCCGTGCATCGGGTTTCGCTGTGGCAAACGGGTCGGTCCCCGCGATCAACATCCTGATCGCCCGCCCGGAGCGGCGTAACCGCACCGGGATAGACAAGATTTGAATTTCGTCGTCGCTCGCGCTCGGCGGTGGTGTCGCTGCGACATCGAGGAGTGCGGCGAGCCGGGTTGGGCGCAACTGGATATCGATCTGATGGGTCCCGACATCGATGCGGTCGATCAGGGTGTTCAGGATGGCACGCTGTCGTGCTCCCGGCAACTCGGCCCAGCTCTTGCCGATTTCCGTGGCGCGCGCGATGAGCCGGCG
>Ga0306925_10004818_pt1 | contig 12276 bp, 8 predicted proteins | sample flu12Cox44000176_FD_203755 | JGI IMG/M metagenome (GOLD analysis project Ga0306925, IMG submission 203755) | Lab enrichment of tropical soil microbial communities from Luquillo Experimental Forest, Puerto Rico - flux8day.12C.oxic.44.000.176 (v2)... | ecosystem: Environmental > Terrestrial > Soil...
CTCCCGCACCCTGAAACGTGGTGATCGGAAGCCATCAGTCTAAAGCCCGATGAGACTACTAATCATCAGGTTCTGCAACAACGCAAGGCGAGATTGGGCTGCCTCAGATAAGTCGGCCCTCCCTTGTCGCCCGGTGTTTATCAGCAGCTGGCCCTACTCGCTCAGTTGTAGTTCAATACAACTTTGACAGTCTAGATTCCAACAACAGAATCAAAAAATCTAAGTGCTTCATCTGGCGTCGCTTAGGGACTAGCTAGCTAGAGGGCCATTCTTTCTCTCCCTCAGCTGTACCGAAGTTGTACCGAACTCCCAGACCACACGTGCTGCGGCACCTTGAGGACTCCCCCCAGCGCACAAAGCCAGGCCGCACTTTCGCGGACCAACGCGGTCGTATCGCTATCGTCGATTGCTTAGGAATGTCAGCGTAAAACCGGAGGTCCCATTCAGATCATCCCGGGGGGTACCTCGCGGGCTTCTTAGCGATGATCCAGCGCGGCAGGCGAACCGGGGTTCCGTAGGATTCCACCGTGATCATTTCAATATAGGCAAGCTCGCCGCCTTTCGTTTGTACGCATGTTTGAACCGAACCCGCGCCACCCAGACAATTAGCAAAACCAGCGGCAGTATTGTCAGGATTGAATACAGGCTTGTGTTAAATAAAGTCGGGGAGAGATGTTGCCCGATCCCCACTTTCGATAGCAGCCTCAGTGGTCGGTTAGACGGTCCCAGAAGAAAAGAGCCTGCTGCGATGAATAGCCCAAAGCACATGCGCCAGAGGTGCCGCACGACGCGCTGACTTCCGAAAACGCCACCGCGCAAAAGCATCCGGCCATCCCCAGCGGCAGCAAGCAGCATGACTGAACCCATGAAGAACATCATTCCGACAGGAACGCCGTCTTGTGAACCCGCGCCACTACGCACCACTTTTATTCCGTTAACCCAAGTCAGAATACCAAGCGTCAGAGGAATCAGAAGCGCTACGGAATCGAATCGGCTCGTTTCGCCATCTATGCGACGCGCGGTCAGCCACGCGGTGAGTATTAGATAGAACGTTAAAATCCCGCCCCCAACATTGTTTGATTGATGCTTGACCATTGCTAGATACACAGCAGCTGCGGCCATGGTCAGCATCGATGCGACAAAGACCTTTCCGGCTAACACATGCCGGGGAGAACCTTTGCGGAACGACAGGGCGGCGGTCCCGGACAGAACCCCTACGGTGCCAGCGCAAATATGCGCAGCCAGTATCGAGGAGTAGAGCTTTTGGCCTTCTGTGGATGTATACGAGCGTCGCGGCCCGATTGTTTCATCCATTCAGTATCAGCCAAAAAGGCGTTCCCCAGAAACTCAGCTTTAGTACAGGAGAGCAGTAATGTCACGAATTCTTAGAGAAGCCGATGCGTGGGCTGTCGGTCATTGATGCAGTTCTAATCCATGCTCCTTTGCTTTACAAGATGAAGCGGCTCGGCGTTGTGCCGCTACGGACCCTTCCGAAGCTGCGGACGTTTTGGTTTCTGTTACGAGCACATTGGAGGTTTGTTTTAGCCCATTCGTCGGAGGAACAGGGCGGTTTGCTGGAGCAACGGGAGATCTCACCAACATCGGCGAAGCCGACCTCCAGGCTGGCACAGCCTTGCGTTAATCGATGATTGCTTTGCCTTCGAAAACGAGAACACAATCGCCGTCAGCATCGAATTGATACAAGCCGGTCGCTTTGAGATGGGCGGTGATGCCGTGTTCCCTGATTCGGACCTTGCTGTCCGGAGATATCTGGTCCACTTCAACGATAGCTCGTCCATTGTTGAGTTGTGCTTCGACATTCTTCAGCCCCGAGACCATCTCCACCGCACTATCGTTACCGAGGCGCAGAAAAATGCCAGGGTTCAGCAGAATTTCCGCTTTTCCCCCGGCATCAGTGTTGAGCATACCGCTGCCGCACAGCTCAGAGCCACGCAAAACGTGCCAACTGTTTTCCACCATTCTGCCCGCATGAAACCTGACTTTCTGCCCTCCAACTACTTTAGACGTCCGGACTTTGACCGCAGGAGACGCCATAATCGCCAAGGGGCGGAGCGAAATAGCTCCAAAATAGAGCGCAAGGCAAAGTCACCAAAGTTTTTGCCACGGTGCCGCCAACTAGTCCTCGGCCTCGAAAGTCCACACTTGCGCGGGCTCATTTCCTTTTGCGGGGACTCCGGCATAAAGGCGATCCCGCTTAGCGTAGAAATAACCGGTGCGGATACCGATCCCAGTCGGCACGTCGGCGACCAACTCGTAATGATTCGGATCGACCTCCTGAAACACGCTGATGACGCCCGACCCCCCGATGACGTAGACCCGCTTCCGGGATGCATCAAAGAAAACATCGTCGCACTCCCCGGCAGAGCGCAAACGGGCAACCTCGCCGCCAGTCTCCGTGTTCAGTACGACCATCATTGGAGTTTTGCGTGTGATCGTAAACAAACGATTATTTTCCTCGTCGAGCGCCATCGCATAGTTGCCCCGCAAGCCCTTCAAAGGCCATTTGGTCACTGCACCGGTCTTGCGGTCGATAGATTCCACAACGTAGCCGGCATCCGGGACATTTACAAAAATGCGGCCCCCTTTGGCTTCTACCTGAAACGACTCCGGGTGTCCTTCGGTTTTGTAAACCATCCCGACGCGTTCGTCGGTTTTGGGATCGATCATGGCGATTCCGCCGTCTTCTTCTCCGAATCCCACGAAGAGGGTCTTTGAAGCGTCGTCATAACGCATATTATCCGGATCCTCGCCGAGATCGATCGTTTTCCGAAGCGTGTAGGTCGCCCCATCGTAGACGCGCACCTTGCCGTCCTCGGCATTTGCCACATAGAGCTTGTCGACTCCGGCAACATAGAGCGGCCCTTGGGGTTGGGCGAGGCCTTTGATGCTGTGGATCACCTTGCCCGCGAAAGTGTCAATCACTTCCACGCTGTTGTTGCCCAAGGCAGAGACGAAGACTCTCTTGCGCTTGAAATCCGCGGTGAAGTGATCCAATCGGCCGGTCACACCGGGCACGGGAATCTGTTCCTCCAATTGCAGCGGCAATAATTCGCGAGTCTGCGTTCGGGCGCTGGCCGCTCTGGAGTTCCGGAATGCAAACAGCCAGAAGAACACAACAGACACACAAGCAAAGGTCAACAGCTTTTTCATCTTTCCTCCTATAAAAATATCCTCACAGGGGGGGCTCTTAAGTTCTTCAGGACACTGGCTCAAACACGAGAATGGCTGCGTCTTCACCGTCGTGGGCCGACGCGGCGACGTAGTAGCGATTCAATTCCGGCGACCAGAAGGATGTTCCTGCTCCCGGCCTTGTCGGGATCTTGCCCAGAAGCTCGTAATGGTCGGAGTCTTTCTGCTGGTAAACGAAAATAGACCCAACATCCAAGTCGCGGCCACCGGAAACGTATACTCTCTTGCGAACCGAGTCGAAATAAACGCCGTCCATCCCTTCCACGGTTGGCATGTTCGAAACCTCTTTTCCAGTCAGAGAATCCATGGCAACCATTTGAGGCGGTATACGGGTTCCGATCAGCAGCCGTTGAGTGCTCTCGTCTAAAGCTGCGTCGCCCGGCCGTTGGCTGCTCACCGGCCACGTCGCCTCCACATCGCGTTTTTGCGTGTCAATGACTTGAATTTTGCTGACTCTAGAAAGAAAGACGAACAGAGTCTTGCCAGACTTGTTTAAGAGAAGTTCTGCTGGGTGACCGCCTATTCGAATGTCACCGAGATGCTTGTTAGCTTTAGCATCGACGATCCCAATTTCGCCGTAATCCTTTCCTCCTTCTTTCCCGTCATAGCCGACGTACAGCAACCCTTCCCTTGGATCATAGGTTACCCGGTTGGGGCCCGACTCGAGCCGGACGGAATCGAGAAGTTTCAAGCTATCTGCTTGAAATACCCGCATCATTCCGTCGTCCCCGCTTGCCACGAACAACTTATCGAGAGAAGCCAGGCAAACGATGCCCTGCGGCTTTTGGAACCCCGGAATACTTTTCAACCACTTGCCCGATTTCAGATCCACGACTTCCACGGAGCCGTTTTCCAAGCCAGCCACGAACAAGCGCTGGCCTTTCACGTCCACATCCATGTGGTCCATACGCCCTTTGACGTTTGGCATCGGAATCGTCTGTACTAGCCGAAGAGGTTGTGCCTCCTGGGCCAGCGAACTAAGAACACACAAGCTCAGAAGAGCCAGGGAAGCCGAGCCGGAGCGAATTTCTTGACGCATGACCTCTTCTCCTTATCGAACGCGTGGCCCTCGAACTTCTTTCCGGCGCATTCTTCATCGATTAAGATAAACAGGGCATCAATCTGGCGGCTCGAACGAATGTAGAGCAGTAAACACCCGATAGGCGGGACAGTCGTAGTTATCCGCAATGTTCCTCCAAACCGGCTATACTCGCTTCAGATGTGAGCGATGGCCCCATGACGTCACGTGACTTGGCGAAGAGGGCGGCAACTAAGCCGCAAGCCGCGGCGAACGACAGGCATACCCCGGGAATCGCGCGGTTGCCGGAAATGTGAATCAGAAAAGTGCTAAGCGCGGGCGTGAATCCGCCGAAGATGGCGGTAGCTAGGCTGTAGGCCAAAGCGAAGCCGGAAGTACGCACGTCCATGGGCATGATCTCGGTGAGAAAAACCACCATGGCGCCGTTGTAGCTTCCATAAAGGAACGAAAGCCAGAGCTCAACGGTCAGGAGCCTCGCGAAAGAAGGGTCGCGAACCAGCCAAAGCATCGCAGGATATGCGGTGACGAGCATCAGCACGGTACAGGCAAAAAGCAACGGGCGGCGTCCGATGCTGTCGGAAAGCGAGCCCATGATGGGAAGCCAGAAAAGGTTAGAAGCGCCAACGCAGAGCGTGACGATGAGGCTGTCGGCACTCGAAAGGTGCAGAACGGAGTTGCCGAAGGTAGGCGTGTAGGCGGTGATCATGTAAAACGAAACGGTGGTCATCGTGACCATCAGCGTTCCCACCAGCACAATGGCCCAATTGTTCGCCAGGGATCGCAGTATTTCCGCCGTACCCGGGTGACGTTTGCGCGCGGTGAATTCATTCGTCTCCTGCAACGACTTCCGCAGCCGGAAAAGGAAGGGAACAATAATGCAGCCAAGAAGCAGAGGCACACGCCAGCCCCATTGCTCCATCTTTTCCGGCGGCAGAATGGAATTCAGCGCCACACCGACAGAGGCCGCCACCATCACGGCAATTTGCTGACTGCCGGACTGCCAGCTCACATAGAAACCCTTGTGGCCGGGCGTGGCGATCTCCGAGAGATAGACGGAAACGCCGCCGAGTTCCATGCCCGCGGAAAATCCTTGCAGCAACCGCCCAATCACCACCAGCAGCGGCGCCAGCAGGCCAATCGCGGCGTAGCCGGGCATGCAGGCAATCGAAAAGATTCCCACGGACATCAGGCCAAGCGTAAGCAGCAACCCCGCGCGGCGCCCCTTGCGGTCCGTGTACGCCCCGAGCACGAGCGCGCCGAGCGGCCGCATGAGGAACCCCGCGCCAAACGTCATTAACGAGAGCATCAGGGAGACAAAGGCGCTGCCACTGGGGAAAAACGCCTTGCCAATCGCCGAAGCGTAGTAGCCGAAAACCATGAAGTCGTACATTTCCAGAAAATTTCCGCTGGAAACGCGTACCACGGACCAAAACTTCCCTCGACGTTCAGAAGGATTCATCATGGGGCCCATTCGTTCTCTAACTCGTTCTCTTTGCTTCACCGTGGAACTATCTTTTCCCCAGATGCCTTCCTTCCGTCGGAGGGAGTCTGCGGCAAAAGGACAATCTCAAGAAACGAATAGATGCGCGAGGCCGGTCCCTGCGGACGCAGCCTCGCGCGGGGGCGGTCGAAATCACCAGACCAGCTTCAGGCCGAGCTGAATCTGGCGGGAAGAAGTTGAGGTCTGGTTCAGGGCCGTGGGCAACGCGGTACCGTCAAAATCGTACACGGAATTGTTCTGGCCGAAAGTGTTCAGGAATCCCGGCGAAAGGAAGTTAGTGTGATTCAGGATATTGAAGAACTCTGCCCGGAATTGGGCGTTGAAAGTTTCGGAGATCTTCTTGATCGGGAAGTTCTTGAAGACCGAGAAATCGACCGTCGTGAGACCCGGCCCGTAGAACTTGTTCCTTCCGGTATTGCCCAGCACGTTGGAGCAGAACTGCTGCCCGGACGGCGGGGTTACCAGCGAATTGGTAAAGGAGAGTGGCGCGCATCCGTACGGATTTGCCGCAGTGGCCAACGGCAACGAAGCGGGCGCCGTCGGCGGCGTGAAGCATGCGGTGTTCAGGTAGTTGACGCCGCCGTGAATGGCTTTGCAGCCGGGGATGAGGCTTGCATAGTCCATAGAGAAATCCCCGTTGAACCCTGTGCCGAGAGGATCGTTGCCATCGCCCACGGTGGCCGTGAACGGCGCGCCGGTGGTGGCGGTGATGATCGTGCCGAGCTGCCAGCCGCCGGCCACGTAGGACTGCCATCCGGTCTTGGGGCCCGGAATATCCCAAATCACGGTGCCGGTAAACGTCTGGCGGATGTCGAAATCGCAAGCGCCGACTCTGGCGCTCTTCAGGAGCAGAAGGGGAACGGCGATGGAATTGAGGTAGGTGTCGCCAGTGACCGGAGCTGAACTGGTGTCACGGCACTTGCCAAAAGTGTACGAAGCTTGGCCCTGAACTCCGTGAGAGGAGGCCTTCTTCAATTGAGCCTGGAAAGCACTATAGGAAGCAGCGCCGTCGAACTGGACCGGCCGGATTCCCGCGCCGCCTCCCCAGTTCGAATCGATGCGCGTCCCGGTCTGATTGTTGGAACAGTTGTTTGTGGCGCTGTACGGTACAACTTGCGTTGGATCGCAGGGAAATACAAAACCAACGCCGCTGACAGAGGCAGGTTGCACGAGGTTCACATCGTCAGAAGCGACGGAAAGATGGACGGAACGCGAACCCACGTAGCCCACGAGGGCTGTCCAGTCCTTGGCGACTTCGCGCTGAATGTTAAAGTTCCAATTCAACACGTCCGCGCGATGCGGGTAAGGATCAATATACCGGTTGCGGATTTTCTGGCGGTTGAAATTGATGTTTGTGTCGGTGGTGCCGGTGCCTAGAGTCGCGTTGTGGTCGGCGCCAATAATCTGGAACGGTGCGGTGGCCGCTGTATTCAGACCAAACTCATAGGGCAGGGGCAGTACATCGAAAATGCCGAATCCCCCGCGAACCGCGGTCTTCCCGTCCTTGAATGGATCCCAGGAAAAGCCGACGCGCGGCTCATAGTTCAAGGTCGTCGGGTTGTTCCAGATCGGGCTGGAGGTGCCCACGGGGCCGCACGCGGTCGTGCCCGGAGCGCAATTCAAGAGGGTTTGAATCTGCTGGAAATTTGCCGTGGCCACGGTGTACCCGTTCACGGTGTAGCCCGGAACGGTATGCGAATCGGTAGGCCGCGTGGTTGCTTCGTAACGCAAACCGAGGTTGAGCGTGAGATTTGAGCGGAAGCGCCAGTCGTCCTGGATATATCCGCCGAACAAGCTCTCGCGCAGCCCAACCTCGTGCGACCCTCCGGGAGCGAGGGCGTTGAGTTGATGGGGGACGTTGGTCAGAAACGCCTCCAGGGAGGGATAGCTGTTCATGCGCCCGTTCGGACTTAGTTGCTCCAGGATGTTGTATTGCATGCGTTCGAAGACAAAACCAAATTTGATGGCGTGCGTGCCTTTGGTATAGAAAGCATCGTCGTAAAATTGGATGGAATTCCAGGCGTGGTTGAATTTGTTGAAGCCACCCAGTCCAAAAGCTGTGGTGATCCCTGAGACAGGAATTTGAGGTGTGGCCTTGGCGCCGGGAGCGATGGCCAGCGCGGCATCCGTGGCGACGGCATCCCCGGAAACAGGAGTGTTGATTTTTCCGACGACGCGGCTGTAGCCAGCCCTCAGGGTGTTAGCAACCGCGGGGCTGAAGATGTGGGTTTCCTCACCGCTGATCATCTGGCGGCGGGAGAAGACTTCGTGAACCGTGTTGCCAAGCGGGTCGGTCTGGTTCTGCGGGCCGGAATCGAAAAAGTAGGCTCCCGAAAGATTGTCCTTTGAGGTGAGCTTTTGATCCATGCGGGTAATGACGTAATTTTCATTGGCGTGGTTGGGTGTGACGGAATCCAAGGCGACCGTGTCCGTAAAGGTCGCGCTCTGGCAAGTGGTGGAGCAGGGCCAGAGAGCGAGATACGGCACGATTTGGGGATTTACGGTGATGGTGTTGAGGGATGCACAGGGGTTGCCTCCCGCGGCTACGCAAAGTTGCCCGTTGCGCGCCTCCTGCGAGGGGACGTGTATCGTTCCGGAAGAAGAAGAACTTTGGCGAAGGCCTTCGTAATTGGCAAAGACGAAAGTCTTGTCTTTGACGATCGCCGTGCCGCCGGAAGCGCCAAATTGGACACGGTGGAAAGTGGGAATCTTCGCTGGATCGAAGAAATTGCGCGCATCGAAAATGCTGTCGCGATCGAAGATGTAGCCGGTGCCGTGGAATTCGTCGGTGCCGGATTTGGTGATGGCGTTGAGGACCGCGCCGGAGGTGCGGCCGTATTCAGCGGTGTAATTGCTGGTGAGAACCGAAAATTCCTGAACCCCGTCTACGCCGAGATTTACGCCGGTCGCTCCGCCGGGAGCGGAGTTTGAATAATCATTGATGCTGATGCCGTTGACGCGATAGCTGTTCTCGTTGGCGCGATGGCCACCGTTGCTTAACTGGTTTCCGAAACCGCGATTGCCCTTGTTGGCGCTGAAGGATGTCGTGGCCTGGTTGGGGATACTGACCACGCCGGGTTCCAACGTAGCTAGGGAGGTCCAGTCTCGGCCGTTCAAGGGCAATTGGCGGATCGTAGTGGAATCGACGGTAGCGCTGATGGTTGAGGAAGTGGTTTGAATGTCGGGCGGCGCCGCGTTCACTTCCACTGTCTGAGTCAACTCGCCAACCTTGAGCGTAAGGTTCAGCGCCTGTTGCGCGCCGACCGTGAGGGTGATGTCTCTCTGGAGAAGCGCTTGGAATCCCTCGGCGGTCACGCGAACTTCATAGCTTCCGGGAATAAGGTTTGGCGCTGAGTAGAAGCCGTCGCTGTTGGTCGTCAATTCGCGGGTATCCCCAGTACCCAGGTTTTTGACCGAAACGCCGGCCCCTGCCACGGCCCCGCCGTTCTCGTCGGTTACCAATCCGGACAAGGTCGCACCCGCTACCTGGGCGCTGGCCGGAGCGGCGAAAAGGAGAGCCAGGGACAGGACAACAACCGGAACAAGCATCAACCACGAAATACGATTATTCCAACCATAATTCGTCATAAGTTTTCTCCCCTGGCGCGCTTACCCCTAGGCCTCTACGTGCGTTCCTTGGAAGTGAGCGCCCGCGCGCTAGGCACTCCGTGCCGGACAGGCCGGCGGCTTATTTAGTTGCGCGAATGTGATGACAATCACTCCGTAGTGCAATCCTTGATGCGTCCAATCGGGAACCTTTCTAAGTCCTCGTCTTGAGCCTTGAAAAGACAGGAGTTAATTCACGATGTGAAAACAATCCTTTTGACCCGCGTGAGGGCGGGCGTTATACTTTGCAGCATCCTGGATTCCCTGATGGAGCAATCGCGTCGCTCTTGGAGGAACGTGCGCTTCGGCGTGTTCGAAACTGATCTGGAAACGGGTGAGCTCCGCAAACACGGTCTGCGCCTTAAACTTTCTGAACAGCCTTTCCAAATCCTTGCTCTGCTGCTGGCAAAGCCCGGCGAAATCGTCTCCCGGGAGGAACTCCGCGAACGCCTCTGGCCGAGCGAAACCTTCGTGGATTTTGATCACGGCCTAAACAATGCCGTGATGAGGTTGCGCGAGGTTCTGGGAGACTCGTCCGAACATCCGCGATTCATCGAGACACTTCCCCGACGCGGCTATCGCTTTATTGCTCCGGTCGAGCAGCTGTATGAGAGCGCTGCCGCGCCCACGCCGCAGGAAGCCGTCGCCCTAATTTCCAAGAGCGAGAGCGGATTTGCGAGGGCCGCAGCACCAGCCCCCGCAGTGGCTGGAGCAGTGGCGGAGGTGGCACATCGCCGCTTCTCATTTTCGAGAATCGCCTTATTGGTGGTGGCGGTGCTCGCCGGCAGCGCCCTAATTTCTGGCATTGCCGTTCACTATGTGCGCGGCGTAGATGCCAGCAAGGCAAAAGGGAACCGGACTAATTCCCTGGTCGTTCTGCCGCTCGAGAATCTTTCCGGCGACAAAGAACAGGATTACTTCGCGGACGGAATGACGGACGATTTAATCGCCAATCTGGCGAAGATCCGTTCGTTGCGTGTGGTTTCCCGGTCCACGGCCATGGCCTACAAAGGCACACACAAAACGGTTTCTCAGATTGCCGCGGAACTCAAAGTGGACGCCGTGGTTGAAGGCACGGTGATGCACGTGGGGAACCGCGTGCGTATCACGGCGGAACTCGTGCAGGTGTCCACCGACCAGCACCTTTGGGCGGATACGTATGAAAGCCCCATTGGAGATGTTCTGGCGCTCCAAAATCGCGTTTCTTCGGCAATCGTGGACGAGATCCGCATCAATCTAACCCAAAAGGACAAAGAGCGCCTTGCGCAAAAACCCGCTGTCAGCCCGGAAGCGTATGAAGAATACCTGAAGGGCCGTTATTACTGGAACAAACGCTCCTCGGAGGGTTTTGCGAAAGCGATCGGATATTTTGAAGACGCTACGCGTCGCGACCCACAATATGCGCTAGCGTATGCGGGGCTCGCCGACTGCTACGGAATCATCGGCGCCACAATTTACGGCACAGTTCCCGCGGCCGAGGCGGCGCCCAAAGCAAAAGCCGCCGCTATTCGCGCCCTGGCGATTGATCCGTCCCTGGCCGAAGCTGAAACTTCGCTGGCCACCGCGAAATTCAATTACGACTGGGACTGGGCCGGTGCCGCGGAAGGCTTCAAGAAGGCCATGCAGATGGATCCCACCTACCCGACCGCTTACCAGCGCTATTCCCTTTACCTCAGCGCCATGGGACGTCCAGATGACAGCTTTGAACAGATCAAGAAGGCGCGCGACCTAGACCCACTTTCCCTCAGCATCAACGTGAGTCTGGGTTGGCGGCTGTATCTTGCGCGAGAGTACGACCGTGCCATCGCGCAGCTTCGCGATACCCTGGAATTGGATCCCAACTATGTCTGGGCTCATGTGAACCTCGGGCAGGCTTACGAGCAAAAAAGCGAATACATGTCGGCTATCCAGGAGTTTCAACGCGCCGTCGAGCTCTCCAGTTCGAGCCCCTTGGCGATTTCAGCCTTGGCTCATGCTTACGCGCTGTCCGGGAATCATGCGGGGGCTACGAAACTCCTTGCTGAACTGCAGTCGCGCGCCAGGAAGCAATACGTGTCGCCCTATTATCTTGCGATTGTATATTTGGGCTTGGGGAAAAACGACCTGGCGATGGACTGGTTGGAGAAAGCTTATACGGACCGGTCGAATGGCTTGGTTTTTCTGAAGGTCGAATCGGAACTCGATCCTTTGCGAGCGAATCCGCGCTTCCTGGCTCTGCAAGCCAAACTAAACTTTCCAAACTGACCCGGCCAATCTGCTACAGCTGTGCTTTCACGAGAGGAAGTTGCGCCGACAATTGGAGGTCGATCAGCGCCTGCACCCGGCGTTCGATTGGAAGAAGGTCGATACTTTCGAGCCCGCTACGACTTTGCTAAAGATGGGGATGTATTTGCGTTAAGCCAACTGCACGTGACCTCCGAAGGTTCGACGCCTCACGCCTCATATATATAAAAGTGATTTCGTTTACAACCCACAAAAAGAGTTCATAGCGCTTGCAATTCGAAGTTGTAGCTCTTTTGCGAGAGCCAGAGGTGCCACACCCAAGAGGCTCGCTTTATCTTATTGCCGCCTCGCGAAATCGCTAAGTCATTCAGGGCATTTGTGGATGATTGGTTGGGGCGGTGGGGATCGGAACCACGTCCGCCGCCTCTTTCGCGGTTCGTTGAGTGCCTGGATTCCAACTAAGCGGTCAACTTCGGAAGTTCTCATTTCGTTTCCTGGTTGCGGCTCTGTCCCGATAATCGCATCAGCGGGAACAAGGTCATTGGGAAAGGCCGGCTGCCGACCAACAATCCGATTAGTATCGCCCTGAAGATGGCCGCCAGCACGTTGCGGGAAAGTAAAACCTATCTGGGAGCGCAATTTCGTCGATTGCGAACCAGGTTGGGGGCTCCCATCGCGATCAAGGCCATGGCCGCCA
>Ga0306925_10004827_pt1 | contig 12268 bp, 11 predicted proteins | sample flu12Cox44000176_FD_203755 | JGI IMG/M metagenome (GOLD analysis project Ga0306925, IMG submission 203755) | Lab enrichment of tropical soil microbial communities from Luquillo Experimental Forest, Puerto Rico - flux8day.12C.oxic.44.000.176 (v2)... | ecosystem: Environmental > Terrestrial >...
GTGTGGAATACTGAAGTAGGTAAGAAGAAGGGTTTTTTGGCTTGGTTTGAGCCAAAGACCAAACATCTCTGTCCTGGCTGTGGGGGGTATACGACGCTGTTTACCACTGGGAACCCAGGGTACAGGCAGCTTTATGGTAGCTATCATACCCATTTTACCCATACATGTTCAATCTGTGGCGCCAATTCCGCTGCTTGCTACTCGAACGCGCCCGGACACAAGGTCAAGTAGACAACCCTGGAAGACCTGGTTCGTCGGCGAAGGCGCTCGCAGAAAGCTCGCTTACTCTTATGAAACTGATAAAAATCAATTTGGCTTTTGTCGTGGCCGCCAGCACAGGTGTCATGACAACATTGGGTCTTTGGGCTCATGACCCGGAGGAAAAGGCGGCGAATCGCCAGCACGATGAGCAAAGCGCCGCCGAGTTATCGGCGCAGGCGGCGTGGTCAACTATTCAAAAGTCGGTGAAAGACATGGAAACGGCAGTCACATCGAAAAACTTGAAAGCAATTCATCCTGCCACGGTTGAGATCATGCCAGCTATCAAATCTCTAGAAGCCCATTGCAGAATGTTAGCAGGTGATGTTGGTCTGAAAATGGACTCTTCTCTCAGAGCTCTGAGATCTGCTGTAATCGAATTTCACCACGAAAGAACCGACGGCGTGCAAGCGCGAGCAGAGGCGCAGCTGATAAAAGTTCAAGCCGCATTTCGTGAGGTTGAAAGCCAGCATCCAGAATCGCTTTTTAACGGTTCTTACAGAGCCATTCTAGCGGAGGGGCAGAATTCTTAAGGCGCAACGAGTTAGATTAGGGTTGAGGGAGATTGGTAGCGCTGAATCTCCGAGCCGGGCCGTCCCACGGCGGGCAGCAATCGAACTAAGCGCGCAAGACAGTTGCGGAAAGTCAGCCCCATTTCTCCATGTTTCTCGCCCGATCTTCGAGTGCAAGAACCATCGCAAAACTTCGGATTCCGGCAATAAAGACTCTTGAGGTCAAAAGCAATCATCCCCAATCGCGGGGAGAAATAGGATAATGGGGGAAAACAGACAGAGCCAAGCAGAGATCGGCTTTGGTCAAAGTTGGGTTGGTGAGCTCTGACCAATCAAGGGTAGTCTAATTCGAAAAGAGGGCTGCGACTTACTTGAGATGAGGTGATTTTATCGCTGACGTTGCAAACAGGTATCCAGAAAACGCGCGGGGTCGCTTTTATGTGGATGATCAATGCATTGACTGCGATTTGTGCCGGCAGACCGCCCCCAATGAATTTCACGCGTGACGAAGAGAGCGGTCATTCATTCGTCTTCAAACAGCCACAAACGGAGGAAGAGGAATGCCTGTGCCAGGAGGCAATGGAGAATTGCCCGGTGGAAGCGATCGGCGACGACGGCATGTTGGTTACGAAGCCGGAGACTGAGCAGGTAGCTTGTTAAGGCTGGCTGCAGGTGTGTGTAATGCCAGAGGAAAATGGGAACTCCGATAGAGCGGCTTTGACATCTGACCGGTCAGCGGAAGCCTTGTTACCTGGCGAGAAGGCGGCGGCGATCCAGCGCGACTTTGAGCCTTTTCATAGAAAGCGGCGCGCCCTATGGCTCCTCGGCGGAGCGGCGACCTTCTTCCTTCTCTGCAGCGGTGCTTAAAAAGGATACGGGAATGAATCCGTCATTTGTTATGAATCCTTCACTCTCAGATACATTCAGCCGCTATCTCCGGGCGCAGGCTGCCCTTCCGGACAAACGTCGTGAACCGCTGCCTCTGGCAATCACCATTTCGCGCGAGGCAGGCGCAGGCGGCATGGCAATCGCCGAATTGCTGGCCCAGCACTTGACGGCCGCTGAGAAGAGTCCGGCGACGAGCCCCTGGGCCGTTTTTAATGCCAATCTGGCTAAACAGGTGCTGGAAGATCACAAACTGCCACTTCAGCTAGAACAGTTTATGACCGAGGATGTCCGGCTGCCGATCGAGGACATCGTCGAAGAAGTGTTAGGCCTTCATCCTCCTGCCTGGTCTCTGGTACGAGACACGACCAAGACTATCCTCCGCCTCGCTGCCTTGGGCCACGCTGTAGTGGTCGGCCGCGGTGGCAATATTGTCACAGCGCGGCTCCCCAACGTCTTTCACGTGCGGCTTGTGGCACCATATTTGACCCGTGTGCGCTTTGAGGTCGAAAAATATCACCTGACCGACGCGGAAGCAGCCAAGCTGGTCAGGGAACGCGACCAGGGACGACGCCGTTACTTGAGGCGCTATTTCAATGTAGAAATCGATGACCCAACCCTATACGATGTTACGCTCAATACTGGGCGGCTTGGTTTGTTCCGCTCGGCTGAAGCGATCGAACATCTGGCATCGGACCACTACCGCGCTTATATCGTTTCCGCGCACCGATCAGAATTGCATTCGCAGGATGGTCTGAAGGCATGGCTGAATCGAACCGAGGAGCGCCGCCCATCAGGACCGGCTTCCGTTCGTAAAGAGTATCGGGCATTAATGGAAAACGATCGGAGGGTAAACCCCAATGGCGAAGTTTACAGATCGTGGCTGGGGCAAAGAGGACGATCCGATGTACTTGGAAGGACTGAAGCTCAGCTATACTCAAAAATTACTTGGCCTGTTGCCCACAATGTTTAGCCCAACGGGAGCAACCCCTGAAGCGGGAGGTATGGATGGATAGGCTCTCCACCCTCCAGGGTGCCGGAGAGGAGCCGGCTGCTGCTGGTCGGCTTCGGTAGCTCTGCGCATATCGTCATCCAGATCGCGTTGCACCGCGGGCATGAGATATGGGTTGTCACCCGCAGTGAGAATCACATCCGGCAGGCGCGTGAGCTAGGCGCGGCGTGGGTGGGCAACGATTTTCGCGACCCGCCTGGCAAGGCGGATGGAGCGGTGCTCTTCGCGCCATCCGGCAAGCTCGTCCCTCCGACATTGGAAGCGCTCGATCGCGGTGGGGTTTGCTCCATCGCTGGCATTCATCTCAGTGACGTGCCGAGCCTTGACTACGCCCGGCATCTCTACCAAGAACGTGAACTGCTTAGCGTGACTGCGAATACGCGTGAAGACCTCCACGCGCTCCTCGCCGAGGCCGTCGAAGCCCGCGTCCAGCCACGCACGACGGCCTATGCTTTGACCGATGCGAATCGCGGCCCACACGATATGAAGCACAGCAACATAGAGGGGACGCCTGTGCTGGCGATTACTTAGCGCCTGTTAAGATGCTATACGTGAATCAAAAGCATCCAAAAGGAAATAGAAACAAGCCATATCTTCTGGTACGAAGGCGACAACACAATCGACCTAAGCGTCACAGATCCTGCGATAGAGCTTCGTCGAGACAGCCAAATTATCGCCATTGCGGCTAACCAGGCTTTACGTCGAGATCCCATGCCCGGCGAAAGTGGTTTTCCTCACGGAACCAAAACTCGGCCCCTGGAGTCGACCGGTGCGCAATCGATCAAGGGCCTCATTTGCCTGGGTCAGAGGCAATCGTTGTATCTCGGGCTTTATTCCTGCGGCCGGCGCCAAGTCGAGAAACTCCTCGGCGTCCCGTCTGGTCAGATTGGCTACTGAACAGATCGTGCGTTCACCGCAAAGCCAATCGTAGGGAAATGAGGGAATATCGCTCATGTGGATTCCGCCACAAACGACGCGACCTCCTTTATCGACGGCTTTGAGTGCTTGAGGGACGAGGGGTCCGACCGGAGCGAAAATAACAGCTGCATCAAGCGGTTCCGGAGCCGATTCATCCGATCCGCCTACCCAGGTCGCTCCAAGGCGTTTTGCAAACTCATAATCGCTTGTTTCTCCGGGGCGCGTGAACGCATAGACTTCCCGTCCCTGGTACCGGGCAACCTGGGTCACAAGGTGCGCCGCCGCGCCAAAACCATAAATACCCAACTTTCGAACGCGACCAAGGCTACGAGCCATGACAAGCGACCGATATCCAATCAGCCCGGCACAAAGAAGAGGGGCGGCGACTGCTGGGTCCGTGTAGGCCTCCGGAATCGCAAAACAAAAGCGTTCATCAGCAACGACGTACTCAGCGTAACCGCCGTCACGAGTGTAGCCGGTAAACTGCGCTCGTTCGCAAAGATTTTCTTCGCCCCTTTTGCAGAAGCGGCACTGGCCGCAGGTCCAACCTAATCAAGGAATTCCAACGCGTTGGCCGACCGAAAATCGGCCAGATCCGCACCACAAAACATTGCCGACGATTTCATGTCCCGGAATTAGAGGAAGCTTCGGTTCCGGCAACTCGCCATCTACCACATGCAAGTCTGTCCTGCATACGGCGCAGGCTTGTACTTTAAGCAAAATCTCGCCGGTTTTTGCCTGAGGGATAGGGATACGCTTTGGCTCGAGCGCTGCAAACGGTTTGCTCAAGACCATCGCGAGCATCATGGACGGAATGTGTGCTTCTGGCATATATGTGGTGCATGAATCACCACCTCCCCGCGACAGCTTGTGAGTGAAGAACTGTTGACGCCACACGCAAAAACTTCTCAAGCGTCTGACGGAAATTCCACCGCCGGCTCCTGTTCCGAATCGCACTTTTCGCGCGGAGGTTGACCAATGTGGTATATCTGTCCACGCGATCGAAGACATCGAAAGCCCGGTCATCGAAGTCATAGTCGGCGCACTGCCTTGGAAAGAGGCCGTACCGGATCGTTGGGAAATCGCCTGGATCTAAACCAAAGACGTGATCCAGGAGGACTTTTGGCCGTACATCGACGCGCATTGCCCGGAACCGGAAGCGGTGAAGGAACTGGAATTGCCGCCGGAGTTGGAGGGGTTATCCGAGGAGGTTAAAGGTTAAATGCTAAGCGACACGATTGAGAAGCCTCCTTTGCGTTGGCGCAACGATGATTGCGCGAACACAGAGGCAAGCTATATCAGGTCGTCAGGCGAAATCTAACGACAAGGAAAACTACTAACCGCCCGCTCGCCGCTCTCGGGGCGGAGACAACCCGGGACAAACAATCGCCAATTAATGGTGGGTTCGCGTCTCCTGGATAGCTCACATTGCGGGAGGCTAGATTGGAAAACCCTCTTTTGAACTTCCCCCTTTTGAACTCGTACATATGTCCAAGCTATATAAGAAAAAAATTGCTAAGAAGACGTCCGCTCGTCCTGCTGCGCCAGTAACGCCCGTTTCGTCGAAGAAGAACCGCTACGTTTACTCGTTCGGCGATGGCAAAGCCGATGGAAACGGATCGATGAAACCACTACTGGGTGGAAAGGGCGCCGGCCTCCACGAAATGACGCGAATCGGTCTCCCGGTTCCGCCGGGGTTCACGATGACCACCGAAGTTTGTACTTACTTCTATGCTAACAGAAAGCAGTATCCTCCGGAGCTGGCAGCTCAAGTCGCGACCGCGTTAGCGAAAGTCGAGAAATCAGTAGGCAAGAAGTTCGGTGACCGCACGAGTCCGCTATTGGTTTCCGTTCGTTCGGGAGCACGTGACTCGATGCCTGGAATGATGGACACAATCCTAAACCTCGGGATGAACGACCAGGTCGTAGAAGTCGTGGCGGAAAAGACCCATAATCCGCGCTTCGCGTGGGATTCGTATCGGCGATTCCTGCAGACCTATGGAGATGTAGTGATGGGCGTCCAGAAACGGTGCGATGAAGATCATGATCCCTTCGAGACCGTCATCGACGAGGTCAAGCGTTCGGCCCACGCCGAGAAAGACACCGATCTCTCGGCAGACGACCTCAAGACCTTGGTCGAACGGTTCAAACACCTGATCCGGGAACGGACCGGCAAAAACTTCCCTCAGGATCCCGAGGAACAGTTATGGGGTGCAATCGGAGCAGTCTTTGGTTCTTGGAATAACGACCGGGCGATCGTTTATCGCCGCAAATATGGGATCCCGCACGATTGGGGTACAGCGGTCAATGTGCAGACCATGGTGTTCGGAAATCGTGGCGATACCAGCGCGACGGGTGTTGCTTTCACCCGCGATCCGGCAACTGGAGAAAAGGTCTTCTACGGCGAATACCTCATCAACGCCCAGGGGGAAGATGTTGTAGCCGGTGTGCGTACCCCGCATCCAGTGGCTCAGTTGACTCAAGAAATGCCGAGAGCTCATAAAGAGCTTCTGCAGGTGCGTTCAATACTCGAAAAACATTTCCGCGATATGCAGGATCTCGAGTTCACCGTTGAGGACAACAAGCTTTACATTCTTCAGACCAGAAATGGAAAGCGAACCGGATTCGCTGCGGTTCGGATTGCGATGGATATGGTGGCCGAGAAACTCATTACCAAGGAGGAAGCCATCCGGCGAATCCCAGCCGATTCATTGAGTCACCTCTTGGCTCCTATCTTTGATCGGGAAAGCGTTCGTAAGGCTGCGAAGATTGCAACCGGATTGGCAGCAGGTCCCGGTGCGGCTTCGGGCCGGTTGGTTTTCAGCGCTAAAGACGCGGTGGAATTGGCTCAAAAAGGCGAACGGGTGGTTCTCGCCCGAATCGAGACCTCGCCGGAAGACTTGCGAGGTATGATCGCGGCACAAGGCATCTTAACGGCTCGAGGTGGTGTTTCCTCTCATGCCGCCCTGGTTGCGCGCCAAATGGGCAAGGTCTGCGTCTGCGGTGCATCTGCTCTACAGATCGACTACGCGGCCCAAACTTTAACCGCCGGGAAACTAACGCTCCGGCAGGGCGATTACATTTCGATCGATGGTACTGGCGGTGAAGTTTATGCGGGTGAAGTTAAGACCGCTGCGCCCGAGGTGGTACAGGTTCTGGTAGAAAACAGACTCGATGCCAAAAAGAGCAAGGTCTACCAGGAATTCGCATCCCTCATGCGTTGGGCGGATCAAGTTCGCAGACTCGAAGTCAGAGCAAACGCTGACCTGCCGAACCAAGCCGCGACCGCCATTGCTTTTGGAGCCACCGGGATCGGCCTTTGCCGCACCGAGCATATGTTTTTCGAAGGCGATCGTATCGATCCAATGCGAGAAATGATTCTGGCGGAAACGCTCGACGAGCGAAAAGCAGCGCTGGCCAAGCTATTACCGCTGCAGCGAGCTGATTTTGTCGGAATTTTCCGCGAGATGAAAGGGCTGCCAACGACTATCCGTTTCCTGGATCCGCCGCTGCACGAATTTTTGCCGAACACTGAACCTCAGCAGAGAGATCTGGCTAAGAAAGTGAACGTTCCTTTCGAGCGGATCGCGCATCGCGTCGAAGAATTACGTGAGTTCAATCCGATGCTGGGGTTGCGCGGTTGCCGGCTCGGCATCGCCTATCCTGAAATCACGGAGATGCAGGCTCGCGCAATTTTCGAAGCGGTGGCCGAAGTTCAAAAGAGCGGCATCAAAGTGAAACCCGAGATCATGATCCCGCTGGTTGGGTTCTACAGGGAGATGAGCCTGCAATTCGAAATCGTTCATCGCGTAGCGAAAGAAGTCGCCAAGGAACAGAATGTTAAATTCAAGTACCTGGTTGGCATCATGCTGGAAATTCCGCGTGGAGCCATCGTTGCCGACGACCTGGCCAGTGAGGCAGAGTTTTTCAGCTTTGGAACGAACGACCTTACCCAGACCACGTTGGGCATGAGCCGCGACGATTCCGGTGGTTTCTTGCCTCAGTATCAAGAGCTGGAGATCTTGGCGAATAACCCATTCGCCACCATCGATCAGCAGGGTGTCGGAAAACTGATGGAGATAGCGAGGGATCAAGCACACAAGACCCGCCCCGATATCGAGCTAGGGATCTGCGGCGAACACGGCGGTGATCCGGAAAGCGTTAAGTTCTGCCATCGAATCGGTCTCGACTATGTTAGTTGCAGTCCTTTCAGAATTCCCGTTGCGCGGTTAGCGGCAGCGCAAGCTGCACTGGAGAAGACGCAGTAGCAAGCCAACCGCAGGCAGATCGACGCAGATATTGAATACGTTTGCCCGAAGGGGCGTGAGACTCAGCCCGGGGATTTTAGCCCCGGGTTGCAGGTTGGACATTTTCTTACGACCGCGCAGCGGTCCAATGATCTATAACCGCTTCGCGGCAATCCGAACATCTGACCAAAGGCTCTAGGAATCAGCAACCAACGCATAGCGCTGCTAATGAAACACAATCGGAATGATCAATATCGCAAGAATGTTGGCAACCTTAATCACCGGATTAATCGCCGGCCCTGCCGTGTCTTTGCACGGATCGCCCACGGTATCGCCAGTTACCGATGCCTCATGCGCAGGAGAACCCTTCCCGCCAAGGTTGCCCTCCTCTATAAACTTCTTCGCATTGTCCCAAGCGGCGCCCGCGGAAGTCATTGCGATCGCGAGGAATAACCCGGTCACGATCGTCCCAACCAAAAGACCTCCCAGGACCAGGGGCCCGAGGCACGCCGCCGCCACAACGAAAATGACTGGCAATAAGGCCGGGACGATCATCTCGTGGAGGGCAGCCTTAGTTACAATATCAACGCATGCTCCGTATTCAGGCTGTTCTGTGCCCGTTACAATCCCGGGCTTCTCGGCTAATTGACGTCTCACTTCTTTGACCACAGCACCCGCCGCATTGCCGACGGCTTTCATACTGAAAGAACTAAAAAGAAACGGCAATAGCCCTCCAATAAAGAGTCCAATCAAGACCTCAGGCCGCCCGAGCGAAAAATCAGCCAAATTAACTGCGCTGCTCCCAGCCTGACTGAAATGCGCTCTTAGCTCGGCCACATAGGAACCGAAGAGAACCAACGCTGCTAATCCGGCAGAAGCAATGGCATAGCCTTTAGTAACCGCTTTGGTGGTGTTCCCGATAGCATCGAGACTGTCCGTAACCTGCCGGGTCTCCTTCGGCATACCGCTCATGACGGCCACTCCGCCGGCGTTATCAGTAATTGGTCCGAACGAATCCAACGAGATAATAATTCCCGCCGTCGAAAGCATACTGGTTACTGCCACTGCGACGCCGTATAGGCCGGAAGTGGAATAACTCAGCAGGATAGCCAACACGATGAAAACGACCGGGAGGGCTGTCGCCTCCTCACCCACGGCTAAACCCGCGATAATGTTGGTAGCATGTCCCGTCTCCGAAGCTTGCGCTATCTTTCGAACCGGTGAAAACTTCTTGGACGTGTAATAGTTCGTAATCGCGACAATGACCCCGGTCATGGCTAATCCGATTAAAGTTGCGAGATAGACTTGGAAGGAAGTATGCGTCTCGCCCCCGATCTTAAAGGTCGGAGGAAACAAGACGGTAGTGGCCGGCCAGTAGAGCACTGCAGAAACCAGGCTGCTCACCACAACACCTTGAGCCAACAAGCTGGCCGGATCTGTTTTCCTCTTATTGACGTAGTAAATGCCAACAATCGCCCCAAGAATCGATATACCTGCTAACAGAAACGGGTAAATCACCGCTTGCGGGGTTTCCGCCATGGTCAGAAAGCCGACTAAGGTCGTGCCGATGATACTAATCGCATAAGTTTCGAACACGTCCGCAGCCATACCGGCACAATCGCCCACATTGTCGCCGACATTGTCCGCGATGGTGGCGGGATTCCTGGGATCATCCTCGTCCCAATGGCTCTCCAGCTTGCCCACCAGGTCCGCGCCAACATCAGCGGCCTTGGTGTAGATCCCGCCTCCCAAACGGGCAAACACGCTAACAAGACTGGCGCCTAGCCCTAAACCCACCAAACTCGAGATCGCTTTTTCCCGTCCGAAAAGCTGTTCGCCGATTAAAAAGAAGATCCCGACCGAAAGAAGACCAAGGCCGACCACCAGGAGGCCCGTTACCGCACCGCCGTTGAAAGCCATCCGCACGGCGCCTTCCTTAGAGTTGGCTGCCACCTGGGCAACCCGGCAATTTGAGATGACCGCTACGCGCATCCCGATGTAGCCGGCTGCCATTGAACAAGTTGCTCCGATGAGGAAACCAAACGCGGTGAAAAAGTCCCGCGTGAAACCGAGCAGGAAAAAGATAATAAAAGCGACAACGCTCACCGACAGAAGCTGCCGATTCAGGTAGGCCTTTGCGCCTTCCTCGATCGCGCCGGCGATTCGGCGCATCTTATCGTTCCCGGGCGAGCATCCGACAACCATTCTGATTAAATAGGACGCGCCAGCTAGCGCAAGCAGAGCGCAAATCAAGGGAATCCAAACGCTGGCGCCAACAGTGAAACTAGTGGCTAACGAGATTGCGATCATACGTTTTAAATCTAGGATTCTGGCGGCGGTTAGCAGCGCAAGGATTGTCTAAACCTGATCGAAAATTGCCCTGGCCGGGCCGGAGCAAGCAACGGATCAAGAGTTTTCAGCCGTTGAGGCCGCACGCGCTCGCGCTAAGAAGCGCACTAAAAAAGAGGGGCAAGCCAGGGGTTATCAGCTTCGCAGGGGCGAAAAGGCAGGCAGGAACAGTGTTTGCTTCAACGAGGAGGCAACAAGATCAAATGACGATTGACGAGAAACTGGATCTGATACTTGAAACTCTGAATAGCCCCTACGACGAGTTTGCCCTCGTCATGGAAGTGACAAAGCGATTCATCACCTCGTCCGAATTCTCACACGTTGCTGAAATATCCAAGTCGCCGACGGTTTCCCTTCTACGCCGCAAGCTGCCGGCGATTTCAATTTGTCTGACACCTCTCGCGTGCTTCAGCCAATCCACCAGCGAGTTGGCAATTTCCTCCGCCACGATGAGTTTTATTCGAGTCTCGCCATTGAGATCTTTTGCTTCGGCTAGAATTTTCTGCACAATCTTTGGGCCGAAACCACGAATATCTTCCAGCTGTCCTCCTTCAGTCGCCCTTCTCAAATCCTCTAGGCCGGTGATTTTCAGCTCCTCACACAATACGCGGATTCGCTTTGGACCTAGCCCCTGAATTCTCAGCAGCTTGCGGATCCCGGGAGAGACACGACTACGGCACTCCTCCAAGACCAGGAATTTGCCGGTCCTGCAAATTTCCGCGATTTTGCCTCCGAGGTCTTTGCCAATTCCGGGTAATTCCTTCAGTGCCTTCTCATCTGCGACCAAATCGGCAGCGCTTTTGGAGAGTGCAGCGACGACGCGCGAGGCGTTTCGGTAAGCGCGAATCCGAGACTCGTTGGCGCCTTCGATTTTCGAGTAGGTCCGCCGCTTCCTCGAACATCTCGGAAATTTCCGAATTATGAGCAGGCATACTATCAGTATTTACCTTGATGCTCCCGCCGTGAACGGCGGGAGCATCAAGATATCATGACCATGGATCTTCCGGATGATCGATTACCAAGTCTGCGACTTGAGGTTTCGTGGCGCGCTCATAGTCGCGATAACTGATTTTGATAGCGTCGGTATAGGTCCCGGCTTCAAATACAATGTAATCCTCCTGTGCGAGATGCTGATCGATGTAAGTCGGTAACCCGTACAGATTGCCGAACGGCGGCATCGCACCTGTCTCGCAATCGGGAAAGACCGGTGCAAACTCCGCTTCACTCTGTAAAACGGCCCGCTCGTGGGTTAACCTCTCGAGCTTTCTCAAATCGAGCTTACGATCAGCAGGAAGCACCGTCATGACCGGGCCTTTTTGGGAGCTTACCATGACGACTTTTGCCTGATGATGGCTGGCAATGTGCTCAGCCGCCGCAGCCATTCGGGCAGTGAGGGCTTTGGTGTGAGGTAAAATCTCGTAGGGGACCTTGTTTGTGTTCAAACAATCGACAAGTGCGCGTGGGATGGTCATAAGTCACCTTTTGCAATAACTTTACGATTCGAGCGAGCGATCAGCCACACGTATCTTGCCGTGTAGACAACCAATTTTGAACCGCGCGACTTCGCCAATCCGAAGCACTTCGAAGATTCGCCCTTCTCCGAGCATGCTCTTTACTCACGATCACCTCGAATCGTCCTTCGGCTCGTGACCATTGAGCCGTTTGCCACACCCTCTTACCTGCTGGGGCGCTCAAGCGTCCAAAGAATCGAGGACGCTGGTCCAAGAGGTCTTGTAAGCCGGTTTCCTACAAAAGTTTCAGCCAAACGGCCATTTTTTTGTGTCTGGCTTCTCCTAGGGTGAAGTCAGAAACACGTTAGAAAGAGTTCCCCTTATGAATACAGATGCCGACCTTATCCAGCGGCTTGGTCGCTCGAAGTTCTATAATGAATTTAAACAAGCCTTCTGCGACAGCACAGGCTTACCCCTGACCTTGCCAGCGGGCATCGAATGGCAAGCCAGGGATTTCCAGGCGCGCTCGGGTGTGAGCTGCGTGATCAGGGTGCCCGAGGAGGATTTACGGCTGAGCCGCGATCAGACCACAGCGCTGTTTCGCATTTTTCAGGAAAGCTTGACCAACGTCGCGCG
>Ga0306925_10004829_pt1 | contig 12266 bp, 11 predicted proteins | sample flu12Cox44000176_FD_203755 | JGI IMG/M metagenome (GOLD analysis project Ga0306925, IMG submission 203755) | Lab enrichment of tropical soil microbial communities from Luquillo Experimental Forest, Puerto Rico - flux8day.12C.oxic.44.000.176 (v2)... | ecosystem: Environmental > Terrestrial >...
CTGGATGATCCCCGGCAAGATGGTACCGGGGATGGGCGGCGCGATGGATCTGGTGACCGGCGCGAAGCGCGTGATCGTCGCGATGCAGCACGCCGCGAAGGGAAAATCAAAGATCGTCTCGAAATGCTCCCTCCCCCTCACCTCTTCGCGGCCTGTCGATCTGGTGGTGACGGACCTCGCCGTGATCGGCTTTCCGAACGGGCGCATCACTCTGCTGGAAACCGCGCCGGGCGTCAGCGTGGCGGAGGTAATGGCGGTGACGGAGGCCGATATCCTGATTCCGGACAATGTTCCGGAGATGAAGATCGAGGGTTCTGCAAAAACCTAGCATGGGTGCGCGGGATGAGAGGACGGCTTCGACGAGATCAGATCCGCGGTTGGCCATAGCTGAATTAATTATGGGGCCGACCGGATGCGCTACCTCGCGGCCGTCCCAGTAACGCAGCCGCACGACTATCGCCGAAACCGAAAACGTTCCGCCCGCGTGAACCACCATCTCGTGATCGAGATCGAAGGCGGGACAGCGGCCGGCCTGCCGACCGCTGACCAGGCTCGATCGAGCTCGGTACCCATCTCAATCGATGATGTGATATCCGCCGTCGATATACAGGACATCACCGGTGATGAGCTTGGCGCCATCGAGCGCGAGAAACGCCGTGGCCTTGCCGACATCATCGATGCTGACCAGGCTTCGGGTCGGCGCCTTGCTCTGCGCCTTGTCGAGAAGCTCATCGAACTCCGGAATGCCTGAGGCGGCGCGCGTCGCCAATGGGCCGGGCGAGATCGCATGAACCCGGATGCCCTTGGGACCGACTTCCGCCGCAATGTAACGGACGGCGGCTTCAAGGGCGGCCTTGGCAACACCCATTATATTATAGTTCTCCACGACCATCTGACTGCCATAGTAGGTCATCGTGAACAGCGTACCGCCGTTCTTCATCAGCGGCTCCGCCAGATGCGCCATGCGCATGAATGACCAGCACGATATGTCCATGGTCTTGAGGAAGCCGTCGCGCCCGACGTCGATCACGCGCCCGTGCAGCGCCTCCTTGGGCGAGAAGGCGATCGAGTGCAGCAGGAAGTCGAGCTGGCCCCACTCTTTCGCGATCCGTTCGAAGACCTGTTCGGTCTGACCCTCGACGCTGACGTCGAGCGGCACGAAGATCTGCGCTTCAAGTTGCTGCGCGAGCGGCTCGACGTGCTTTTTTGCGCGATCGTTGAGATAGGTCACTGCGAGGTCCGCGCCCAAGGCGCGAAAGGCCTTGGCGCATCCCCAGGCGATCGACCTATCGTTGGCGATGCCGACGATAAGTCCCTTTTTTCCCTTCAGCGCGACCTTTGTCTCGGGATATTCCGGAATGCTCATGATGCGATCTCGCGTTTGGCTTTTGAGTTTGCGCCCCAAATCACCGACAGAGTATGTTCGGCGATCATTCGTTCTTCGTCGGTCGGAACGACATAAACGGGAATGCGGCTGCCGCTCTGCGATATTTTCAGGGAGCGCTTGGCGTTCTCGGCGGCGTCAAGGGAAACACCGAGCCATGCCAGCCTCTCGGCAACACGGGAGCGGATGGCATCCGAATTCTCGCCGATCCCTGCGGTAAAGACGAAGGCATCGAGGCCCTGAAGCGCAGCCGCCAGCATGCCGGCACAAAGCCCTACCCGGTACGTGAAATAGTCGATGGCAAAGGCTGCACGCGGATCGCGGCTCTCCAGCAGTTCGCGCATGTCGTTGCTCACGCCGGACAGGCCCTTCAATCCGCAATCGCGGTAGAGAAAGTCCTGCACCTTTCCGGGCTCCATCCGCTTTTCCGACAGCAAATAGAGCACGACGCCGGGATCGATCTGCCCCGGCCGCGTTCCCATCGGCAAGCCGTCGAGCGCGGTGAAGCCCATCGTGCTTTCGACACTGCGGCCGCTCTTCAAGGCGCACATCGAGGCGCCGCTGCCCAGATGCGCAACGATCACGCGGCCCGCCGCGATGTCGGGCGCAACCTTCGGCAAGGTCCTGGCGATATATTCGTAGGAGAGGCCGTGGAATCCGTAACGCCTGACTCCCTCGTCGTAAAGCTGACGGGGAATTGCGTACTGATCGGCGACCCCGTCGTGGCCGCGATGAAAGGCGGTATCGAAGCATGCGACCTGCGGCAGCGCCGGAAGGTTGGCAAGCAGCGATTTGATCGGCGCGAGATTGTAGGGCTGATGAAGCGGGGCCAGCGCAACGTAGCGCTCCAGGCGCGCAACCAGCCCGTGATCGACGAGAACCGGCCGATCGTAGTCGGGACCGCCGTGAACGACGCGGTGTCCGACGGCCATCGGCGTGATGCGGAGTTCGTCCCGCAACCAGGCGCCCGCGACCATCAATCCCGCCGCGACATCAGCAACCGCCTCGATCGGATAGGCGCGGTCGGCCAGCGTGTCGCCCTTCGCTCCGGTTGCACGGAGCCGCGGCCGGCTCCCAATCCCATCCATCTGTCCCTTGAGCTGCCGTTGCAGCCTGCCATCTCCGTCGACCGCGAAGACCTGAAACTTCACGCTCGAGGAACCTGCGTTGACGACGAGGATCGTATCCATGGCGATCACGCTGCAGCGTTGACGGCGCGGCGGCGACGCGCATCTGCCTGAAGGGCCGCCACCGCACAAGAGGCCATGCGAGCTCTCGGCGAGTCCGCACGAGAGGTCAGCACGATTGGAACGCGGGCACCAAGAACGACGCCCGCCCCATCGGCCTTCGCGAAATATGCGAGGTTCTTTGCCAGCATGTTGCCGGCTTCGAGATCGGGCACCACCAGTATCTGGGCATGTCCGGCGACTTCCGACTTGATGCCCTTGATCCTCGCGGCTTCGACGTCGATCGCATTGTCGAAAGCGAGCGGACCATCGAGCAGACCGCCGGTGATCTGCCCGCGATCGGCCATCTTGCAAAGCGCCGCAGCCTCGATGGTCGACGGAATCTTGGAGGTCACGGTTTCGACGGCGGACAAAATAGCTACGCGCGGAACCGTGCCGAACCCCGCCTGGTTGAACAGATCGATCGCGTTTTGAATGATGTCGCGCTTGCCGTCGAGATCCGGGAAAATGTTGATCGCAGCGTCGGTAATGAAAACGGTATCGGTATAGGTCGGCACATCCATCACGAAGACGTGGCTGATGCGCCGGTCGGTCCGCAGTCCGGTTGCCTTCGCCGTCACGCTGCGCATGAGCTCGTCAGTGTGCAGGCTGCCCTTCATCAGCACCTCGCCCTTGGCCTGGTGAATGAGCTCGACCCCTTTGGCGGCAGCCGCCTCGCTATGCTCGGCGTCGACAATCTCGTAGCCGGCGATGTTGATGTTATGCTTGGCGGCCGCGGCCGCGATCTTCGCGGCGGGGCCGACGAGTATCGGCTTGATGATTCCGGCTTCTGCGGCCTCGATAGCGCCGCGCAGCGAGGTCTCGTCGCAGGGATGCACCACGATCGTCGTGACGGTGGGGACGGCCTTTGCCGCCGCAATCAGGCGATCGTACTTGGAATGAGGTCGTGTCTCGCCTGCCGGTTGTGCGCTCATCGTCTGGCTCCGGGTTATGAGGCCTTCGCTTGGGGATCTAAAGGGTTTGCACTCGCCTGCGACGCGCTGTCTTCGGTACCTCCAAACAGTTCGGTCACGCGGCGCAGGCGGTTGGCGGTTTCGCCGGAAATCTCCGCGCTTGCGGAAAGCACCTCGCGGATCACCGCGAGCCCGGCACGGCGCGCCTTGGCATCCTTCGGCAGCAGCTTCGGAATGGCTGCAAGACTGGCCTCCTGATCGAGCAGCAGCATGAAGAACTGCTCGCGCACCATCGCCTTGAACTCGGCAAGTGTCAGCCGCGATCCGCTGTCATTCGTCCGCGCCCGACGCAGCGCCTCGAGGCTTCGCTCATCGACCATGCCGCGCGAAGCGCCGACGTAGAGCAGACCGCGGACGACGCACTCTCTCAAGCCGCCGCTGGCAATGCGTGATTTCAATTCCGCAATGCGTGCTTCGAGACGTTTGTGGTAGTCCTGCGACATCTCGGGCATGGGTGACGGGTCCGCTTCCGGATCGATTCCGACCGCGGCCTGAAGTGCCGGCGAACCATAGACCGAGAGAAACAGCCTTTCACTGAGCGCTTCCTGGGCGTCACGCCACTGATCAAGCGCTCCAACGATGCTCTTCGAAACGGTCTCCTGAAGCGCAAGGAATGGATTATCGGTGGCGGCCGGCTTGCGGTTCTCGCGGACCTTGTCGGCGGTGGTCTCGATCGCCTTGGTCAGCGGGTTTTGTCCCGCGAGCGCTTCATATTGCACGCGGAGCGGATGCCACTTGCGCGCCAACTCGGCCATTTGCGGATTTGCCATGGCCTTGATCCATGGCTGCACGAACGTTCGGTAGGCGGCGAGATTGATCTCCGACACCTTGGCGGCAGTCGCAAACCGCCGCTCGTCCTCGAGACTATTGCCTCCCATCGCCCTGATGTCGTCGAGCGTGCGCCGTTCGCAGCGCATGATCCATTTTCCCGACAACAGATCCGGGTTGGTGGTATCGGCGGATCTTTCCTCGAAGGTTGCCTCATAGAGCCCGGGCGGCAACACATCGATCAGATCGATATTGCTGGAAAATTCGCTGTGCTCTTTCTTCGCCACGCCACCCGAAACGAAGATTCCCAGATGACCCACGGTCTGATGCACCGTGTACACGATCGTCTGACCGTAAGCCCTGATCTCGTCGACATCATGATAGAGATCGAGGATCCAGCCAAGCGCCTGCTGCGGGGGCGTGATGTTGTCGCCCTTCGAGCAGAACACGACGACCGGCGAGTGGATATTGCGAAGGTCGACCACCTGTCCGTCGGAGGTCTTGATACGGCCGGTCGCCAGATGATTGCCGATGAAGAGTTCGTCGACGATGAACTGAATCTCTTCGGCATTCAGGTTCACGTGTCCGCCCCACCACCGTTCGAATTCGAGATAGCGCGGCGCTTCGGTATCGATTTTCGAGAATACGTTGTACTGCTTGGTCCAGAGCGTGTTCGAGGGGTTCATGTTCTCGAAGTTCTGCACCAGCCACGCGCCGTCGAACTTGCCGGCGCCGAGATCGCTGGTGAGTGCCGTCAGCCAGCTCCCGCCAAGAAGGCCGCCCGTATAACGCATGGGGTTCTTGCCGCGGACGCCGGCCCAATAAGACAAGGGCGCTCCAGCGATGATGATCGGGCCGAACAATTCAGGCCGCAGCGAAGCGAGAATCATCACCGCCCAGCCGGCCTGGCAGTTGCCGATCACGCAGGGCTTGCCGTCGGCTTGAGGGTGCAGCGCGATGACTTTCTCCAGAAACACCCCCTCGGCGCGCGCAATATCCTGGATCGTCTGGCCGGGCATCGGTTCAGGCATGAAGCCGACGAAATAGCAGGGATGCCCCGCTTTCATTGCCACGCCGATTTCGCTGTCGGCCTTGAAGCCGCCGATCCCGGGCCCGTGACCGGCTCGCGGATCGACCACGACGAACGGACGGCGCTTCAGATCGATCTCGACGCCCTTTGGAGGCACTATTCGCACCAATCCGTAGTTCACGGGTCGTTCGAGATTTCTGCCGTCGACAACCAGCTCGACGCCGTAGTCGAGGACATTGGGCACCGTTTCGGCCATATGCTCGCGGAACTGGACACCGCGTTGGCGCATGACGTCCAGGAACAACACGCTGCGCTGCCCCGCATCGACAAGGTATTCGAGGGCGGACGTAAAGAATGAGGGCGGAACGCCGTCCGAGACCGTCTGTTTGTCAAGGGACATGTGTGGAATCCATCGCTGTCGGAGTTTGGGGCTGAGCATGGCCCCGGCCGGGGCTGACCCTTTGACATAGGTCAAGGGCGCAGGCGGTCGCGGGCGAGCGGTATTTTGCTATTCGAGCCGGCGCAGATGCTTCAAATTTCGGCAGGAACGCGCTCCGCGGGAGCTGGAACATCCTCTGTGCGCTCATCGCGCACCCAAGCCATCATCAATTCCCAGCCGACGGCCAGGATGATCGGCCCAATAAAGAGGCCGACGATTCCATGCGCGAGGGTTCCGCCCAGCAAGCCCAGGAACATGACGGGCATCGGCGTGGACAGACCACGCCCCATCAGCAGCGGTTTCAAAACGTTATCCGCCAGACCGACCAGCACCAGGTAGATGGAGATGAACAGCGCCGTCGCGGTATCCTTGGTCATCCAGATCCAGATCACGCAAGGTATCAGAACGATGCTCGTTCCCAATTGCACGATGGAAAGCACCAAGACCAGGAATGCGATGAGGCCGGCGTGGGCGAAGCCGGCGAACTTCAGCCCGACTCCGAACAGGAACGACTGAACCACAGCGATCCCAATCACCCCCTGGGACACCGTGCGTATCGTCGCCCCGCCCAGCGTAACAAGTTCCTCGCTACGCTGCGGCAGGACCCGCGCCATCATGGTCCTGATTCCGGTCACGAACCGCGGTCCCGGCGCGAGCAGAAACCCGGCCAGGATCACCGAAATCAGGAATTTGAGTGCGCCCAAACTCACACTGCCCGCCATGCCGAGCATCGAGCGGATGATTGGTTTGACGTAGGGTGCAAGCTGGCCAAGAAAAGCTCCAAGATTGGTCGATGCCTGATTCCATAGAGCGTAGATTCGTTCGCCAACCAGCGGCCATTCCTTGATCGAGGCGGGAGGCGAAGGCACCTGCAGCATTTCCGAATCGGCTTGCTCGTAGATCGTTCGCAACCCCTCGACCAGACCGAACCCAAGCCATGTCACGGGGCCGATCACGATGGCGGTGGCAATCACCGTGATGATGCAGGCCGCGAGCTTCGGCCGCCCTCCGAGACGTTCGGACAACCAGGCATAGAGCGGATAGAGCGCGACGGCCAAAACCGCGCTCCAGGCAAGAATGGCAATGAAGGGACGAAGAATGATGAAGCACCAGACGATGAGCGCGGCGAGGAGGCCGAGGCGGATGGCGATCTGGATCACCTCCTCGCTCGAGCGGTTCTGCCGAAAGCCGCGCAATGCCATGTCCACTACCCCTCCGGGCGCTCACCCGCTTCCGGCGGGCCTTGCCGGGCAATTCACCCGCAATTTTCTACGAACGCTGCTCCGGCCATGGGCTTGATCTGGATCAAGCATCTGCCGCCCCCGCACTTCTTACTTTGTGGGACCCTGCCTTTGTGGGACCCTGCGACCGGCAATCGATCTTCACGAGCGCGATCATGGTGAAAAATTATTCTGTCGTCGAGCATCTGCGCGACGGAAGTACGATCGAGATCCGCGCCCTGCAGCCGGACGATCGGGAAGACATGCTCGCCGCCGTCGGTCGGACCAGCACACAATCTCTGCAGCGCCGCTTCTTTGTCCCTAAGCGCGGTTTTACCGACAAAGAAGTCTCGTTTTTCATCAATATCGATTTCAGCAACCATGTTGCCCTGGTTGCGCATGTCGATGAGGACGGTGACTCCGTGATCGCCGGCGGAGGACGCTACATCATCGTCCGGCCGGGGCAGGCTGAACTGGCATTCGTCGTGGTCGACGCCTATCAAGGCAAGGGGATCGCGACCATCCTGATGCGCCATCTGCTTGTGATCGCCCGCGAAGCCGGCCTGAAGGAGTTGACGGCGGAGGTTCTCCCGGAGAACGCCGCAATGCTCAAGGTGTTCAGCAAATTTGGCTTCCGCGCCGGATCGGGCAGCGATCCTCAGGTCAGACATTTGACACTGCAGCTTGCCTGAAGGCAGCCGCGCGCCGCCACAGTCTCTCAGTCTTTTTGCTTCACTGCATCTTCCTTCACTGCATCGCCCAGCGACTGGCTTGCGCCTTCCGGCGCCTCAGCCCCGTCTTCGTTGTCTTGCGCGCCCATACTGGCTTGTGCGAGGCGCGTCCATCGCTCGGCCTCCGCCAGCCATATATCCCTGCTCACAGGCTCAAGTTTCGCGAGCCGGCGGCACAGGGCAGCGCGTGCGTTGTACTCGATAAGCCTCGTCATGCTGGTTACCCTTCCTGCCAAGGGCAAACAGGTGTCCCGACTGCGACCCTTCGTCGCTAAAATCCTTGCTTGGCGCCGCGGGGCGGTCCCAGCTTCGTGGGCACAAAACCGGGGCCGCCATGGACTCTCCTTTGGAGAGGCGCGTCCCGTGCAAGGGGGTCGAAATACACGGAACCCGCCTATTCAAGCCAAAGAAGTATCAAGCCGGCAATTGTCCTAAGGTGCCATACGGAGCAGCCGTACTTTCGAACTGAAATCGATAACGATCGTCTTGACGAGACCGAGCAAAGATCGGCGGCGGCTCCTGCTGTGCGCCTCGTTGCTGCAGACACCCGCGACGTCTGCCTTGAGTTGAGGCGTACCCGATCGCATGCCGACGTGCCGCGAGGGTCCAGGACCAAAGATCAGCTTGAGCTGGATCAAGGCTCGCCGCCAGACACCGCAAAATGCTGACGATATTCTCGTTCCCATCAATTGCAGGCGGCTCGAATGCGGTAGAGTGAGGTGGAGGGGAAAGCATGAGTGTTCTGAAGGTCTTTTTCGCAAGTGTTGCCGTGGTCGTCGTGAAAGTTACTACGGCTGGTGACGGCACTTGATCCGCTGGCTGCCAGGCGTCGACACTTTCCGCCGATATGAGGCGACGTGGCTGCCGCATGACATCTTCGCCGGGCTCGTGCTGGCGACGATGCTGGTCCCAGTCGGAATTGCCTACGCGGCGGCGTCGGGCTTGCCTGGCATCCACGGCCTCTATGCGACGATCGTTCCGCTGTTGGCCTACGCGGTGTTCGGCCCAAGCCGCATTATCGTTCTCGGACCAGACTCGGCGCTGGCTGCCGTCATCCTCGGCGTCGTCATGCCGTTGGCCGGCGGCGATCCCGGTCGCGCGGCAACGCTCGCCGCCATGATGGCCCTTGTTTCGGGGACAGTACTCATTCTGGCGGGCCTTGCGCGCCTCGGCTTTGTGACCGAGCTTCTCTCCAAGCCGATCCGCTACGGCTATATAAACGGCATTGCACTGACCGTCCTGATCAGCCAACTGCCCAAGCTCCTCGGCTTCTCCATCGAGAGCGAAGGACCCTTGCGCGACCTCTGGGCGATCGCCCGGGCCATCCACGACGGAAAGACAAACTGGGTCGCCTTTGCCGTCGGGCTCGGCACATTGATCGTCATCCTGCTGCTCCGGAACAGCAAGCGGCTGCCGGGCATCCTGATTGCAGTCGTCGGGGCAACCGTCATCGTCGGCCTGCTCGATCTCAGCGCGCGTTACGGCGTGAAGGTCCTGGGGCCGCTGCCTCAGGGGCTTCCGGCGTTTGCCGTTCCATGGATCGGCTACACCGATCTCGTTCCGGTGTTGATCGGCGGGTGCGCGATCGCGCTCGTCTCATTTGCCGACACCAGCGTGCTTTCGCGAACCTATGCCGCGCGATTGGGTGATGACGTCGACCCAAACCAGGAGATGGTCGGACTCGGCGCGGCCAATCTCGCAACCGGCTTCTTTCAGGGCTTCCCGATCAGCAGCAGCTCCTCGCGCACTCCCGTTGCGGAGACAGCCGGCGCGCGCTCCCAACTGACCAGCGTCGTCGGCGCGCTCGCCATCGCTTTTCTTCTTGTCCTGGCGCCGAACCTCCTCCGGCATTTGCCCAGCGCCGCGTTGGCTGCGGTCGTCATTGCATCTGCAATCGGCCTGTTCGAGATCGCCGATCTCAAACGGATCTACCGCATCCAGCGCTGGGAGTTCTGGTTGACGATCCTCTGCTTCGTCGGCGTCGCCGTGTTCGGGGCGATCCCCGGGATTGGTCTGGCGATCGCCTTCGCCATCGCGGAGTTCTTGTGGGACGGTTGGCGCCCCCACTCCGCCGTGCTGGGCCGCGCCTACGGCGTCAAGGGCTATCATGACATCACGCGATATCCTGATGCACGCCGGATTCCCGGACTGGTCCTGTTCCGGTGGGATGCACCCCTGTTTTTTGCCAATGCCGAGTTCTTCAGAGAACGCGTCCTGGATGCGGTCGCGAAATCGCCGACGCCCGTACGCTGGCTGGTGGTTGCGGCCGAGCCCGTCACCAGCGTCGACGTCACCGCCTGCGACACCGTCGCCGAGTTGGACGTAGCGCTGCACGAGCGAGGGATCGAGCTTTGCTTTGCCGAACTCAAGGACCCCGTCAAGGACAAGCTGAAGAGATTCGGATTGTATGCGCAGCTCGGCGAGAGTTACTTCTTTCCGACCATCGGCTCGGCCGTTTCGCGCTATCTGGAAGTCACCAATGTCGAGTGGAATGACTGGGAGGACGACGAAGCCAAGCTCAGGGCGTGACATGACCAGCGGTTTGCCTGGAGGCGGTCGCCGCTCTACGTCATTTTCGCAATGACGCTTTACTTGCTGCCGCCCGCCGGTCTGTCGAATTCCTGACTGTGATGAACACCGCTTCGACTCTTGATTCAGGTCAACATTCGCGCCCGGCAAAGCTGAGGCCATCGTCGGGCTTCTCGGAGGGAATCGCGATGATCAAGGATATTCTGGTAAACGTTCCGACAGAGCGTCCGCAGCGGCCCGTGGTCGACGCGTCGGTCTCCCTGGCGGCAAGCTTCGGCGCCCATCTCGATGCGCTTGCAATCGGCTACATATCGACGGCCGCGGCCTATGTCCCCGACGGAGGCGCCGCCGCTGCGGTTGCGGCTGTCTTCGAAGTCGAGCGGGAGAGGGCCACCGAGCGCGCCGCGACAGCGCTCTCGATCTTCGAAACCGAGGCGCGCAATGCGGGGATTGCCTACGCGAGCCACCCGAGCGCCGACTTCGCAGCCAACGCGGCTGTCTCGATCGGCGCCGCTGCGCGGCTCTATGATCTTGCGATCGTCCTGCAGCCGGAGGCAGAACGCGAGACCTTCGACAATACCATTCCGCGAGAGATCCTGTTTCAGGCCGGCGGGCCGGTGTTGTTCATTCCTCACATTTTCCGCGGCGCCTTCAAGGCAAAGCGCATCGGGATCTGCTGGGACGGAAGCCGGCTCGCCGCCCGCGCGCTCAGAGACGCCCGTCCCTTCCTTGCCCAGGCGGACACGCTGGTTGCGATTTCGATCAACGGCGCAGACAGCACGCCCGCGGAAGCTTCAGCGGACAAGCTCGCCAAGCATCTGGCGCTTGCCGGCTTGCCGGTCAGGATCATCGAACTTCCGGCGGCGCGCGCCGAGATCCAGCCTTCCATCCTGTCGCTGGCAGCCGACGAAAACCTCGACATGCTGGTGATGGGAGCCTACGGACATTCGCGGCTGCAGGAAGGGCTCCTGGGCGGCGTGACCCGCGCGATGCTGCGCACCATGACGGTGCCGACGCTGATGTCTCACTGAGGCATCATCGGTCCTGCTCGTAAGCGAGCGCCCTTGTCGCATTGCAAAAAGGCGATTGACTCGCTGTAATGGCCGCTCCGCAAGGAGAGGGCAATGAACGCTGTGACAGGGACCCAAAGTCCGTCAAACACCACCAAGACGCCGGTGATCGAGGGGCTCTATAGTCTCGAAATCGAGATGAGCGGCACGAAGCGCGGCCGCGCGACCGGCGTGGCCATCATTCAGAACGGCCGCATCATGGGCGGCGACAGTTACTTCTACTACACCGGTTCCTACACCTTCAGCAGGGGCAAGTGGCGGGGAGAAATGATCGTGCACCAGCACACGGACGCCCCGGGACTGAACCTTGCCTTCGGCGGCCGCGAGGTCAGTTGCGGCTTCACCGGAACCTTTTCCGGCGGCTCGGCAGAGATCGACGGTACGGCGCTGGTCGGCACGTCGAGCGTTCCGCTTCATGCGCGATTGACGCTGCAGGTGCCGCTGTAAAACCCGTCCCCGGATCAGGACGGCGTATCCGCGACGACCGCGTAAATCACTGCGAGCGAGACGATCGAGATCAGTGCAACGCCTGCCTCGATATAGGACACGTCGTCGAAATCGAGCAGCCATTCGATCGGCAATCCCGAGACGACGATCATCAGCAGCATCGTGAAGCCGATCAGGACGGCGTCAATGATCCTGAAGACGATCCTCTTCAGCGACACGGCTCTGCGATCCGGCGTGTGCAGGCTTGACGGTGTCCGGTCCACGAGGTCCGGCGACCGGCGCTTCGTACCTGACGAGATATCCCCACATACGCCGCCGGCCATCTCGCGTAGAGCCAACGACGTTGCGGCCTGCCGCTCGCGACGGGCGAGCATGGCTGCGACCCCCGTGTCGACGAGCCGCTTCAGCCGTCGGCAGGATCGTGAAAGGCCGAGCCGTGCAGACCGAC
>Ga0306925_10004831_pt1 | contig 12264 bp, 13 predicted proteins | sample flu12Cox44000176_FD_203755 | JGI IMG/M metagenome (GOLD analysis project Ga0306925, IMG submission 203755) | Lab enrichment of tropical soil microbial communities from Luquillo Experimental Forest, Puerto Rico - flux8day.12C.oxic.44.000.176 (v2)... | ecosystem: Environmental > Terrestrial >...
TTCCAGGATCTTGTTGGTGGTGCGCGGATAGACGTAGTCGGTTCCTGCGAGCACCCAGCGCTTGACCTTCTCTTCCTTCATCAAATAGTCGACGGCGGGGATCGCCTGCTGGTTCGGCGCAGCACCGGTATAGAACACGTTGCGCTCGCTCTCCTCACCCTCGTACTGCACAGGGTAGAACAGGATGCTGTTCAGCTCCTTGAACACCGGCAGCACGGATTTGCGCGACACCGAGGTCCAGCAGCCGAACACCACCGCGACCTTGTCCTTGGTGATCAACTCGCGCGCCTTCTCCGCAAACAGCGGCCAGTTCGACGCGGGATCGACCACCACGGCCTCGAGCTTCTTGCCGAGCACGCCGCCCTTCTTGTTCTGCTCGTCGATCAGCATCAGCATCACATCCTTCAGCGTGGTTTCGCTGATGGCCATGGTTCCGGACAGCGAGTGAAGGATGCCGATCTTGATGGTGTCGTCGGCGGCTCTTGCCGAGCCAAACGTGGCCAAGCCGAGCATGAGGCCGGCCACCGCCGCGAGCCAGCGGCGGCGGCTGAGGGGCCTTGCCAAGTCGTGAGTTGCTTGAATAGTCATGAGATATCTTCTCCCTGCGCAGGCGATTTAACGCTGCGAAACGGCCCCACGGCCGCCTGCATTAACGGAATCGCAAGAACCATGCCACGGTCCGGATGTGGAATAACCGATTGATATAATTTTGAAATCGCGCGTCTTAGGGGGAATTTTGACGACCAATTGCTTACATTTTATGCAGCCAAAATGTATGCCAAATCGGCAAACTGTACGTTATCTGAGCAATTCTGGCAAAACGTCTAAATATGCGGCAAGAAGGTTTTTCGCGTTGCAGCGCTGGGAGCCGGTGTTTGGGTCGTGGGGCTTTCTGCTGTCAATAGATCGGCTCCCGCGCGCGCACGAGGCAGCATTTGACCTTGAAAGCGCCGCGTTCATGTTCCATATCGGCGTCAACACCTTGGGCATCATAAGGTCGTCGCAAGCCGCGTGTTCTCAAACCCATGAGGCTCACGGGTTTTTGGCTTGCCCATTCAGCCCGCAGCAGCCGACGCCCCAAACACGCGGGTGTCCTTAAGTTTGTCTCATCCGCCCGGCGCTCGCGCCGGAGCGCATCTTTGCTCTATGGAAAGACCCTCGCTTTTGACCTCCTTTCGCGATTTCGGCCTCGCCGATCCGATTCAGCGGGCGCTCGCTGACGAAAGCCACCTGAGGCCGACACCAATCCAGGCCAAGACCATCCCAATCGCGCTGTCCGGCCGCGACATTGTCGGCATTGCGCAGACGGGCACCGGCAAGACCGCGGCCTTTGCGCTTCCGATCCTGAACCGCTTGCTCGAAAACCGCATCAAGGTGCGGCCGAAGGCCGCTCGCGTGCTGGTGCTCAGCCCGACGCGGGAATTGTCGGGGCAGATCCTCGACAGCTTTAACGCCTATGGCCGCTACATCCGGCTGAGCTCGGCCTTGGCGATCGGCGGCGTGCCGATGGGCCGCCAGGTCCGCGCGATCCTTGGCGGTGTCGAGGTCATGGTGGCCACGCCAGGTCGCCTGCTCGACCTCGTGCAAAGCAACGCGTTCCGGCTCGACCAGATTGAATTCGTCGTGCTCGACGAGGCCGACCGCATGCTGGACATGGGCTTCATCAACGACGTTCGCAAAATCTTGGCCAAGCTGCCGCTTAAGCGCCAAACGCTGTTGTTTTCGGCGACAATGCCGAAGGATATCGCCGAGCTCGCGGACGAGATGTTACGCGACCCGGAGCGCATCGCCGTGACGCCGGTGTCCTCGACCGTAGAGCGCGTCATCCAGCGTATCATCCTCCTCGACCATTCGGGCAAGGCGGCCTTTCTGGCGCAGTTGCTAAAACAGCAAGCGGTGAACCGCGCCCTGGTGTTCACCCGTACCAAGCACGGCGCCGACAAGGTGGTGAGGGGCCTGGCGAAGGCCGGGATCGCGGCCAATGCCATTCATGGCAACAAATCGCAGAACCACCGCGAGCGGGTGCTGGCCGCGTTCCGCTCCGGCGAGATCGCAACCCTGGTCGCGACCGACATCGCCGCCCGCGGCCTCGATGTCGACGGCGTCAGCCATGTCGTGAACTTCGATCTTCCCAACGTGCCCGAGACCTATGTGCACCGGATCGGCCGCACTGCACGGGCTGGTGCCGACGGCGTTGCGATCTCGCTGGTCGCGGGCGCCGAGGAGATGGGCTATCTGCGCGACATCGAGCGACTGATCCGGATCGCCTTGCCGCGGGAAGACCGCCGCAGCCAGGGCCATCGCGACCTAAGCTTGGCGCAGCTGCAGCATCGTGCTGGCAGGCCGGCACCGCGTCCTCACGCGACGCGGGCTCATGAGCGTCATCCCGAGATGGCCTCCATTGCGAAAGGACCTCGCCGTCACCCGCATGGTGGTGCTAAGAGTGGCGGCCAGCAAATCAACCGACCCGAGCCGCATCGTTCGCGCGATCGCGGCGACAAGGTCGAGGAAATCCAGGGCGTTGGCTTTTTGCAGCGCAAAGCCCGAAGAAACCGCAGACGCCACCCTAATCCACAACACTAGCCGTCGATCGATCTGGAGACACCCATGGCGAAAGAAGAGCTGATCCAGTTCGAAGGACTGGTCACGGAAATCCTCCCCGATGCGCGCTACCGCGTGCAACTCGATGCGGGCCACGAGATTGTGGCCTACACCGCCGGAAAGATGAAAAAGAACCGGATCAAGACGCTGGCCGGTGACCGCGTCACGGTTGAGATGTCGCCCTACGACCTCGAGAAGGGCCGATTGATTTTCCGCCACAAGGACGAGCGTCCGGGCAACGCGCCATCCGGCGGCGGAGCCCAGCGCGCTCCGCAGCGCGGCGGCCAGTTCCGGCGCCGATAGACCGCATAGAAAGCGCGCATGACAACTTCATGTCATCGCGCTTGGGCCGTGTCGCAAACGTCCGCCGGCAAAAAATCCTGTCTCTCAGGATTGTTTTGGAGGCCTGCTTCCAATAAAATATCGCAATCGATTTTCGGCCGGACGACATTAGCTATCCACCGGTACAGCCGGTTCAGACGCTGACGACCCTCCCAAAAATTCGATCTCGCCGGCCTACCGAAAAGTGGGCGTAGACATTTTATATCCGAGAAGGGACTATCCCGTGAGCATGGGAACCGTGAAGTGGTTTAACGCAACCAAGGGCTATGGCTTCATTCAGCCGGACGACGGCGGCAAGGACGTGTTCGTCCACATCAGCGCTGTTGAACGGGCCGGGCTTGGAACGTTGCGCGAAGGCCAGAAGATCTCCTACGAGATCGTGGCCGACCGCCGCTCGGGCAAATCGTCGGCAGACAATCTGCGCGTCGCGACCTGAAGCGGCTGGCTCGGCGTTGCCGCCGGGACCATCCCGGTCTGAAGGGATCAACGCAAAGCAAGGCAAAGGGTCGCGCCGACGGCGCGGCCTTTTTCGCATTGCCAGCGCCTCTGGCGCGTCAGGACGTGGTGCAGCTCGTTGTGCCGTACAATACGCAGGTCGATTGGCGCGGGCGGGTGTAGGCAACGTCGCTCAGGTTGACGCCTGACGGCGCCATCACATAGCCGACCGTCGGCACGTAGAGATAGCTGATCTGGCTATAGATCAAATAGGTGCCGCCGACCTGCAGCTGGCTCGGGATGGTCACGGTCGCGCCGACCGCAAGGGGGGCCGAGCCCACGCTCCACTGCACCCGCGCAGCCAGCGTATTGGGGTCGACATAGAGCTCCGACACCGTCGAATTGACCGGCGTCGCCGAGTAAGGCGTCATGATCGCAGTCGCGGCGGCGAAGATGTTGTTCAGCTGCGCAGACGTCATCGAGATGTTCTGCGAGGTGAGGTCCGCCAGTGTGCGCGCCATGATCGTGACCTTGCGGTCGACCGCAATCGCCTGCGAGAACTCGACGGTGCCGAAAAACAGCACCAGCATCATTGGCAGAATGAAGGAGAATTCGACGGCGGCAATGCCGGTCCGATCGTGCAGCAAGTCACGTATCGCCCAATGTGCCCGAAAAAGACCGCCAGACATCGATTTCATCTGTTGCGCCTCCGACGCTAATATGGCTCGTTCTGGAACGCAGCGGTTGCCACCAAGAGGCGATAGCTGCCCGCCATATTCGCGATGTTGTAACCGAGCCCGGTGACGAAGATCGGCCACTGATAGAACAGCCTCACCACCACGATGTCGCCGGGGCCGCCGGGGCTGTACTGCATGTTGTTGATGAAATTGCCGTTGGCGTCGATCTGGCTGTTGATGTTGATCGATGAGAACGAACTGTAGCTCTCGACATCGATATAGATGTTGGGGCAACTGAACAGTGCCGGCACCTGGCTGCAGACATAGCTTGCAAACTGCGCCTGGGTGTAGTTGGCGCTCTGCGCCTGCCCGGTCAGGATCATGCGCGCGGAGTTCTGCGTGATCGTCTCCAGCACCTGGCTTGCGAAGAACATCAGCGCGGTCTCGATGATCGCAAATAACAGCGCAAAGAACATCGGCGCGACGAGGGCAAACTGCACGACCGCGGAGCCGCGACGGTTGCGCCGGAACCGGCCCAGCACCGAGCGAAGCGAAACGGTTGAAGCGGCAGACGACGACATCTGACAATCCTGGGCGGCGGCTCTAGGAGTGAAGAACTACCGGAAACTGATTGTCGAAGCGTTGCGCGCTCTGCTGCGAATAGGCCTGCACTATTAAGAGCGCATTAAGGCTTTTTCGATGCTGCCGCCGATCCATTCGATCCGCCGGCCGGCCTCGCAAAGCTGGCACGACGGGCTCGTTCTAGGGACCCTTGGCTGCGCCTGTCGCGGCCGCCGTGCCGGTCGCCTGCCCGGCGAGCTGATTGGCCTGATCGGACACCGATTTGAAATAGGTGTCGCCGTCGCCGAGCGTCATGCGGCGCTGACACAGCGGCATGCAGCTATAGGTCTCGCGCTCCACCCCGCGATAAACGGTTACCAGCTGGTCGGTCGGGCCCTCGACCTGGATGACGCGGTCCACCAGGATCTCGCCGCTGCGGTCCATGGCGATGAAATTGGTCGCGCCATAGCCTTTGCCGGTGACCACGATGATGCCGCCGTTCTGCAGGGTGACGTCGGCGATCAGGGGATTGCCCACCACGATGGTGGTCACCCGGGTCGGCAATTTGACGAGCTTAGCCTGGTCGACATTGACCGCGATGGTGCCGGCCGTCGGCTCGGCCAGCGCAGCGAGCGGCAAGGCGAGCGTGCCGAGTACGATTGCAAACAACGGCCGTGCAGGATTACGCAGGGAACACAGCGACATATCTTACCCCGGAAGGTTGACTAGCCGGCGAAGCCATACCCAGCGGAACCGGCGCCCGACGCGGCGAGTCTGACGTCAATGTGTGAACGAACCGCAAATCTGCTCGCAAAACTTGGCGCTATCGCTTGAAGGGAAACGTCAGTTGCCCAACGACTTCCGACGGCATCGCCGCTTCGTCCTTGCCGTAGTTCGCCGGCAATTGTCCCTGCGGCATGCGGAAGGTGCCGAACAGAATATCCCACAGCGGAAACGTGCCGGCGAAATTGGTGCTGCCGCCTGCTTTAAGCGCAGTGTGGTGCCAGCGGTGGAACACTGGCGTTGCCAAGAGATATTTGAACGGCCCGAGCGTCCAGTTGAGGTTGGCGTGCACGAAGGCGGAATGCAAGGTTGTGAACGGGCCGACCCAGAGCATGATATTCGGCGAAATGCCAGCCATCAGCAGGATGACGTCGACCGAGATGGTGCCGAGGATCAGATTGATCGGATGGAAGCGCGCCGCCGAAATCCAGTCGAGCTCCTCGGAAGAATGATGGACCGCGTGATATTTCCAGAGTTCGTTGTGAAACAACCGATGCAGCCAATACAGCATGAAGTCCGATAACACGAGAAACAGCAGCGCCTGAACCGCCAATGGCAGAAGGGATAGTGGACCATGGCCGTTGTCGTAAAAGGCGATCAGCTCATCGGCGTCATGAATGTTGAAGACGACGCCCGCGCCGACCACCAACAGACCGATCCGGATCACCCGCGCGAAGACTGGGACAAAGAACCAGTAGACCATATCGGTGACGAGCTCGCGCTTGCGCCACCAAGGTGCGGCGTCATTACAGGCCCAGAAATGGGTGAGCACGGAAAACAACAAGGCGACAATGATGGTAATCGGCACCACCTTTTCGATAGTCTCGCCAAGCATCAACACGACCTGCATGGGAAGGCTGGACATCAATCGCCCCACGGAATCTGCATGACGTCACCGTTACTCCCCGGCAATTAAGGAGCCGTGAACAAAGAATTGCTGGATAGTACGTCGGAGGCCATCTCGCCGATGGCTTGTGATTGGGCACGGCACGCGCTGTGGCGCTTCGACCTTCGGCTGCGATCAGCCCGACGACATGACCAAAGCCAACGTCCTCTCGCTGTGAGTGTAGCTTTTTCGTAGACCTGATCGAAACCATATTCGAATTGTAGGTACTTGCTTAATGGGACATTTACTCTGCGCAAGAACAGCGAATTGCCACGGTGTTTACGCGATCGAATTAACTGCACCGCAATCCTCAGATCCTAGGGTTGCGCATGGTCACGGTGCTGAGAACGCCGGCTTGACCACACCTAGTTCGACAGCCACGTGTACATGGAGTTAGCTAAATGAATAATCTGATTGCGCGTTTCGTGAAGGACGAGTCCGGCGCCACCGCCATCGAATACGGCCTCATTGCCGCCGGCATCTCCCTCGCGATCATCGCTGTGGTCAATGGCCTTGGCGGCAATTTGAACGCCAAGTTCACCTCGATCAACAGCTCGCTGAAGTAAGCGAACGCTGTGCCGAGTCGCGAAGGCCCCGGTTTGTCCGGGGCCTTCGTTTTGGGTCACGATCCGACTGGTCTTGTGTCATGCGTAAACCGGTGACTATTGCCGTTGCGGCAACCAAACCTGCATCGCCGAGAATTGGCTTTGGTGACGCACCCACCCTTTGGGTCTGTCTCGCGCTGATGCTCGCGCTCGTCATGCTCGCCTGCCGGATCGCGAGCGTGATCTGACGCCGGCCACACTGCGCGGCTTTGCGGTTTGTGGATTGCTTAATCTATCGGCACTAGAGTTCGGTGATCCGAGCTTGGTAGGCCGCGCCTCGCAACCATGATCCTTGACATCGCCCGCCTGTTGTTGTTCCCGGCCTTGATGGCGTTCGCCGCCGCCAGCGATCTCTTGACCATGACGATCTCGAACCGCGTGTCGCTGGTGCTATGTGCGGGCTTCTTTGTTCTCGCGTTGGCGAGCGGCATGGGCGCGGCAGACATGCTCAGCCACGCTGGCGCCGGCGCCCTGGTGCTTGGGCCTGCCTTCGGCTGTTTCGCGATGGGCTGGATCGGCGGTGGGGACGCGAAGATCGCTGCCGCCGCAGCGCTGTGGTTCGGCTTTGGTCATCTCATGAACTATCTGCTTTACGCCTCGCTGTTCGGCGGGGCGCTGACGCTGCTGTTGCTTCAGTTCCGCGCCTGGCCGCTGCCGCTGGCGCTCACCGGCCAGGCTTGGCTGATGCGGCTGCATGCCAAGGAGGGCGGCATCCCCTATGGCATCGCACTCGCCATCGGCGCCTTGATGATCTACCCGGAGACCGAATGGCTGAAGGCGGTCGACTTCGCGCAGTTCGCGACGGGCTAGGCCCCCACGCATCAACGATACGTTAAGGCGATTTAGATACGCCTCATTAACCATGCTTTGACGAATAGCTGGTCAACTCCACGCACGGCGGCGGTGGCGTCGCGGCGTAATGTGGAAAGTGAAGCGTATGAATCGGGCACGCATAATGGTCCTGGCCATCGCCCTCGGCGCGGGCGGCGTTGCCGCCTATCTTGTCAGCGGCTCCAGCGATCGGCCGATGCAGTCCGTTGGGCAACTGCCGACGGTCGACGTGCTCGTCGCCAAGTCGGAGATCGGGCTTGGCCAGACCGTCAAGTCCGAGGACCTGCAGTGGCAGAGCTGGCCAGAGGCGAGTGCGAGCTCGAGCTTCATCCGCCGCAGCGAGCGTCCTGACGCCGCCACCCAGTTCGCTGGCTCGATTGCACGTGGCGCCTTCATCGCCGGCGAGCCGATTCGCGAGCAGAAGCTGGTGAAGGCCGATGGCTCAGGCTTCATGGCCGCCATCCTGCCGACCGGCATGCGCGCGGTCTCGAGCGAAATTTCTGCGGAAACCGGCGCCGGCGGCTTCATCCTGCCGAACGACCGTGTCGACGTGCTTTTGACCCGACGCATGAAGAATCCGGAGCGCCCGTCGCTGCCTGATGTGGTCGCGACCGAAATCATTCTGACGAACATCCGCGTGCTCGCCATCGATCAAGCGCCGAAGGAAAAGGACGGCCAGAGCGCGGTCGTTGGCAAGACCGTGACGTTGGAATTGAAGCCCGAACAAACCATTGAGCTCGCCGCCGCGCGCCAGGCCGGCTCGTTGTCGCTGGCATTGCGCTCTATCGCCGACGTCAGCCAGACATCCGACATCAACGACTTCCGCGGCAGCAGGCGTACAGAGAGCATCAACGTCGTCCGCTATGGCGTTGCATCGCCGACGACGATTCAGAAGTGAAGGACCACGACATGAAATGCAGGGTCAATCGGCGGACGATGCGGGCTTCGATAGTCCGCACCCTGTCGTGTTCGGCGGTCGTCGCGCTGACGCTCAACCCTGCCCTCGTGCCGGTCGTGGCCAGCGACTATCGCACTCCGATGCCGGTCGCAGCCGCCGGCCAGGCCAATGCGCGCTTCCTTCCGCTCGGCATCGGCAAGTCGGTTGTGATCGACCTGCCGCGTGACATCAAGGATGTGCTGGTCGCCGACCCCAAGATCGCCAACGCCGTCGTCCGCTCGTCGCAGGGCGCCTATATCATCGGCGCCGCAGTCGGCCAGACCAATATCGTGTTCTTCGACGCCGCCGGACAGCAGATTGCCGCCTACGACATCGCGGTGACGCGGGACCTCAACGGCGTGCGCGCCGCGCTCCGGCAGATGATGCCCAATGCCGATATCCGCATTGAAGGCGTCGGCGACGGCGTCGTGCTGTCGGGGACGGCATCAAGCCCGATCGAGGCGCAGCAGGCGGGCGACATTGCCGCGCGGCTCGCCGGCAGCCCCGACAAGGTCGTCAACTCGATCATCGTACGCGGCCGCGACCAGGTGATGCTGAAGGTCACTGTGGCCGAAGTCTACCGCTCAATCATCAAGCAGCTCGGCATCGACCTTAATGCCAATCTGAGCTACGGCACCGCGGTGGTGAATTTCAATAACGCCAACCCGTTTACGGCCTATGGCCGTTCCCTGGTCACGAGCAACAACATGACGACGTCATTCGGCTCGTCGCCATCGGTGCAGGCTACGCTGCGCGCGATGGAAAGCGCCGGCGTGATCCGAACGCTGGCTGAGCCGAATCTCACCGCGGTCTCCGGAGAGGCGGCGACCTTCATCGCCGGCGGCGAGTTTCCGATTCCCGCGGGCTATTCCTGCGACCCGACCACACATGTTTGTACCACCCAGATTTCCTTCAAGAAGTTCGGCATTTCGTTGAACTTTACCCCCATCGTGCTGACCGAGGGCCGCATCAGCCTGCGGGTCATGAGCGAAGTCTCCGAACTCTCCAACGACAATTCGCTAACCCTGTCGCAATCGATCACCGCTACCACCGTAAACTCTGTGACCATTCCCTCGATCAAGACCCGTCGCGCCGAGACCACGCTGGAAATTCCATCGGGCGGTGCGATGGCGATGGCGGGCCTCGTCTCCGATCAAACCAAGCAGGCGATTAACGGGTTGCCCGGAATCATGCAGCTGCCGATCCTCGGCACGCTGTTCCGCAGCCGCGACTACGTCAACAACCAGACCGAGCTGATGGTCCTGGTGACGCCCTATGTGGTGCGCGCGGTTGCCCAGAAGGACCTGTCGCGCCCTGACGACGGATTTGCCTATACGTCGGACCCGCAGTCACAGCTGCTTGGCAGCGTCAATCGCATCTACGGCGTGCCAGGCCGCGTCGAGCCGGCGCGCAGCTATCGCGGCACCTACGGCTTTATCACCGACTGAGGCGGGACCTGAGATTTGAACCGATGACAGCTAGAACATTCCTCGATCCTGGACCGGTTGGCCGCGGCTGCCGCATGGCGGGCGCTCTGATCGCTGTGACGCTCGCCCTTGGCGGCTGCGTGCATACAGACCAGCAAGCGAGCATTCCCACCGACTATCGCCTGCGGCATCCAATCGCGATTGGAGAAGCTAGTCAGTCGACTGTGATCTTTATCGGCCGCGGCCGCGGCGGCCTGACCGCCGAACAGCGTGCCGACGTGATGGGGCTGGCGCAAAGGTGGATGCATGAAGCCACCGGCGCGATCAGCGCCGACGTGCCGGTCGACACGCCGAATGCGCGGGCAGCCGCGGATTCCTATCGGGAAATCCACGCGCTTTTGGCGGCCGCCGGCGTTCCGCCGCGCGCGCTCGTGATGCGCCGCTATCATCCCGAAGACCCGCACCTCATGGCCGCGATCCGCCTCAGCTATCCGCGGATGAAGGCGCAGGCCGGTCCCTGCGGTCTCTGGCCTGACGATATCGGTCCCTCGATCAAGAACCCTGGCTACCTCGAGAACCGGCAATACTACAATTTCGGCTGTGCCTATCAGCGCAACATGGCAGCGATGGTGGCCAATCCCTCTGACCTGGTGCAGCCTCGCCCGGAAACGCCGCCCTACACCATCCGCCGCAGCGAAGGCTTCGACAAATATCGCAAGGGCCAGACGACCGCGACCAGCTATCCTGAATCTGACAAGGCCAAACTCAGCGACACAGGCAAATGATCAGCTACGCCCGCCAAGACCCAGATGCGACGCCGGAGGTCGCGCCGCCGCCCGTCGAGATTCACATTGCGCCGGCACCGCGCGTGTCGGTGCAGGCCTTCTGCGACTCGGTGGAGACTGCGGCTGCTGTGCAGTCGGCTGGCGAGGACCGCCGGCTCGGCAAGGCGCATCTCAAGATTCAGATGGGCGGCATGGCGGCTGCGATCGAAGCCTACCGCTGTGCGCCAACGCCCAATGTCATCCTGCTGGAAACCGACGGCCGCAGCGATGTGCTTGCCGGGCTCGACCAGCTGGCGACCGTGTGCGATTCCGGTACCCGCGTTGTCGTCATCGGCCGCATCAACGACGTCACGCTGTATCGCGAGCTGGTGCGACGCGGCATCAGCGACTACGTGATCGCGCCGGTCACGGCGATCGACATGGTGCGCTCGATTTGCAACCTGTTCGCGGCGCCTGAGGCCAAGGCGGTGGGCCGCATCATCGCTGTGGTCGGTGCCAAGGGCGGCGTCGGCGCCTCCACCATTGCCCACAACATCGCCTGGGCGATTGCGCGTGATCTCGCCATGGACTCCGTCGTTGCCGACCTCGATCTCGCCTTCGGCACCGCCGGCCTTGATTACAACCAGGATCCCCCGCAGGGCATCGCGGATGCGGTGTTCTCGCCGGACCGGGTCGACACCGCTTTCATGGACCGCCTGCTGTCGAAATGCACCGACCATCTGAGCCTGCTCGCGGCGCCCGCGACACTGGATCGGGTCTACGATTTCGGCGAGGAGGCGTTCGATGCGATTTTCGACACGCTGCGCTCGACCATGCCCTGCATCGTGCTCGACGTCCCCCATCAGTGGTCGGGCTGGACCAAGCGCGCGCTTTTGAGCGCCGACGATATCCTGATCGTGGCGGCGCCCGACCTTGCCAATCTGCGCAACACCAAGAACATCTTCGACCTCTTGAGGGGGGCGCGGCCCAACGATCGCGCGCCACTCTATTGCCTCAACCAGGTCGGCGTGCCGAAGCGGCCCGAGATCAACGCAAGCGAATTCGCAAAGGCCATCGAAACCCAGCCGATCGTCACCATTCCGTTCGATCCGCAGATGTTCGGCGGGGCGGCGAACAACGGCCAGATGATTGCGGAGATTTCCGCCACTCATCGCACCACGGAGATGTTTCTGCAGATCGCGCAGCGCCTGACCGGCCGCAGCGAGACCAAGAAGCCGAAAGGCTCTTTGCTATTACCTCTGATCGAGATGTTGCGGGGCAAGTGACGCCCCGCATGGAGTCGTAACGTGTTTGGTAAGCGTAGCGGAACAGATACCGAGATCCGGGCGGCTAGGCCCGCGGCCGCCATGCCGGAGCCCGTCTCCAGCGCGCCGCCGCCTGCGGCGGTCCTGCCG